>Ga0136651_10001295_pt1 | contig 13793 bp, 9 predicted proteins | sample Mar14236cmmetaG_FD_94867 | JGI IMG/M metagenome (GOLD analysis project Ga0136651, IMG submission 94867) | Marine hydrothermal vent microbial communities from Guaymas Basin, Gulf of California to study Microbial Dark Matter (Phase II) - Marker... ...
GGCTATGCTTATGTACGGTAATGGAATTTCCATCACCGTCGTACCTCGCCAGCGTGGAGCCTATGTATCAGCCCGATAAAACCGACTGGCAGATCATCGCTCTTCTCAATGAGCACGGCCGCATGGCCAGTGCAGAGATCGCCAGAAAGCTGGGCAATGTCTCCGCTCGCACTGTCACCAATCGCATCAAGAATCTAACGGACAAAGGCATCATCGCTGTTCGTGCGATCGTGAACCCGGAGAAAGTGGGGTATGGGGTGATGGCCGATGTGTTCATTGAAGTTGATCCGGGTCGGGTCCGTGAAGTGGCCCATCAGGCTTCCAAATTCCCGCAGACCAGCTACGTCGCTTGCGCCACGGGCGAAACGGATGTCAGCATTTCTTTGCGCGTTCGCAGCATCGAAGAACTCTTCAATTTCGTAACCGAGAAACTGGGGAAGATACCCGGTGTCCGCCGCACGCAAACCTACTTGCTACCTGTGAAAATCAAAGACCTCGATACCTGGATGCCCCCTGGCGTATTGGATGAGACCGGAGACAGCAGCCCTGAACTCCCTCGATCTTGACTAAGGAAACTTCAAGGAGACACACATGACAGGAGACATGTATCAACAGCTGGCTCAGGCGGTCATTGATGGCGAACCGGAAGCCGCTGAAGCGCTTGCCAAGGAAGCCATCGCGCAAGGGCTCGATCCCCTGGCCTGCATCACCGAAGGGCTCACCAAAGGAATTCAGGAGGGTGGAAGGCTATTCGCCAGCGGCGAATATTTCTTGCCCGATCTGATCATCGGCGCGGATGCGATGAAGGCGGCTCTGGATATTCTGGAGCCGCTGCTTGTTGGCGATCAGGAAAGAGATGTCGCTGGCCGAGTGGTGCTGGGCACCGTAGAAGGCGATTTGCATGAGATTGGCAAGACTCTCGTGGGCACCATGCTTGTCGCTAACGGCTTTCAGGTCACGGATATCGGCGTCGACAAGAAGCCGGAAGAGTTCATCGAGGCCATCAAGGAGAATGGCGCCGACATCGTTGGCGCCTCGGCGTTGCTCACCACAACCATGCTGCAGCAAAAAAGGCTCATCGAAGCGCTCGAAGAGGCAGGCCTGCGCGAGAAAGTGAAGGTGATGGTCGGGGGAGCGCCCGTTACCGAGGATTATGCAAAGGAGATCGGCGCGGACGGCTACGCCGAAGATGCCATCTCGGCAGTAGATATGGCCTTCAGGCTGATTGACGCTCCGGCCTAGCCTTAGGACGGCATAGGGAAACCCGTCCCAGAAGAATCGCTCCACAACCGAAGGAGGAGGATATGTCTAATCACAAGAGTCTTGGGAAACTGGGCATGCTTGCCATGTTCATCTTGCTTGGGGTTCTGCTATTTGGGTGTGGACCCCAGGAAGCCACCCAGGCGCCGGGGATAGAGCAGCCCGCAACGGAGGAGGCCGCCCCTCCAGAACCCGCTCCTGAAAAGACCAGCATCACAATTCTCATACCGGACAACCCCGTAGCCTTCAACGGCATCAATACCGACACAGGCTATGAGCAGGCGCTGGGAGAGCTGGTGATGCTCTCGCTGGCAGAGACCGACCCAGAAGGGAACATATTCCCTGAGTTGGCGGCTGAGATCCCCACCATCGAGAATGGTGGTGTGGAGTTCGACGAAGAAACCTGGACGATGTCGGTCACCTGGAAGCTGCGCGATGACGTCTACTGGGCGGATGGCGAGCAGGTCACGGCCGATGATGTCGTCTTCACCTGGGATGCTCTTGTAGAAGCCGGCGCGTGGATTCCGGCTATGGACTACACAGAGTCGGTCGAAAAGATCGATGACTTCACCTTCAAAGTCAACTATTACGAAGGCTATGTGTTCCCCAACTACAAGCTCCAGTTTGGTGGGGAAGATTTCTTCGTCTATCCCGAGCATTACTGCGATGCTGAAGCGGGATTCTACGAGTGGAACTGTGACGATCAGCCCCTGAGCAGTGGCCCCTACATCCTCGAAGAGTGGGTCGCCGACGATCACCTGACATTCGTCCGCAACCCGAACTACTTCGAAGAGGGCAAACCGTACATCGACGAGGTCATCTTCAGGATCGTTCCTGAAGAGACCGTGAAACAGGCCATAATGCTCGAGGGGGATGCCGATCTTCACTTTTGGCCAGCTGAACCCGCCTCCGATGTGTACAAGCAGCCTGGAAACGGCACGGTGTGGGCAAAATCGCCGACCGAGCGTTGGGTGATGAGGTTGATTCCCAATCTGTATGTAAAAGGCGATCGCTCGACCCTACACCCGTTCCTGTCTGATACGCGTGTTCGGCAAGCTTTGCGGATGGCGATTGATGTGGACACCATCATCGAGGATATTTTCCACGGCTACGGTGAGCCCGTCTGGACGGAGTTCTTCCGGCCGCCCTATGTCTGCGATATCCCCCGTCCGAAGCATGACCCCGAAGCCGCGGCTGCGTTGCTCGAAGAAGCCGGGTGGACGGATACGGACGGGGACGGTATCCGCGAGTGCCATGGCTGCCCGAACGCTGAAGAAGGCACCGTGATGAAGATGGAGTTCGCGATCTATGCCGAGTACGGTGAAACCCTGGAGCTGGCCCAGCAATTGATCGCCGAAAACTGGAAGGCGATTGGGGTGGATACAGAGCTGCAGATGATCGAAGGCGCCATCATGTGGGCGGAAGAGGAAGATGGCGGCACCGAGATCGCCGGAAAGTTTGAGATGGATATGTGGGATGATGGCTATCCTGGCATCGACCCGTCCGATTTCATCTGGTCCATGTACTACTCCGGGAGCGATTGGAATTACGGGAGGTGGGCCAACGAGGAAATGGATGCCTTGATCGACGAATTCTACACATTGGACGAAGAGTACCGTAAGGAAGTCGCCTGCGAGATGGCGGAGATTCTCGACGATGAACTCCCGCAGATCTTGCTTTTCTCTACGCTGGAAATGCATGGCCTTTCTGAACGGCTTCAGGGCGTTCGACCCTCAGTCAATGACCCCGTGACATGGAACATCGCTGATTGGACCGTCAGCGAGTAGAACAGCATCGCTGAGGTGACCGCGGCATTGCAAGGAATGAGATGGGGGGAGCTTCCGCCCCCCCATCTTGCTTATTGCGAGACCACGGATCTGTAACTGAAGGAATGCCAATTTTCAAAGAAGCGCAAGCCCCTGAAGACTTGAATGAGGGTTGAAGATGGGACAGTATATTGTCCGCCGCCTGCTCCAGGCCATCCCGATGATGCTATTGATCAGCATGGTTCTATTTGCTCTGGTCAATATTGCGCCGGGGGGACCGATGAGTGCCTATAGCCGCACCAATCGCATTCCTCCCGAAAAGAGGGAGGCTATCAGGCGCTCATTTGGCCTGGATAAGCCGCTGCCGGTTCAATATCTCGTCTGGCTCGTCGGAAACGATTGGATGAAGATCGATACCGACGGTGATGGGATTGCGGATGGCTACGGAACTCGTAAGGGTGTCCTGCGCGGTGATTTTGGCTTTTCATACAAGACCCGCCAACCTGTGATAGACCAAATAGCGGATCGCCTGCCGAACACAATCTATCTCATGGCCGTCACTCTGCTGCTGGTTGCGATCATCGCAATCCCTATCGGCATCATTTCTGCGCTCAAGCAATACTCTAGCTTTGATCTCGTGGCAACAACCTTATCCTTTATGGGGCAGGCCATACCTGAGTTCTGGCTTGGGCTGATCCTCATCGTAGTCTTCTACGCCACCTTGAAGAATCCATTTACGGGAAAGGCACTGCTGCCGGCCGGGGGCATGTACACGCTGGGGGCAGAATTCTCCATCTTAGATAGGGCCCGGCACCTGGTCCTTCCTGTTGCGATGGGAGTGGTGGGATGGGTGGCTTGGTACTCGCGCTTCCTGCGCTCCAGCATGCTCGAGGTGATCAACCAGGACTACATTCGAACGGCGCGGGCGAAAGGACAGATCGAGCGCAAGGTTCTCTATAGGCATGCCCTCAGAAATGCGCTCATCCCCGTGGTCACGATGTTCGCGCTGGACTTCCCCTATATCTTCACAGGATCGCTCTATGTTGAACTGATCTTCTCATGGCCGGGTATGGGGCGCCTGTTTTACACCGCGGCGACGTCACGAGATTATCCAATCCTGCTGGCTATCTTGACGATCGCTTCCGGCATCATCATCCTAAGCAATCTAATGGCGGATATCCTCTATGGCTTGTTGGATCCCCGAGTCCGATATGAATGATGGGAAGAAAAGCTCGACCCGATGACACCTAACGAAGAAGCAATGAAGGACAACCAGGAAGTCACCGGCAGACGGTCTCACGAGACCATGGTCTCCCTAACTTGGCGGCGGTTCCGCCGCCACCCAGGCGCCATGGCCGGGGCGATCGTGCTGATGCTCGTGGCCCTGGCGATAAGCCTTGCCCATTTATCCCCATATGATCCCGAATTATCGGATATCAAAAATCGCTACCAGCCGCCCTCACTCGAGCATCCATTTGGAACCGATGGCTTGGGCAGAGACCTCATGACCCGGGTCCTCTACGGAGGTCGGGTTTCTATGTCTGTGGGCTTGATGGTTATGACGATAACGCTCATTATCGGTATTCCCGTGGGCGCACTCGCCGGCTATTATGGCGGGTGGGTAGATAACGTCCTCATGAGGATTATCGATGCGACGCTCGCTCTTCCTTCGTTAATGGTCCTCATCCTCCTCGGTGCCATCCTGCGCGAGGCAAATCTGCCTTTTGTCAAGAGCAACAATGTGCTGACGATCGCGGCGGTCCTGGGGCTTCTTGCGTGGCCCACCACCGCCCGGCTGGTGCGAGCGGTTTTTCTAACGGTCCGAGAGATGGAATATGTGGAGGCCGCGCGGGCATTGGGCGCCTCTGCCATGAGGATCATCCGCAGCGAGATATTGCCAAACAGCCTGGGGCCCATTATCGTCGAATCCACCCTGGAGATCGGATATGCCATTATGGAGGAATCGGGGCTTTCCTTCTTGGGGTTTGGAATCATGCCGCCCACGCCGACCTGGGGAAATATGCTCAATAGCGCTCAGGAACACCTAGTGGAGTACCCATGGCTTGCGATCTTTCCGGGTTTGATGATCTTCCTTGTGATTATTTCGATCAACTACATCGGAGATGGTCTGCGGGATGCGCTTGACCCGTATAAGGTGCTCGCCAAGTTCGAACCGTGATTTGAGTGAGCCTTCCGAGAACGGTCTGTGGTGCCGTCTTGAGCGAACGCCATTTTCGGCAGGGGTTCGGATGGATGTCTTGGAGTGACAACTTGACGAACAATCGAGTCAAACCTTTGCTTGACGTCAGGGCCTTGAAGACCTATTTCTTCACCGAAGATGGGGTGGTCAAAGCTGTGGACGGCGTCGATCTTTGCGTCAGGCCGGGAGAAATCTTGGGGCTGGTGGGAGAATCCGGCTGCGGCAAGAGCGCCACGGCGCTATCCATCATGCGCCTCATCAGGAAGCCCGGTCGCATTATGCAGGGTGAGATCATCTTCGGCTCGCAGGATCTGCGCTCGCTCTCAGATGCGGAAATGCAGGACCTTCGCGGTAACCGCATCTCGATGATCTTCCAGCAGCCCCAATCCAGTCTGAACCCCGTGCTTACAGTCGGCGACCAATTAGCTGAAGTTTTCGAAATCCACACGGAGATTGAGAAGAAGGAAGCCTGGGAGAAATCCGTAGAGCTGTTGCGCATGGTGGGCATCCCAGACCCTGAGCAGAGGATCCATGCTTATCCCCACGAGATGTCCGGTGGGCAGGCCCAACGCGTCATGATTGCCATGGCGCTGGCGCTGGAGACCGATCTGCTGATCGCCGATGAGCCAACCACGGCTCTGGATGTGACCATTCAGGCGCAGATTCTGGATTTGATCCGGAACCTGCGCAGCCAGATGGATACGGCCGTGATCCTGATCACGCATGACCTGGGTGTGGTCGCAGAGACCGCTGATCGGGTCGCCGTCATGTATGCGGGCCAAATATTCGAGCAAGCCACGGTAACACGGCTCTTCGAGAAGCCTCTTCATCCTTACACGCTAGGGCTTATTCAATCCATCCCTGTCCTTGGCGAGACCAAAGAGCGCCTGGAAGTCATCGAGGGGACGGTCCCCGATCTGATTGACTTGCCGCAGGGCTGCCGGTTTGCTCCGCGATGCCGGGTGCGTGTGGAGCGGAATCTCTCCATATGCGACGAGAGAGAGCCGGATCTGAAACCCGTCCAACCTGGGCATGAAGTGCGATGCTGGCTATATCAGCACTCTTAGACGCTCCCGCTGCCATCAGCGGCTTGGCAAATCGGGTGAAACCCTCCGCAGGCGAGCGCAATTGGAGGGAGCGAGAGACCGGATGCAGATGGGCATGAGCAACGCGAACGGCAAAGAACTGGTGAAGGTTAGAGATCTGGTGAAATACTTCCCCGTGCGTGGAGGTGTTCTCAGGCGGATTATTGATTGGGTGAAGGCTGTGGATGGGGTGAGCTTCACGATAAGGGAAGGGGAGACCCTGGGGTTGGTGGGGGAATCGGGCTGTGGGAAATCGACCCTCGGCCGCACGATGCTCCATTTGATCGAACCGACACGGGGCTCGGTGGAATTCGACGGCCAAGATATATTCAGTCTGCGGAAGCAAGCGCTGAAGTCCCTGCGCCGCTATATGCAAATCATTTTCCAGGACCCCTACGCCTCGCTGAACCCCAGGAAACCGGTGGGCGATTCGATCATAGCTGGCCTGGAAATCCATGATATTGGCACGCCCCAGGAACGCCGAGAGATGGTGAGGGATATTCTCCGGAAAGTCGGGTTGGAGGAGTATCACGCCCATCGCTACCCTCACGAGTTCTCGGGCGGACAGAGGCAGCGCATTGGCATTGCCCGGGCTTTGGCGCTGCGCCCCAAGTTCATTGTCTGCGATGAGCCGGTCTCTGCTCTGGATGTCTCCATTCAAGCTCAAGTGCTCAACCTGCTCCAGGATTTGCAGGAAGAATTCGGGCTGACGTACCTGTTTATTGCCCATAACCTCTCTGTCGTCGAACACATTTCGGATCGCGTAGCCGTGATGTATCTGGGAAAGATCGTGGAGCTGGCCCCCCGGTGGGAGCTATTTGAGAAGCCGCTTCATCCCTATACTCAGGCGCTGATATCCGCGATCCCCATCCCCAAGCCAAACCTGGAACGGGAACGCATCATCTTGGAGGGCGAAGTCCCCAGCCCGCGTAATCCGCCGCGGGGCTGCCGCTTTCATCCGCGCTGTCCAATTGCGATGGACCGTTGCTCGGAGGAGGAACCCGACTTTCTGGAAGTTGGGCCTGACCATTGGGTTGGCTGTTTCAGAGTGGGGGCCAGCCCCTAATGATTGTCTATGGCTGGGGCTGTCCTCATCGGGGATGCCACTTTGCCGGCCATTGAAGCGAATACATTGCAAAGGAGGAATGAGATGCCTATCCCCAATGAGATCCTGTATCTAACCGAAGCCGACGTGCAACAGACGTTGACGGTCGCCGAAGCTGTGGACTTGGCCGAGAAAGGCATCAAGGCTGACGCAGCAGGTAAAGTCAACGGCGATAAATACTATATGAACGTCGGCGCTGATGCCTTTATCAAGCCTTTCTCTGGCTACATCGAAGGGGAAGAATTGGCCTTCGTAAAGACCTTCAGCTATTTCCCCATTAACATGAAGAAATTCGGCCGCCCCACAACCTCGTCCATGGTAATCCTGCTCGACGCCGAGACCGGGCTCCCTGCTTGTGTGATGGAGGCCAGTTGGGTCACCGGATTGAAGACGGCCGCATCTACCACAGTGACCACTGCCTATCTTGCCCGCCCTGAGTCAGATACCGTGACAATCTTTGGCGCTGGGACCCTGGGCCGTCTGCATTTGCTGGCCGTTGCGGAGCGCTTCAAGCTCAAACAGGCCTATCTGGTGGATATCCTGCCCGAAGTTGCAGAAGCCCGGGCGGCTGAGCTTGAACCGAGCGTGGGGTTTCAGGTGAACGCCGTACCGCTGGACGACCGAGAAAGAGTCGTCAGGGAATCCGACATCATCTTCACCGTCACGACGGGGAGCCAGGCTCTATTCAAGCATGCTTGGCTCAAGCCAGGGGCCTTTGTCGCCCGCTTGGGATCCTATCAAGAAGTTGATCACGATGTGATCACCAAGGCGGATAAGGTCGTTGTAGACCGCTGGAAGTACGTCAGCCCCCGGATCCCTGAGATCGTGGAATTGGTGGAAAAGGGTGAATTCTCCTTTGATCGGGTGCATGCCGAATGGCCCGATATCGTGGGCGGAAGGGAGCCGGGTCGAGAATCACCAGATGAGATCATTGTCTATATCGCCCTGGGCATTTGGGGAGAATACGCCGCCATCTTGCCGGAGGTATACCGCAAGGCGAAATCCCTGGGCTTGGGACAGAACCTGCCTTGTTCGCATTAGCCCGGGGACACAGCCGGTACCCACAGGACAGATACTACCGCATACTGAGTTGACGGAGGAGAACGGCATGAGCATCCAAGGACCCAAGACCAGCGCATTATTCAAGAAAGCCAAGGCCGTGATCCCATTCGGCGTAAATTCCAATTTCCGCTATTGGGGAGATGATGACACCCTGATCGCCACACGCGGTGAGGGCGCATACGTTTGGGATGCCGATGGAAAGCGCTATATTGACTACCGGCTAGGCTTTGGGCCGATCATTCTGGGGCATGGCTATCCAGCCGTCGTGAAACGTGTTCAGGAGGCGATCCAGGATGGAACCGTCTTTGCCTGGACGACGCCCTATGAAATTGAGCTCTGCGAACGCATCGCGCGCATGTGCAAAGTGGACAAGGTCCGCTTGACCAATAGCGGGACCGAGGCCACGATGCATGCTTTGCGCATCGCCCGTGCCCACACGGGCCGGGAGAAATTCGTCAAGTTCGAGGGGCAGTATCATGGCATGACCGATTACTTTATGTTCAGCACGGCCTCCGCCAGCCCCAAGTCCCTTGGATCCAAGCATAGCCCGATTAATGTGCAAGCCACCTCCGGCATCCCCCGAGGGATCAGCCAGTACGTCATTAACCTGCCCTTCAATGACTTCGAGCGATTGGAAGAGACCATTAAAGCTCAGTGGGGCGATATCGCCGCCGTCTTCGTCGAGCCCATGCTGGGGAATGCTGCCGGCATCATGCCCAAGCCGGGCTACCTCGAGAGGATGCGAGAGCTTTGTGACCAATATGGCATTGTATTGGTTTTCGACGAAGTCAAGACCGGATTCAGAATTGCCAACGGTGGAGCCCAGGAGTATTTCAACGTTCGGGCCGACCTGGCAACCTACGCGAAAGCGATGGGCAATGGCTTCCCGATTGCGGCCATCGCCGGCAAAGAAGACGTGATGATGACCATCGAGCCCGGAGCGATGGCCCATGGAGGGACCTATTCTGGCAACGTAGTCGGCACGGTGGCAGCCGTGGCCACCCTTGAAATCCTTGAGTCGGAGCCGATCCTCGACGCCATCAACCAGCGCGGCCGGGCCCTAATGAGCGGTATTCGCGAAATACTGACCGAGGCGGACATCCCGCATGTATTGACCGGGCTGCCGCCCATGTTCGGCATCATCTTGGGCTGTGACCAAGAGCCGCAAGATTTTCGCGAGTATTTCAAAGGGGACGGCGAGCTCTACGAGAAGCTGGCCATCGAGCTCATCCTGAGAGGCGTGCAGCCAGATGGCGATGCACGCGAGCCCTGGTTCCTGTGCTATGCCCTCAGCGATGAGGATGTGGACGAGACCCTGAATGTGTTCAACGACGCGATAAAGGCTGCTAAAGAATAGGGCGTCTACGATTTCCGGGAAACGGGACGCAGGGGAACATGAAATCTAATGCCGCCCGTTTCCCGGAAATTCAAATGTTCCAGATGTGATGCGTCCATGTCGGGCCAGGAGGGATGGGCGCCAGGCTGGAGCCTCATTTCGGAGCCTGTCTGCAGCAGGTTGACGGGGTAACAGGAGGAACCATGTTCTCAGAGACTCCCGATATCATCTCGATCTCTTCCCACCACAGGATCGAAGTATTGAGCGCCGATGAGTTGGCCGCACTGCAGAATGGAACTCTGCAGATTCTGTCCGAAGTGGGTGTGTATTTTCCGAGCGAAAAGGCGCTCGCGATTTTTTCAGATCATGGGGCCCAAGTGGATTGGGAAACACGGATCGTGCGCATCCCGCCCGACTTGGTGCGGAAGGCGATGTCGACCGCACCACGCAGCTTTGTGCTGGGCGGCCGTGAAGAGAGGTTCGATTTGCTTCTGGATGGCAGCGCCTCCTACTTGGCCACGGATGGCTGCGGGGTGCATGTGATCGATCTGGAGACCCGCGAGAAACGCGCCTCCCGCAAAGCCGATGTCGCCATGATGGCCCGCATCAGCGATGCCCTGCCCATGGTCAGCTTCTTCTGGCCGTTGGTAAGCGCCCAGGATTATGGGAAGACAGCTCCCCTGCACGAATGCCACGCCGGCCTGACGAATACCTTGAAGCATGTGCGCGGCGGCACCACTGTACACCCCAAGCTGGCGCCTGCAATTGTCGACATGGCGACCGTGGTCGCCGGGAGTGAGGCCGAGCGCCGTCGCAGGTCGCCCGTGTGTGCGAATATTTGCACCATCGCGCCTTTGGCCCAGGATGCCCACGGCATTGAGACCGCCCTGGTATACGCCGAGGCAGGCATCCCCACCAGTTTTATGGCTATGCCCACCATGGGGTCGACGGCTCCGGCCTCGTTGCTCGGAGCGCTCATGGTGGGAGATGCCGAAGTGATCAGCGCCATGGTACTAATGCAGCTGGCCTATCCCGGCGCGCCGGTGTTCCATTCGATCATCAATTCGCTCATGAATCCGCGCACCGGCGGATATATCGGGGATGTGCCTCTGCCGGGGTCATTGATTGCCGTGCAGCTTGCGCATGCCTGGAATGTTCCAAGCCTTGGCGGCGGTTCTTTCAGCAGCGATGCAGAGGATATTGGCTGGCAGTCCGCCTTCGAGGCTGGATCTGGCAGCGTGCAGATTCCATTGGCCGGGGGTGAGATCTGTGGCTATATGGGATTGATGGATTCCTCTATGATCTTATACCCCGAGCAAATCATTCTAGACCACGAGATCGCTCTGAGTGTGTATCACACCTATAAGGAATTCGTGTTCGAAGATCTAGAGGAGTCCCTGGAGGTGATCAGGTCTGTGGGCCCGCGGGGCCACTTCCTGCGTGAGAAGCACACGCGCAAGCATCTACGCGATTTCTACTACTCGCCACTCTTTCACCAACAGGACGCTGAGGGGAATCTTCGGGAGCCTCGGGAGGTCGCTCTGGAGGAGTTCAAGAAGATCCACGATACCCACCACCCTGCGCCCTTGGAGGATCAAGTTCTCAAGGAATTGGACCAGATCCTCGCTGCAGCGGAGAGAACTGCGAAATCGCTGAAGGATTGATATGATGGCCAAGAAGACAGCAACCAGGGATGCGAACGAGCTTCCAGCCCATGCGAAAGTTGCAATCATTGGAGGGGGTGTGATCGGGTGTAGCACCGCCTACCATCTGACCAAACTCGGCTGGAAGGATGTGGTTCTGTTGGAGCGAGCCCAGTTGACATCCGGCACCACCTGGCATGCCGCTGGGCTGATTGAGGCGGGCGGCTTTTTCAGCGAAACCACTCTCGATATGACGAAGTACACCCTCGAGTTGTATCGCTCTCTGGAAGCCGAAACCGGTCTTTCAACGGGCAATAAGAATGTGGGAATGCTTGTTGTGGCCAGTTGCCCCGATCGAGTGGAAGAATACCGCCGGGTGGCTGCCTTCGATCGCTTCTTTGACGCCCCGATGGAAGAAATCTCTCCCGCGAGAGTTAAGGAACTCTGGCCGCTGATCTACGCGGACGATATCCTGGCTGGTTTCTATTCGCCCGGGGACGGCCGCGTCAACCCCATCGACGTAACCATGTCGCTGGCAAAGGGCGCTCGCATGGGGGGCGCGCAAATCTTCGAAGAGACTCCGGTCATCGGCTTCAGGAAGGAAGGGCACCGGGTGACCACGGTGATCACGACGCGGGGCGAGATCCAGGCGGATATCGTGGTCAACTGCGCGGGCATGTGGGCGCGCCAGATTGGCGAAATGGTGGGCGTTAAGGTCCCTTTGCAGCCTACCGAGCACTATTACTTGATTACCGAGCCCATAGGAGGTGTCGACCCGGAATTGCCCGTCTTGGTGGACCTCGATCGATACGCTTATTATCGTGAGGAGGTGGGAGGAATCCTGCTAGGACTGTTCGAGCCCGCCTCCGCTCCTTGGGCGGTGGAGGGTGTCCCCGAGAATTTCATCTTCGGCGAAATCCAGCCCGACTGGGATCGCATGATGCCCTACGTCGAAGAGGCCATGAAAAGGATCCCCGTGCTGGAGAATGCCCGGATTCAGAAGTTTTTCTGCGGGCCGGAGAGCTTCACGCCCGATTTGGAGCCTATGATGGGGCTGGCGCCGGAACTGGATAATTTCTATGTGGCTGCCGGTTTCAACTCATTGGGCATTCTGATGGGTGGTGGTGCCGGGAGGATCCTGGCCCAGTGGATCGTGGATGGCGTGCCCGATGTCGATATCACCGAGGTCGATATCGCCCGCATGATGCCATTCGAGAATACGCCAAGCTATGTGAAAGACCGGGCGGTCGAATTGCTGGGCTTCATGTTCGATATCGGCTATCCCAACAAACATTTCCAGACCGCTCGGATGGCGCGCAGATCCGCCTTCCACGACCGCCTGGCGGATGCCGGGGCCCACTTTGGGGTATATGCCGGCTGGGAATATCCAGAGTGGTTCGCACCCGAGGGGGTTGAACCGCAAGCCGAATACACCTGGAAGCGACCAAGCTGGTTTGAATACAGCGACGAAGAACACCGCGCTGCCCGCGAAAGTGTGTCCCTGCTGGATTACTCTGTGATGGGGAAGATCCTCGTGCAGGGCCGCGATGCGGAAGAGGTTCTTAATCGTATCTGTGCCAACAATGTGGCTGTGCCTATCGGGCGCTGTGTCTACACCCAATGGTTGAATGAACGCGGCGGGATCGAGGCCGACCTAACCGTCACCCGCTTGGCCGAAGACCAATTCCTGATCCTCACCGCCGACCGCACCATCAGGGCGGTGCAGGCCTGGTTAAGGCGCCATACACCACAAGATGCGCACCTATGCGCCACCAATATCACCTCGGCATACAGCGTGTTGAACGTGCAGGGGCCGAACTCGCGCGATCTCTTGAGCCGCGTGACGAGCGCCGATATGTCCAACGAGGCCTTCCCCTTCCTCACCATGCAGGAGATAGACATCGGCTATGCTCTCGTCAAGGCCATCCGTGTGACCTATGTGGGCGAGCTGGGCTGGGAACTCTATATCCCCACGGAATTCTCTCTGCACGTCTTCGATATCCTGATGGAAGCGGGGGCAGAATTTGGGCTGCGACTTATCGGGCTGCAGGCCCTGGACACCTTGCGCCTGGAGAAGGCCTACCGCGATTATGGCAACGATATCGACAATGCCGACACGCCTCTGGAGGCCGGCCTGAGCCGCTTTGTGAAGTTTGACAAGCCGGGCGGTTTCATAGGCCGGGAGGCGCTCCTGCGCCGGAAAGAGGCCGGGTTGGAATACCGCCTGGTGCAATTTCTGCTCGAGGACCCGGAACCGCTGCTCAATTATGGCGAAATCATCTACCGGGATGGCGTCCCTGTGGGGTACATCAGGGCGGGGGGCTATGGGCACACAC
>Ga0136651_10001297_pt1 | contig 13770 bp, 12 predicted proteins | sample Mar14236cmmetaG_FD_94867 | JGI IMG/M metagenome (GOLD analysis project Ga0136651, IMG submission 94867) | Marine hydrothermal vent microbial communities from Guaymas Basin, Gulf of California to study Microbial Dark Matter (Phase II) - Marker... ...
ATATTACCCTGAGTATCGCCAGGTTTCTGGCTAAAGAACTCCGGAAGAGGCTCGGCTGCCAGGTGTTTCTAACCCGGAACAAGGACGTTTTCCTGTCCCTGGAAAAGAGAACCGCCATTGCCAATATGAAAAAGGCCGACCTGTTCATTTCATTGCACGTGAACGCCCACAGGGACAGGAGGATTCACGGCCTGGAGACCTATTTTCTGAACATGGCCACCGATGAGAGGGCGGTGATGGTGGCTGCCAGGGAGAACGCAACATCTGAAAAGAATATAAGTGATCTCCAGACCATACTTAACGATCTCATGCTGAACACCAAGATCAACGAGTCCAGCCGGCTTGCCCATTTCGTTCAGAACGGTATGGTCCTCAGCGTAAAAAAATGGAACAAAGGGGTCAGGAGTCTGGGCGTGAAGCAGGCCCCTTTCTACGTCCTGATCGGGGCCCAGATGCCGGCCGTTTTGGTGGAGGTGGGGTTTCTTTCCAACAAATGGGAGCGTAAGAGGTTGCTCAACAAGAAGTATCAGAAAAGGGTGGCAGAGGGGATCTACGCGGGCATAAGCTCCTACATCCGCAGTATTGGTCAGATATATCAGGGGGGCTAATCCTCCCTACTTCATCCTCAGGTATGCGTCGATAAAGGGATCGATGCCCCCGTCCATGACCCTGTCCACATTACCCTCCTCCACGTTTGTACGGTGATCCTTCACCAGCCTGTAGGGGTTGAACACGTAGGACCTTATCTGGCTTCCCCAGGCGATCTCCTTCTGGTTCTGGTGCATCTCCTGTTTTTTCTTTTCCAGCTTTCCTTTTTCCACCTCGTATAGCTTGGCCTTAAGCACCTTCATGGCCATCTCTTTGTTTCGGTGCTGGGATTTCTCATTCTGGCACTGGGTTACGATGCCCGTGGGGATATGGGTGATCCTTACCGCAGAGCTGGTCTTGTTCACATGCTGGCCACCCGGCCCGCTGGCCCTGTACGTGTCGATACGGAGATCGTTTTCATCCACCTCGATGGTGATATCCGTGTCAACCTCCGGCAGCACTGAGACCGAGGCAAAGGATGTGTGCCTCCGCCCGGTGGCGTCAAAGGGGGAGATCCTGACCATGCGATGGATCCCGTGTTCTGACTTGAGATACCCGTAGGCGTAAGGGCCGCTCACGGTAAATGTGACGTTCTTTATGCCTGCCTCATCTCCCGGGAGATAGTCGATGACCTGGACCTTCATGTGCTTGTCTTCACCCCACCGGGTATACATCCTGAACAGCATCTCCACCCAGTCGTTGGCCTCGGTCCCCCCTGCTCCCGCGTTGATAGCCACAATGGCGTTACGCTTGTCATCGGGATCGCCAAGGAGGGTCTGGAATTGGAGCCCTTTGATGGCCTTCTGGAGTCCGGCTACATCTTCTGCCAGCTCCTTCAGTGCGGAGGAGTCCTCCTCCTCTCCGGCCATCTCGGCGAGGAGTTTTGCATCCTCGGCCTCTTTATGAAGGTTCTGATAGGTATCGATCCTTTCCCTTAACAGGGCCCTCTCCTGGCTCAGTCGGGAGACCTCCTCCTGGTCCCGCTGCCAGAAACCGGGGCTGGACATGAGTTTCTCGATCTTTGCAAGTTCCTCTTCATCGCTGTCCAAGTCAAAGATGACCTCTTAGGTCATCAAGCTGGATCATAATATTGTCTATGGTTTCGGTCAGTTCCTCAAACATTGGTAGCCTCCTGACAGTACTCTGTTTCACTGGTTTCGCAGATCAGCAGGAGCTCAAGGGCAACGCAAATCTACGTGTTGCTGCTCCCGGTGGTCATATCTAAATTCTAATACCCAAAAGGCCGATTGCAAGTCACCTCACCCTGATAGCCCTGCCCCGGGATATGAATGAAATCCCCTGCTGGGCCTTTGTTCCAATCATTACCCCTTCGATTATGGGATCGTTCACCTCTGATTCCGCCTCCCATCTGACAATGAACTTGGCCCCGGAGCCCCCGCTCTTATCCGATTCCTTCACAACATAGCGCATGGACCCCATGGAGTTTAACTGCCTGGGCTCTTTCAGATAACGTTTGATCAGCTTTCCGTCCGAGTCATGGTAATCTACCGAGAGGATGGTGATCGGGTGATCAGGGTCTGTGTTGCGTACGCTGAGGGTTGCGGCCAGGAGGAAGGGACGCTCCCGGTCGCCGATGTAGATATGGGAGTAGATGGGCACATAGACCGTCTGTCCCTTTGAGAGAATGATTTTCGAAGCGGCCTGGCCTGGAGTGGCCGTCAGACCTGCCCCCAGGAACAGAGACCAGGAAAACAACAACGGTAACATGTACTTATGATGCATCATCTTCCTCCCCCCTCCAGATATAAGGATAGGGACCAACGGGTTGGCCACGGGCAGGCAGCCTCGCCCCATGAGGAGCCCGGGCCTGGTCAGCAGCGATCCGAGCAACAGTGATTTTAACAGGTATGGTATCCAATATAAGCCCCCCGGTCAAGGAATAAAGGGGTTGATCAGCGGTTGTAATGGGAATCTCCGTGATTCTCGCAGGGCTCCGTCATGCTTGCTGATAACAGCTTGAAATCATGTTGGTATGGACGGCCTTCAAAATTCTCGCGTAAAGCCGCAAAACACGCAAAGAACAAAAGGAAAAGCTTAGCGGCTTCGCGCCTTTGCGTGAGATTACCTTCTCTTCAACCTACGTGATATCAGCACGTTTGCGCTGACTTTGACGTTTCCCTGGTGATTCTCGTGGCGGTGTTGACAAAATCGGATATTGGAGGCCATACTGGGGTACGAGACAGATATCCCTGACATGACGTCGGCCGATCCGGGTCATAAGGGGGAGATCCAACAGGGCAGTACCAGGGAGGTTTATATGAAAGAGAGGGTGAAGATCATCGAGGGAGACATTACCAGGCTGGAGGTTGATGCTATTGTCAATGCGGCCAATACAAGCCTATTGGGAGGAGGCGGTGTTGACGGGGCCATTCACAGGGCCGCGGGTCCTGAGCTTCTGAAAGAGACCAGACAGATAGGGGGCTGCCCCACAGGTGAGGCCAGGGTGAGCAAGGGGTATCGTCTCCCCGCCAGGTGGGTTATCCATACGGTGGGGCCTGTGTGGGCCGGGGGCCACGGGAGTGAGGACGATCTTCTGACCTCCTGCTACAGAAACAGCCTGATGGCCGCAAGAGAGATAGGGGCCCAAACCATAGCCTTCCCCTCCATCAGCACCGGGGCCTACAGGTTCCCCCTGAAACGGGCCACGGGCATAGCCATGGGGGAGACAAAGCGGTTCCTGGAATCCGATGACACCATAAAACGTGTGATCTTTGTCTGTTTCGGGAAGGATGTCCTGGACACGTACATGGATATATTCGCCCAGGTGTTCGGGGAATAGATCTTTGTACGGGATGCTGGCGGAAGTCCCTGCCCTTTAGCGGGATGTAACTTCTCACAGGCCCTTGCATGGTGAGCAAGGATCATCTCAGCCTGAAGCTGGCTCTAAGGGCCTTTAGGGGATGTTTTACAGAATCCACTACCGCAGTGGGCTCAAAACCGCAGTGGAGCATGCAGTGTGCGCAGCGGGGGTCCCTGCCCGCGCCGTATCGGGACCAGTCGGTGTTTTTCATGAGATCTTGGAAGGTGGGTTCATATCCGTCGTTCAGAAGGTAGCACGGCCTCTGCCAGCCAAAGATATTTCGGGTGGGATTTCCCCAGGGCAGGCATGCGTAGTCCTGATTGCCTGCCAGGAAATCCAGGTAGAGGCTGGTGTGGTTAAACCGCCAACTCTTGCCCCTGCCAAGCTCAAGAACAGATCGGAACAGGGAGACGGCCTCCTCACGGATAAAGAAGTTCTCCTGGTCAGGGGCGTTCTCGTAGTTGAAGGCTGAAGCCACGGTCATGGCCTCTACCCCGAGCCCGGTGAGAAGGTCGAAGAGCTCACCCGCGCTTTCGGCAGTCTCTCCCTTGAAGATGGTCGTGTTGGTTGTAACCCTGAAATCTCTTGAAAGAAGCATGCGGATGGCTGACACGGCAACATCAAAGACCCCAGGGAGCCCCACCCGTTCATCATGCCGCTGGTTCATGGCGTCTAAGTGGACGTTGAAGGTGAGATAGGGGGAGGGCTCAAACTCCCTGATCCGCTTTTCCACAAGGAGCGAATTGGTACAAAGATAGACAAACTTTTTGCGGGCCACCAGCTCCCTTGTGATAACCGCTATTTCCGGGTGAAGCAGGGGCTCTCCTCCGGCAATGGAGACCACCGGGGCCCCGCATTCTTCCACTGCGGTAATGCACTCCTCCGGGGTCATGCTCCTCCTGAGGGTTTCGGCTGGATAACCGATCTTTCCGCAGCCCCTGCACCTCAGGTTGCAGCGGAAAAGGGGCTCCAGCATCAGGACCAGGGGGAACCGTTCCCTGTGTCTCAGCCTCTGCGTGAAGATATAGGCGCTCAGACGGGCCTTTTGAACTAACGGTATCCCCATTTTTCTCTCTCTCTGGTCTAATTGCACTGCGCACCGGGGTTCAAAGGCTCAAACCAGGCTTTATCTACCCGGTTATCCATGCCGGATCTTTCTCACTGGGCCGTCTCTGCCACATCACACACACGTTTAAGCAGCTCAAGGGCCCTCTTCCACAAAGAGAGAAGCTTACTTTCCGGGGGGATTTCAATCAAGACTTTTCTAAGCTCCACGCAGGCCTGGCCGGTTTGTTCATCGGCCAGAAGGCCCTCAACCAGCCCCAGACGGTTTTCCATAAACCCGGGGGCCTGTTCAACGGCCTGCCTGTAGTGCTCAACGGCCCTGGCAGGGTCTCCAATACTGAGGGGAAAGGGGGGGGCACGCAGGTACAGCTCACCTAACATCCTGTGTGGACCTCCGTGGTCCACGCCAGGGTCCAGATCAGCGGCAAGGAGGGCCTCGCGCTCAATAACTGGCACAAGCTCAAGGCCTCGCAGGCTGTTGTTCTCCGCCTCCAGACCGGTAAGATAGGCGTAAAGGTAGTGGGCCTGACCACTTTTGGGTAGCAGGGCTTTTGCGGTCTCAGCCAGCCTGCGCCCCTCTACCGCACGGGCAAGGCGCAGTGACCTGTCTTCCCCCTGTCTTGCCAGAAAGGCGTAGCAGTTTGCGGCTCGTAAGGTCAGGGAGCCCTTTTCTCCGGCCGATGAGGCCCATTTTCGGGCCTGATCCAAGGTGCATGGAGCGTATATGGAAAGATCAGGGCCCGTGATACCTGTAGGCCCCTGTGACTGCTGGTTCCCCAGACTTGCGCACCCTGCAAGCAGCAGAAAAAAGAGAAGGACACTACCTGAGGCAGTCCATCCACCTTTTGCCCTCTCCGATCCCGGACAGGTCCCTGTCTGCCGGTCCAAAACCATCGGTCTGAAGGAGTTTGAGCAGGACCTCTGCATCTTTATCCTCTTTCATGGCCATGAGTACCCCGGTTAACCTTTTAGACCTCTCATCAGTGGGACCGAACCAGACTACGGGGCTCTTTGGGAGGTCTCCGGATTCGTGGACTACCTTGACTTGCTTGAACAGGGGCAGGGCCTCAAGGGACCTGTACTGGGCCCCGTCTAACACCGCCCCTGCAGCCTTTCCCCTCATAACCCTGCGCAGGGCCCGGAGGGGCCGGAATGTTCCTGTCAGGGCAAAGGGTAACCGCTCCGGTGGTCTCCCGAACAGGAGACAGGCCGCGGCCTCAGTCTCAAACAGCATGTTTCCTAAAACCTTGCCCCTGATGGATTCCCATCTCCCCTGGAAGTCCCTCTTCACAACAAGACGCCACACATCTTTATCATATCCTCCTGGGCGGGTTGAGGTAAGGGCCGTCATCCCAAACCGCCTTGCCTGTTTCAGGTAGAACCCGAGCCTGACGATGCCCCAGGCGGGCGGAGTGCCCTTGAGGAAATTAACGGCCCTGTCGACCTCGTTGAAATAACGCCCCCTTATGGAAATGCCGTTCCCCATCTTCTTCCCGAGATAGTCGGCCAGGGCATCCATGACCGGCTGGGCCTCCTGACAGGTGCCGGGCTGACCGGGCTGGATAACGGCAAAATCCAGAGTCTCTCCTGACAGGGCCGGTGTTAAGCAGAGGAGCAGGACCGCTGAAACAAAAAATATGAACGCAGATCTTAGGGTGTACAACCTGACAATCCCTCCTTCCTGTTCTTTTTATTCACCTGCAGAGTCCATGAAATCCCTGGTTTACCTGTGTCCCGTCAACTTCAGCATGGGGGGGAGCACCAGGAGACATGCCATCATACCCATGAAAGAGCCAAACACCATTATCCAGCCGAGGCTCGCCAGACCCCGGTGCTGAGCGAACATAAGACCTCCGAAACCGATCATGGTGGTGGCAAAACTGAGGGCTACGGCCGTGGGTGTGCTTGTAAAAAAGAGCCCTCCAGGATCCGGCCTCTTGCGCCGGAGTTCACTCCAGCGGGCCAGGAGATGGACCCCTCCATCCACCCCGATGGCAATGAGGATCGGAATGGCAAAGAAGTTGGCCAGGTTGAAGTGGAGACCTACCCATCCCATCAGCTCCAGGAGCCACAACATGCTTACGCCCAAGGGCAGGAGTGTGAGAAATACGTACCTGAAGGAACGTGAGTAGAGCCACAGGATAAGGGAAACCAGAATCATGGTCAGTCCCGCTGCCATGAGGAAGGTCCTGTGCATCATGCGGGCAGACTCAAACACCCCTACTGGAACCCCGCTCACATGGGGGTCCACCCGGCGCAGGGCCGAGATAAAATGTTCCAGGGTGTCGAAGTCCCAGACGTCTCCCTTTGGAAGGATCTTTATCTGATAGGCCCCGTCCTTCCCCACGTAAAGGTCTCGCAGGGAGGGGGGCAGGTCCGTCGGTGTTACTGATCCGGCGGAAAGCCACACCTTCAACTGCAAGAGGCCCTTCTCCATATCCCCGACCAGGCCGGTCTGAAGGACCTTCAGACGTTCCGCCCTGTTCCCATTTTCCTGAATCAGCCCGAATGCCTTTCTGCAGTAGTCCAGGACCTGATCAATAAGGGCAAGCTCTGAGGTGGCTCCGGCGGCAAAGAGTCTTTCCTCCAGCATCTCCAGGGCCCCTGAGAGCCGGGACAGGGCCCTTAGCAGGCGGTCGCGGTCCGGGGGGGGTGTGTGAAGGGAATTGGCCGGTATTCGTCCCAATGCCCTGGCCGCGGCCTTATAGATGGCCGATTTCAAGGCCTGATCTTCAGGAATGAAATCAAGGATACTCTCCACCTTTGCCACGCAGGGCAGGGCCTCGATAGTTCCTGTAAGGCGTCTGGCGTCTTCAAGATCAGGGGCGGTGAGGATAGCGTACCAGGTGGATTCATCGGCCGTATGGATCAGGGTCCTCTCGTATTCCACAGACTCAAGACCCCTGGCCTGAAGTTCCAGGAGGTTGTAGTTAAATCGCACATTCAGTAGCCCGGGAAGACCGGCAACGGTTATGGCGCCAAAGATCAGGAGGGTCCACCCGGGTCTTCTCGAGAGACGTTCCAGAAATGGAAGGCCTGTCACCCTTGGTACTGACGACGGAAAGAGCTTTTTCCTGCCGGCGATGAGCAGCATGGCGGGAAGTACCGTCAGCATGGAGAGGAGGCAGAGGAGGACCCCTGTCCCACCGATGAGACCCAGTTCAGCCAGCCCGATGAAGTCAGATCCTATGACCGAATAAAAGGCGCACACCGATGTAATAGCCCCAAGGATGATGCCGGGCCCGGTCCTGAAGATGGTTGTGCGGACCGCGCTGTCAACGTCTGACCCCCTCCTAGTGGTCTCAACGTAACGCATAACCATATGGATCCCGAAATCAACGCCAATACCCACCAGGACCAGGGCAAAAACAATGGATAGGAGGTTGAGCCTGCCCACGGTGATGGTGGCGAATCCAAAGCTCCATGCCACACCCATTAAAAGGGCGATCAGGAGGAGGAGGGGTCTCAGCCACCCGTGGAGTATGGCCATGAAAAGGATGGCAATGAGTAACAGGGCGATCACAGACGCCCTGGTCATATCCCTGTTCGTGGTCTCCATCTCGTCGGCCTGAAGCGCCGGTCTCCCGGTAAGACCCGCCTGGACACCTGGAAACTCTCCCTGTGTGGCCTTAATCGCCTGGCGTACCACGTGCAGAGGTCTGCCGATCACGTCCATGGTTCCGAAATCCTTGTGGGGCAGGAGACGCATGATCAGAAGGCTGCCGTCGGATGTGAAAAAATAGCGGCTTCCAGCCCGGGAGAGGTCGAGTATGGGGCTGTAGTTCTCCTTTCCCTGAAGGATATGGTCCATATTCTTTAAGAAATCTCTCAATAGATGAAGGCCCTGAACCATAATTCCCGGATCCGCGCCATGGACCTCAGCTTCAGAGCCGTTCATCAGGTGGGCCACTGTTTCAAGAAAGCCGGACAGGGATCTGTCCTTGAGCCACCTCTCCATGGAAGGGGCCAGGAATAGGACGGCGTTGGTCAGGGTCTTGGCCTCCTGGGGAGATGCGAAAAGGAGGGCGCCGCTGCCCAAATCACCTGGTGATATTCGGTAATAGACCGACTGGATAAGGTCCTGGTGCCGGGCCAGTCGGCCGTTAAGGGCCTCTGCGAATCGGATGGCCCCCTTTTTGCCGGCCTCGGTGCCCCCGGTCTTTATGACAACGTAGAGATACTCCTGATCCCCGAAGTTGTAGAGATGCTCCAGATACCTCTTCTGAAAGGGCACATCGGAAGATACAAGGCTGTCCTGGTTGCTGTTCAGGCTGAGAAAGGTAAAGGAGATAAGTGTGGACACCAGGGCCAGGATCAGGCCCGCCCCGATAATCTTGCCCGGATGTGTTGATACAAGGCCCCACAGCGAACTGAGGATCCCATCCTGCAGTTGTCTTCGAACGCTCATATGGATTTTACGGTACAAATGCCCGGATCTCTGATGGTGGCCCGGGCACCCCCCCCTTTTTTCCTGTGGCTGATGATTTTAGAGAACTTGGAGCGGCGTGTCAACCAGCCCTGGGCCTGACCGGGCCGGACTTTGAAACTGGACCTGAAAAGAACCTGATCTGAAAGCGTCCGGTGGGCATGGGCCATGGGAAAATATGTGGCACTGTCAGATTCCAGTGTCCCCCCCCTTCTTTCCCGTGGCATAGGCCCTTCCCTTCCATTCCGAGCCCCTCCCTTGCCAGTATCGGACGGCCGATGTCCAGGTCATGGCAAGGTAGAGCATCCCTGCGGCGGTGAGGGAGGTGGCCCATGTCCATGAAAGCCCGTAGAATCGAAGGGTGGGCAGGTAGGTAAGGATCATGGCGCACAGGGCGGTGGCGGAAAGGATCTTTGACAGGGTAGAGGAAAAAAAGATCCCCGCTACGGGGATCAGGAATAGGATAAGCATCATGACCGTACACAGGAGGAGAAGGAGGGTGGAATAACGGAGCTGATGAAAGGCGGTGCGTGCCACCATGTTCCAGATAGGTCTAAAATCCTCATAGGACCTGAGGCTGCGCGCGGAATGAGAAAGCCCTATCCATGTCCTCCGGCCCGAAGATTTGGCCAGTCTTGCCAGTGCGCAGTCGTCTATGAGTTCTCCTCTGATTGCGCTAAAGCCCCCAATTTCCCTGAGCACCTCTGTTTCCACCAAAATACATCCCCCGGCCGCCGCGGCAATTAGGGGAGATGTAGAGTTGGAAAGGCGGAAGGGGTAGAGCATCTTGAAGAAGTAGATAAAGGCGGGCATGAGGAGCCTCTCCCAGAAGCTGACCATGCGGAGGGCGGCCATCAAAGATACCAGGTGAAGACCCTCCTCGTGCATCTTTGTTCTCAGGGTGCGAACCAGCCCGGGTCTCAGTTCAATGTCAGCGTCAAGGAGGAGGATCAATCCGGTACTAACGTGCCCGAGACCCTGTTCAAGGGCCCAGAGTTTTCCACTCCAGCCGGAGGGAGCAGGTTCGCCTGAAACAACTGTGAGATCCTCCCCGCCACAGGCAGCGGCCGCGCCTGCCGTGTCATCGACTGAGCAATCATCCACAAGGACGATTTTCAGCCCTCTGCCCTGGGCCTTTAGTCCCATTAGAGTGGCCTGGATAAGATGGGCCTCGTTTCTTGCGGGAATGAGAACCGTGATATCGCTAAGGTCACTGCCACCGGAATCGGGGGCAGGGTCCAGGAATTCGGCCGTAGCCCAGGGGCGCCACGGCAGAAGGAGTATTACGGTCCAGATACAGGCTGCGGCCAGACAGATCAGATCCATAAGATTCATCGCCATGCACCTGCCCTGGATTACCCGGAGTTACCGGTTTGGGAATCCACGGGCGAGCCCAAAGACAGAAGTGGTTTCAGAGGAGAAGGGGTATTCCTGCGGGGCAGGCCCTTTCGCCTGAGACCTGCGGTCATCGGTTCCGGGTTATTTCGAGTCTGGGCGAGGCCATACGGATGCCCTCCCTGTCGAAACTCTCCTTTATCTTGGCGTTCAGGCCCCACCGTCCTGTGAGTGCGTGCTTTCTCTCCACCCAGAACCTGGCCTTCATCTCCATATAGTTGGGTGAAAATCTGTCAATAACCACCCTGGGGACAGGCTTTTCAAGGACTATCTCATCCTCTTCCAGGATCTTTCCTACCACCTCCTTCACCTTGTCCAGATCCTGGTCATAGGGGATGAAAAAATCGATATCCAGCCTGCGGTTGGGCCTTTCACTGGAGTTGGTTACCTGGTCGTTCAGTACCTTGTGATTGGGGATATAGATCACCTTGCCTTCAAAGGTCCTGATACGGGTGTACATAACAGAGATCATATCCACTATCCCGAAAGAATCCCCGATCTGGATGATATTGCCCTTTTTGAAGGGAAGTCGCGGAATATAGGGCTTTGCGATAATGTAGGCGGCCATGGAAACCATGACTATAACCATAATGATCCTGAAGAGGAGAGCGCCTGGAAACCCCACCATGTTCAGAACAACCAGGGCCCCCACCAGCAGCACAAGGATATGCAGGCCCGTAAGCGAGTAGGCCGCCTTCCGCTCTGGCATACCGTATTTTATAAGGATCTTTGCAACAACCTTCCCCAGATACTTGACCAGAAAAAGGACGATGAGCAGGAGGATCATCCCCTTGGCAACCATGGGGGCCAGTTCTCCCCCTACCCGGCTGATCTGGTCCACATAGGCGTTCAATCCAGAAGATATCGTATCCATGGTTGCGTCCTTTCTTCAAAGTTGCAAAGCCCCTGAAAACACTTCTTATTTTCTCTTATCACAACGGAGTGTTTTCTGCAACCGGTAAGGCTGAAAAACAGCAATTATAATTGGAGGAAGTATTTGATGCGCTTGGGTTTGATGTTTACCACATATATTCCCAGAACTGGTGCAACGGCGTCCCTCTGGGGGCAGGCCATGGCCAGGCACCCGGATAAGGCCTGAGCACTTTCCACCCACACAGGTCCTTTCGGCCTGACAATGGAAAGCATGGGTTTTGAAGGTTTCCTCTATAGGTATATGGATGACAGGGATTTCGTCAAACGCCTGGTGTGGAAAAGGACCGAATGGTTTGCTGAAATCGCCAGGTACGGTGCTGAACTCGGGGCTGATTTTATCTTGGTGGGGGACGATGTGGCGTTCAAGCACCTTTATTCCACCTGCTGAGTTCCACGAAATGATGACCCCTGCTATGCCTATATAGTGAACAAGGCAAAGATTCCGGTTGTCTGGCATTCTGACGGATTTATTACGCCGGTGCTTGAAACAGCGAACGAATATCACCTGGTTGTGCTAACCTAAAATTGACCACCCTGAGCGAAGATTCTCCGTGTGTTATGGTATGAGGAAAAAGACCATAGCCGAGGAGGGAAGGAGTTGCTCAAGATGGATCAATACGAGTTTATTAGGACGCCGCACAGGGTTTACGAGAAGAATATCGGCGAACTGCCACGGATGACGGGACATTCGCGTAACACGATCAAGAAGGCCGTGCATTCCTGTGGTCTTATCACGGTAAGAGAGCGATACCATCATTTCTAATCTGCGTATCCTTTTGATTTAATGGTGAAACTGTTGTACGGATGGGCCTTCGGGTTTCAGAACGTCAAGGTTAGCCCGGGTTTGTACCAACTGAAGTTCCACATCTGAGACAGAGGTCTTGGTCTCGACAGGAGAGAGGAGACCTGTGACCAGATGGACGGGCAGCAGTTGAGGGATGTGAGGAGCTGGCACAGGGAAACCGTTGAATTCCGGTTTTTTCTTGACAGCCCGTTCCTCTTCCGTATAATTCCATCAAATGATGGAAACGTATGTTGGCATAAAACGATGGTAACACCCCTTGAAAAGGCCCGCAAGGACCCCGGCTCCATGAAGGGGAGGATACTGAAGGTGGCCCGCCGCATGTTCGGTGAGTACGGTTACCACGGTGCCACAACCCGGATGATCGCCCGGGAGGTGGGGATCGATATCTCGACCCTCTACTATCACTGGGGTGAGAAAAGCGATCTCTACGAGTCGGTGGTTCTCGACATCAACAACGACCTTCGACAAGAACTCAGGGAGGTGGAAAGGGTCATCCATGGCCGTCCCCTGTCGAGGCGTCTGAAGATTGCCTTGGAAATGGTGACCGATTACCTGTTTGAGTGCCCTGAGATCTCCAACCTGATCCTCTTTCAATACTTCCGGAAGACCCGCAAAGAGCCTGATCTGGATTTTCATGTGCCTGATTTCATTTCAGATATAGCCCGTTCCATGGACCTCTGCAAAAAAGGTGGGCCCGTCCCCACGAGTGCGTTCATGCGGGTCCTGGCCATGATGAACTCCATTCACAACTTTATTTCAGGTGAGGATTTTTTCAGGGAGATGCTCAACCTGAAAAGAGATGAGTATAAGAAGCACGTTAAGGAAACCCTTGAGTTCATGCTGATCCCCGCGTTCACCGGCCCGGGGAGCCAGGGTGAAGATCATGGAAACAAACAGACAGACATAAGGAGGTGACAGGATGGCCCTTAACTTAGATGCCATCGGGAAAAAGATCGGACCTGTGAGCAGGAAGTACAACTGGAAAGACATTGTACTCTACGCCCTTGGTGTGGGAGCAGGTTTTGACGAACTGGAGTACTGTTACGAAGACAAACTCAAGGTGATCCCGAGTTTTTCCATAGCCAGCGTGTTTGAGTTCCTGGCAGAGGTTGGGATCAGTTCCAATGCGGATCTCTCGGGTATCCTCCACGGCGAGCAGGATATTATCTTTCACAACCCCATCCCCGTGGAAGGGACCATCACCACGGAGGGGAGCATCACCAACATGTATGACAAGGGCCCTGACAAGGGGGCCCTGGTGGTGGCGCGATCTGATACCTATCATTCCAACGGAAGCAAGCTCTTCACAAATATCTTCACCATCTTCTGCAGGAAAGACGGAGGCTTTGGTGGAGATCCCGGGCCCAGCCAGACCTTTGAACTACCGGACCGGCCCCCTGACTTTGAGGAGCAGGCCCGACCCTCTGCTGATCAGCCCCTTCTCTACAGGCTGTCTGGGGATATCTTTCAGCTCCATGCGGATCCGGATTTCGCCAGGGCCAGCGGATTTGAAAGGCCCATAATGCACGGGCTCTGCACCCACGGCTTTGCCTGCCGGGCCGTGATCAAGCACCTCTTCCCCGGAGAACCTGAGCGCATGACCCGTTTCAGGGTCCGCTTTTCCAAGACCCTCTATCCCGGCGTACCCATTAAGACCCTGATCTGGAAGGAGGAGGGCAAGGCCCTTTTCCAGACCCTCAACGCCGAAACAGAAGAGGTGATTCTCGACCAGGGTAC
>Ga0136651_10001304_pt1 | contig 13719 bp, 19 predicted proteins | sample Mar14236cmmetaG_FD_94867 | JGI IMG/M metagenome (GOLD analysis project Ga0136651, IMG submission 94867) | Marine hydrothermal vent microbial communities from Guaymas Basin, Gulf of California to study Microbial Dark Matter (Phase II) - Marker... ...
ATCCCATTTCTTCTTTTCTAATATCAATTCCATCTTTAATTTTTTGATTCACAATATTTTCTATTTCTTCTGTCTCCTCTTTCTTTAATTTTCGCGGATAAGAAAAATCAAAACGAAGTCTTTTTGGGGTAATATCAGAACCCATCTGCCTTACTTCATCGCCTAAAACATTTCTTAGAGCGGCATGAAGCAAATGGGTGGCTGTATGAAGCTTAACTGACTCATAATTATCTCTATCGCCAACTCCCCCGAATTTTTTCTCTGCCCCGGCTCGAGAAATTTTTTGATGTTCGGCAAAAGCCTTCTGAAAATCTTCCTTGCTTGCTTCTATCCCTTTTTCTCTCGCTATCTCCTGAGTAAGCTCAAACGGAAAACCATATGTCTCGTAAAGATAAAAAGCCTCTTCCCCGCCAATCCTTCTTTTTTGCCCTAAAAATTTATTCAATTTCTTTAAGCCAAGACTCAAAGTCTTATTGAATTTCTCTTCTTCTTCTTTAATTACATCTAAAACCTTATCGTAATTTACTATTATTTCCGGATAAAAATCTCGATAAATTCCCGCTACCTCCTCGGCTAACGGTATTAAAAAATTAGTGGGCAAATTTAACTTTCTGCCGTAACGCATCGCTCTTCTTAATACCCGCCTTAAAATATAACCTCGGTCAATATTGCTTGGGAAAACTCCATCGGCTATTAAAAATACCGCCCCGCGAATATGATCGGCAATAATCCTAAAGCTTCTTTTATTTTCTATATATTTTTTCCCGCTTATATCCTTTAGTTTATTAATAATGGGCAAAAACAAGTCGGTTTCGTAAACAGATTCTTTTTCTTCCAAGACAGCCAATAACCTTTCAAAGCCAATGCCGGTGTCTATATTTCTTTGGGGTAAATTTTTATATTTATAACCGCCGCTGTCGTCCAGCTCTTTATCGTATTCCATAAAAACAAGGTTCCAAAGCTCTAAAAATCTTTTACACCGAGGGCAATTTGGCCCGCAGTCAGAATGGCCGCACCCGTATTTTTCTCCCCTGTCGTAATGAATTTCTGAACAGGGCCCGCAAGGCCCTGTTTCGGTTACCGGTCCCCAAAAATTATCTTCAGTTCCAAATTCAACAATTCTTTCTGCCGGTATGCCAAAATCTTTCCAAATCTGAAAAGATTCATTGTCGCGGGGAATTCCTTTTTCTCCTTTAAAAATCGTTATCCAGAATCTATTTATATCCAACCCCAGCTCTTCAGTAAAAAATTCCAAAGCCATTTTTATGGCGCCTTTCTTAAAATACCCCTCCTCTTTGTCTTCGCCAATAGACCAATTCCCAAGCATTTCAAAAAAAGTATGGTGGGTGTCATCGCCGACCTCATCAATATCCGGAGTTCGAAAGCATTTTTGAATTGAACAAAGATGGCGCGTTCCAAAATCTTTCAGAACATTTTTTTCTCCCTTGAAATAAGGAATAAACTGCTGCATGCCGGCGGAAGTGAGAAGGACTGTTTTATCGTTCGGAATTAAAGAGCTCGAGGACACGATTTTATGTCCCCGCTTTTCAAAAAACCCTAAAAATTTCTGCCGTAATTCATAAAACTTCATATAATCTTAAGAGTATCTATCAGCTAAAGTTGTAGCTATATATGACTCCGGCTTAATTTTTGGTTCAAATCCGTTTCCTTTAATAAGGTTAGTTAATTCCTTTACCATATCTTTAGTTTTCCCTTTCTCGCCAATATCGGCGTGAATATACCGAAACTGATAATTAAATTGGTCTTCCTCCAACTTCATCCTCTTCTTAAAACTATCCCTTAAAGAAAGGGCTATATCGCAAGAAATCAAAACTTCTTGAAGAATTCTGTTCTTCCAATTGGAAAACTTTTTATTTTGAGAGTGGGAATACTTTATTTTTTTTAAAAAAAATCTTCCGCCCTCGCCAACCCTTAAAACAGCAACCGCAACCGGAAATGTCGGGTCTTCTTCTGAAGAAGAATCGCAGCCTACGATAATATCATAAAACCTGTCTTGTTTTTCTTTCATATATTTTATCATTTCCTCTATCACTGCCTCTGCCGAAATACTGCCGCAGGTGGGATTATAAAAATTGCCGCTTAAAACTTCTTCCATAATACAATCATTCTAACAAAATCAAAATAAAAAACAACGACCTTCATCGCAAAACCACAAACCATTTAATTACTGAATTAATTCAGTAATTCTTTAATTCTCCTGCCGCTTGAGTTTTACAAACATTGAGACAAACAAACAATTCCTAATCCTTATTCTGTTCTATTCAAAAGAATTATCTACTATTTTTAAGAATTCTCCCGCCCTTAAAGAAGCTCCTCCAACCAACAACCCGTCTATTTCGCCGTCTTTAATATACTTTCCAGCGATTGAACCGTTAACACTTCCGCCATAAAGTAGTCGAATTTTTTTAACAACATCTAAAGAATAAAGACTTGAAAGAACTTTTTTTATTATCAGCTTCACCTTTCTAACCTCTCCAGCTTCGCAAGCCTTCCCGCTCCCGATAGCCCAAACCGGCTCATAAGCGATGGAGAATCTTAAAGTTTGGAGCTCGGAGCCCGAAATACCCTTTAAAGCCGATTTTATCTGTTTCCTTAAAATATCCCCGATATTTCCCTTTTTTCTCTCTTTTTCCGTTTCTCCAACGCATAGAATAGGATACAATCCTGCCTTAAGAGCCGCCTTTACTTTTTTATTTATCATCTCATCTGTTTCGCCAAAATATCTCCTTCTTTCCGAATGGCCGATAATAACATATTTGCAGCCAACATCTTTTAACATAAGCGGCGAAATCTCGCCCGTGTACGCGCCTTCCTCTTCCCAAAAAACATCTTGAGCCCCCGCTTTTAAAAAAGGAGTTAAGCTCCTTAAGGAGCTTAACTCCTTTTTTAAGTTAAATAAATAGACAGAAGGCGGGCAAATCACTATTTCTGGCAATTTCTTCCTTTTTTTTCGGCGAATCTTAATCCCCCTGCCGATAGAAACAAAAAGCTTTTCAGCTTCTTTCAATGTTTTTGGATTCATCTTCCAATTAGCTACAATAATCATTTTTATATAAAATCATTATTTTACCTCTTGTTTTCTTAAATATTCCGCCGCTTCTTCCGGCTCAATCGTTGAAATCTCCATCTTTGCCTCCATTTCAAAACCCGCCCAAATAGACGTTTTTGGCAGTATTGTCCAATGCCAATGGTAATAATCGTATTTTTTGCCATCGCAAGGAGCCGTTCGGAGATAAAAATTATAATCCGGATTGTTCAAGCCTTTATTGATTTTTCCCAAAACAATCTTAAAAGCCTCTGCCAACTGCCATTTCTCTTCTTCTGTTATCTTCTCAAAATAACTAAGATGTTTTTTAGGCGAAACAGTAACCTGAAAAGCGGTTTTTGAGGCAAACGGACAAATCGCAATAAAGCTTTCGTTTTCAAAAACAATCCTTTTCTTAACTCTTAATTCATGCTTATTCATTTTACAGTAAATGCATTCACCGCTTTCCTCAAAATATGTTTCAGATTTTCTTAAAGCGTCTCTTAGCGCAGAATCGACAAGATAAGTAGTAATTATTTGAGAATGAGGATGGGCTAAAGACGCGCCCGCTTTTGGCCCATGATTATGAAAAATAAAAATATGATTAACAAATCTTTTGTTCATCAAGCCTAAATATCTCTTCTGATAAGCGTCGAAAATTTCTTTTACTCTTTCAAGCGGCAGCCGGCTTATGTCTTTTATATGATCTTTGGTTATAATAACTTCGTGATAACCAACGGCATTCATTTTTTGGTAAAGCCCTCCCTCTTTTCTTTTATTTAAACTTGGGTAAGGAGAAAATGCCGGATATTTATTCGGAACAGAAACCAATGTCCAATTTCCCGGAAAATCTTTCCATGATTTAAAGTTAACCTCGTTGCCGTTTACGAAAACAAGCGTCGGCTCTTCTTGAGCTTTTATATTGCAAAACGGACACTTTTTTTTCGGAACTTTAACTTTCTTCCTTTCTTCTCCTTTAAAATCTTCGGGCCTCTTTGCTCTTCCAGTAGCAACAACAACCCAATCCCCATTGATTAGATCCAACCGCAACTCAGAAGGAGATTTCACGCCCCCTTTTATTTTCTTATTTTTTGATGCCATATTTATTTGTTATTAAATTCCATCTAATTTTTAGCAAATCCAAAGCCATTTTTATCGTTGAGCTCAGTTTTACTTTACTATGAATATCATTTCTCCAGCGGACAGGAATTTCTTTTATTTTATATCCCAATCTTTCGCCAATCGCCAAAATTTCCGGATCAAAAGCAAAACGGTTTATTCTGCATCTCGGCAAAATATCCTCTGCCGCCTTTCCGCTGAATGCTTTAAAGCCGCATTGAGAATCTTTAACCATCCACAGCCCGCAAACTATGTGAAAAAACAAACGAAAAGCTTTGCCTAAAAACTGACGATAAAAAGGCTGCGGAGGGTCTAAAACCGCGCCTTCAATATCTCTCGAACCAATAACAATATCAAATCCTTTTTTTATCCAAGGGAATATTTTCTCAACTTGGTCAATTGAGGTTGAATTGTCGGCGTCAGTAAAAAGCCTTATTTCTCCTTCTGCTTCAAGCAGTCCCTGGCGGGCAACAAACCCTTTGCCATGATTAACTTTGTTGTCAATCAGCTTAAGGTTTTTTACTTTTCCTATAAGGCTTTTAACAACATCTGCTGTTTTATCAGTCGAACCGTCGCTGACAACAATAATTTCATAATCATAATCCTGGCCTCTTAAATATTTATCTATATCTAAAAGCGTTTTAGGCAGTCTTTTTTCTTCGTTATAAGCGGGAATAATAATTGAAAGAAACATAAATTTTCCTTGTACATTAATATAATAACACGAAAGGAAAATAAAAAAAATAGATAAAAATCTATCTATTTTGATGTTCTTGATTCTCCCCGGCTATATTCTTGTTAATACTTCCCCGCCGTTTTTTGTCACGGCAACCATATGCTCAAAATGAGCCGACAAAGAGCCGTCTTTTGTCTTATAGCCAAACCCATCTCTCATTTTTTCAATCCGCCAATCACCCATTGACACTATCGGCTCTAAACAAAAAACCATTCCTTCTTTTATCTTTTCCCCTTTTCTTCTTTTCCCATAATTCAAAATTATTGGATCTTCATGTAATTCTCTTCCTATCCCATGACCCCCCAATTCTTTCACAATAGAAAACCCCTGTCCCTCAACTGTTCTTTGAATTGCGTTGCTTACATCGCCAAAAGTAGCTCCCGGCCTTACTTTTTTAATCCCCATTTTCAAGGCTTTCCTTGTTACCCTTATCAGCCTTCTTGCTTCAGGCGAAACTTCGCCAACAGGCACAGTTAAAGCCATATCAGCGTGAAAGCCGTTTTTAAATAATCCAGCGTCAAGAGTTATTATGTCGCCATTTTTTAATATTTTTTCAGAAGAGGGTACACAGTGGACAACCTCTTCGTTAACACAAGCGCATAACGCCGCCGGAAAACCGTCGTAACCCTTAAAATTAGGCTTTGCTCCAAATTTAAAAATAAGGCTTTCAGCAGCCTTATTTAAATATTCAGTAGTTATTCCGGGTTTAACAAGCTTTTCCAGCTTATTCATTATTTTAGCCAATTCCTTACCCGCCTCTCTCATTATTTTAACCTCCTCTAATGTTTTAATTTTAATCATCTTTCTGGTAATAATTTACTGCTTTCAAAATATCAGCAAAAACATTTGCCACTGTTTGCTCTCCATTAACCTTTTTTACTTCAATCCCTTCTTTTTCTATTATTCCCAAAACCGGGAAAGTTTTCTCCTTATATTCTTCAAGCCTAACCTTTATTGCCTCTGGATCATCAAGAGTCCTTCTTATTAATTTTGAGCCGTCTAACGGACAAATCTTCAAGTCTTTTGTTTCTTCATTATATAAAATTGGATGACGCATTAATTCGCAAATTCTCCGATGCGAGTTTCTAAAAATAGTTTCCTCTGGGCTAATTTCAATCAAAACCACTTTTATGTTTTCCTTGCCGTAAAGTTCTTTCAATAGCGGCATCAATTTCTCAGCCTCGTAAACTGTTCGCGGAGACCCGGCTATAACAAGATTTTTTCCTTCTTCGTAAAGTTCTTTTATCTTTTGCGAAGCTAAATGCACCACAAAAGGAGGAGAACAAAGAAGCCCCGTCTCCCATAGTTTCTTTTCGTCAAGAATATTATAATCTTTCCCGTCAACGCTAATAATTCTTTCCTCTTCAGGAAGATCTTTCGCCAATCTAAAGGACTGTTCTAATATTTTGCTTGTCTCAAAATAATAAAGATTCAGCTTATCAGCTAAAAGTTCAGCTTGAGTTCCTTTGCCGGCGCCCGGCGCGCCAAATAAAATAACTGTTTGTCTCATAATTTATTGTATTATTTATTAACAATTTTATATTATTAAAGCTTCTCATACTCGCGCATCTGGAGCTGGGCGTCTATTTGCTTCACTGTCTCTAAAACTACAGCCACAACAATTAACAAAGAAGTTCCCCCAATCAAAAACCTAAAAACCAGCACGCCGGTAATCCCCCCGGCGATCGAGGGCATTACAGCAATAAATCCTAAAAATAAAGCCCCGATAAACAACACTCTGTTTAAAATATAACTTATAAAATTTGCCGTTGACTCTCCGGGTCTAACTCCGGGAACAAATCCACCCATTTTTTGAAGGTTTTCAGATATAGCCTTCGGATCAAAAGTTACTGCCGTGTAAAAATAAGTAAAGAGAGCCACTAAAAGAAAATAAAGGATTCCGTGAACCCAGCCGTTTTTTAAGAAAACCGCTGTTTGTTGAGCGATTGATCCAATTAACCCAGAATGGCCGGCAAAAAAGTTGGCTATCATTTGCGGAAAAAGAAGAATCGATAAAGCGAAAATAATCGGCATAACTCCGGCTGGATTAACATTCATTGGAAGATAAGTTGAAACGCCCCCATACATTTTCATGCCTCTAACCCGTTTGGCGTAAGATATGGGAATATTCCGCCTTGCTTCATTAATTAAAACCACGCCGGCAATAATAATTAAAGCCATTATAAAAAAGAGAATATAGGAGGGAAAACGAGCCGGATCCCAAGTAATAATCATCTGCCTTATATCTTGAGGGAAACGAGCGATAATTCCGGCGAATATTAAAAGAGAAACGCCATTGCCAATGCCTTTCTCGGTAATCAACTCTCCCAGCCACATTAAAAACATTGTCCCTGCGGCAACAGTCATAACCGCTGACAAAAGATTAATAAGAGAAAGATGAGGAATTACATTTTGGCGTTGAAATAGAACCAACATTGCGTAGCCCTGAAGCATTGCCAAAGGAACGGTTAATATTCTGCCATACTGATTAAACTTTCTCCTTCCGGCTTCTCCTTCTTCCTTGTATAGTTTTTCTAATTGAGGAAAAATCATCGTCAGCAATTGAAGAATTATCACCGCTGTTATATAGGGCCCCACCCCAAGCATTATAATAGAAAATCTGTCCAGCGCCCCGCCGGTAAAAACATTTAAAAGGCCAAACATTTGAAACTGTTCAAAAAACCTTCTTAAATTTTCAGCATTCACGCCAGGCATTGGGATACTAGCCATCAATCTAAATACGGCAAAAACACCTAAAATAAAAATAATCTTTTTCCTTAAATCCCTAATTTTAAAAATTTGGACTAACTTTTGATACCACATACATCTAATTTTCTATTTTACCCCCTGCTTTCTCGACCAATTCTCTTGCCGCGGCGGAAAAATCACAATCTTTAAAAATTATCCCTTTAGAGATAGACCCATTAGCTAAAATCTTTATTTTTGGAGCTTTTGTCTTAACCTTAGAAACCAGCCCTCTTTCAATTAAAATCTTTGGACTCACAACATCTCCGCTTTTAAAATTTTTATCTATTTCTTTCAAACTAACCATCACCTGTTCTCTCGGCTTAAAACTTTTTGATCCATACCTGTATCCTTTTAATTTTGGATGCTTTTTTATCAATTCCCTAATAACCGGCGCCAGCTTATGACCAGCCCTCGCCTTCTGTCCTTTTATTCCTCTCCCAGAATAAGTTCCCCTTTTTCCGCCTCTTCCAACCCTTTTTCCTTTTTTTATTTTGTTTTTCGGCTTAATTTGATGTAACTGCATAAATATATTAATCGGCATTATTAAGACTGCCGGACCCTTCTGATTTTTTCTCCCTGCCTTTTATTATATTACTTTCTTTTAATTCTTGAAGAGCCTTAATTACAGCCCGAGCATTGTTTATTTTATTGTTAGTTTTCCCCAAAACTTTTGAAGAAATGTTTTTAATCCCTGCTAAATCGCAAATGACCCTAACCGTTCCTCCCGCGACCAGTCCTTTTCCTTTTTTTTGGGGCTTTAGCAGAACCTTTGCCGCTCCAAACTTCGCCTCCACCCTATAAGGTATCGTTCCTTCTCTTATTGGAACCTCTATTATATTCTTTTTCGCCACTCTTGTCGCTTTTTCAATCGCTTGAGCGACATCGGCCCCCTTTGCCGCTCCAAAACCAACCTTTCCTTTTTTGTCCCCGACAACAACGCCGGCCCGAAAACGAAATCGCCGTCCACCGGCTGTCATTCTCATAACCCGGGTTAGATCTAAAAGCTTTGAATCAAAATCTTTATTGTCCCTATCAGATGCTTTATTGTTGTTTAGTTTCTTTTTTTGCTCTAAATTATTCATAATTTTTGTATTAAAAATCCAATCCCCCTTCCCGCGCTCCTTCAGCTAAGGCTCTTACTCTGCCGTGATACACATAACCTCCGCGGTCAAAAACGGCTTTCTTTATATTCTTTTCCAGCGCTTTCTTTGCCAGCAATTTGCCAACCTCATAGCTTTTTCTAATTTTTTGGCTCATTTCTTTTTCTTCTTTTTTAATTTTATTGGACTTTGAAATTTCTTTATCGCTGGCTGAAATTAAAGTGCGCCCTTTCTCGTCATCAATAAGCTGGGCGTAAATATGATTAATTGAACGAAATACACAAAGGCGGGGAATTCTCCCTGTCCCGGAAATCTTTGCCCTTACTCGACGGTGCCTTTTAATCCTTTTTAATTGCCTTTCTCTTAACATAATCTTGACTTAATAGATTAAATTAATTTTACGCGCCTTCAGCGCCAACGGCTTTTTTCCCGGTCTTTTTCCTAACCTCTTCGCCTAAATATCTTATTCCTTTTCCTTTATAAGGCTCCGGCGGCCTAATTTTTCTTATTTTAGCCGCAACTTGACCAACCAATTCTTTATCAATGCCAGAAATAGTTATAATGCTCTTCTCAACGGAAAATTTCACTCCTTCTGTTTTTTTTATCAAAACCGGATGAGAAAATCCCACTTTTAGAACTAAATCTTCTCCCTTCAGGTCGGCTCGATAACCAACTCCTCTTATTTCTAATTTTCTTTCATGCCCGTTTGTTACTCCTTCTACAGCGTTAAAAATCAAGCTTCTTTGAAGACCCCAAAAAGCGCTGACTTCTTTGCCTTTCTGCTGAGGCTGGACTATAATATTATTGTCTTTTTGTTCAACTTTAATTTCCGGCCGAACTCTAACCCCCAATTCGCCCTTCGGACCTTTAACTATCACCTCTTCGTCGTTTATTTTTATCTCCACGCCCTCTGGTATTAAAATTGGTTTTTTGCCTATTCTTGACATAATTTTATTTTTACCAAACTTCAAACAAAACCTCTCCGCCTATTTTTTGTTTTCTGGCTTCTTTGTCGGTTATCAGGCCCTTCGAGGTAGAAACCACAGCTATACCATAGCCCTTCTTAATCTTCCTTATATTATTGGCGGAAACGTAAATTCTTTGGCCCGGCTTAGATATCCTGTTTAAGCCCGAAATTACGCCTTTCTTCGTTTTAATTTTTGGATCCGGGCTCTCATATTTTAACCAAACTTCAATTACCTTTTTCTTGCCTCGTCCTTTTTTTCTCGCCTTGCCAATAAACCCCTCTTTTTCTAAAATCTCTGCAATCTGGTATTTTAATTTAGAAAAAGGAATAACCGCTGTCGGCTTTAAAACAGCTTGCGCGTTTCTTATTCTATTTAACATATCGCTAATTGGATCTGTCATAATAATTATATTTTTACCATGAAGATTTTTTAATCCCGGGAATTTCCCCTTTGTTTGCCAATTCTCGAAAACATATTCTGCATAAGCCAAATTCTCTTATATATCCTCTTTTCCTTCCGCACCGAAAACAGCGCCTAACTATTCTAGTTGCAAACTTTGGCTTCTTTTTTGATTTTGCGATTTGTGATTTTTTTGCCATTTTTTAGTCTTATTTTTTATTTCTTAATTGGAAAACCGGCCAACTTCATCAACTCCGCTCCTTCTTCTTTATTTTTCGCAGTTGTAGCAACTGTTATTTCAAAGCCAAAAATAATCTTTACTTCTTCCGGAGAAATTTCAGGAAAAATAATATGCTCTTTTATTGGAATTGTAAGGTTTCCTTTCTGGTCGAAAGAACCAAGCTTAATGCCGTGAAAATCTCGCGATCGGGGAAGGGCGATATTAATCAATCGGTCTAAAAAATCATACATCTTTTTCTTTCTCAAAACAACCATAGCCCCTATATTCATTCCCTTTCTTACCTTAAAAGAAGAAACCGACTTTCGGGCTTTCGTCAAAACCGGCCTTTGCCCGCAAATCAAGGAAAGATTGTTTAATATGGCGTCTATTGTTTTCCTTTGGTCGTCCGACGTCTTCCCGTTAATAATTTTCCCGAAACTAGTATTAATTACAACTTTCTCAAATTTCGGAACCATCATTATATTTTCATACCCAAACTTCTCCATCATTGCCGGAACTATTTCTTTTTTATATTTTTCTTTTAATCGAAGCATAATCTTTTAAATTATATTTCCTGCCCGCATTTTTTGCAGATTCTATATTTTTTCTTATCGGCTATTTTATAACCAATTCTTGTCGGCTTGCCGCATTTTGGACAAATTAACTTTACATTAGAAACATCAAAAGGGGCTGGCATTTCTACAATTTGACCCCTCTCCCCGGATTTTTTTGGCTTAATGTGCTTCTTTTTAATATTAATCCCCTCAACAACAATCTTGCCCTCTTTTGATAAAACAGTTAAAACTTTCGCTTTTCTTCCTCGGTCTTTTCCGCTTATTATTAAAACATTGTCTCCTTTATGTATTTTCATGCTTAAACTACGTCTTTTGCTAAATTTATTATTTTGGCAAAACCTTTGTCTTTTAATTCTTTTGCCACCGGCCCGAATATTCTGCTTCCCTTTGGGTTCTTGCCAGCTTCTAAAATCACAGCGGCGTTTTCATCAAAACGCACATACGAACCATCCTTTCGCCTGTATTCCTTTTTTTGACGAACAATAACCGCTTTAACCACATCATGCTTTTTGACCGGTCTCCTCGGCTCAGCAGCCTTTACCGCGGCAACAACAATATCGCCCAGAGAAGCATACCTCCGGCGAGTCCCTCCCAAAATCTTAATACATTTAATCAGCTTCGCCCCGCTGTTATCCGCAACTTTTAATAAAGTTTCTGCTTGAATCATAATTTGAATATATAAATTAAGCTTTTCCCGCCACCCTCCATCTTTTCTCTTTGCTTAACGGCCGACACTCTTCAATAATAACCTCGTCTCCCACTTTAATTTTTTCTTCTCCTTGCCTCGGCTCGTAATGAGCTTTATATCTTTTGTGAATATGATATCTTTTCTTGTATTTTTTATGCTCTTTCGTTCTTTCTACCTTAACCACAACGGTTTTCTGCATCTTGTCGGAAACAATTATACCTTTTAATATCTTTTTTGCCATAATCTTTTTATTATTTCTTTTCGTTTAAATAAGTTAAAATTCTAGCAATATCTTTTTTTAGCAATCTTATCTCTTTAATCCCTTTAACCTTCCCCGCCGCTAATTCAAAGCGTAGTTCTCTTAATCTGTCTCTTTTTCTGGCAAGGTCTTCTTTCAGCTCTTTTTCTGCTCTCTGTTTTATTTCTGACATCTTCATAAATTAATGTTTATCTAACTTTTTTAACAAATTTTGTTTTGATTGACAATTTATCCCCGGCTTTTAAAAGCGCTTCTTTTGCTTGGTCTTCTTCTATCCCGTCTAATTCAAAAATAATCCTTCCGGGGGTAATTGGAAAAACATAGTGGTCCACCGCGCCTTTCCCTCCCCCCATCGGAACTTCTGTGCCCTTTTTTGTTACTGGTTTGTCGGGAAATACTCTAATCCAAAGCTTGCCTCTTTTTCGCAAATATCTGATAATAACCCGTCTCGCCGCTTCCAACTGACGGCCTGTAATCCATTTTTCACTAACTGATTTAAGCCCATAACTGCCAAAAGACAATTGGCTCCCTTTTTCTCTTATCACCTTTGCCGCTTTTTTCCTCCACTTTCTATGTTTAGTTTTCTTGGGCATTAATATCGCCATATTTTTTCTCTTTATTCAAATTTTTCACCCTTATATATCCAAACTTTTACCCCGATTACCCCATAAGTGCAATAAGCTTCAGCTTTAGCAAAATCTATATCAGCTCTAATTGTTTGAAGGGGAAGACGGCCTTCTCTCAGCCACTCTCTCCTTGCTATCTCAACTCCGTTAAGCCTTCCCGAAACTTCTACCTTAACTCCTTTCACTTCCTTATTAGTTATTATTTTGCTTATTGCCTGCTTCATAGCTCTCCGATGATTTACTCTTTTTTCAATCTGCTGAGCGACTAATTGGGCAGAAAGACTGGCCGAGACCCAAGGGTTTCTCACTTCTCTTATTTCAATATTGACAATTTTCTTCTCTTCATCTTTTTTGCCGCTTTTTTTGCTTTTTTGATTATCTTTATATCCTAAGATTTTTTTTATTAACTCTTTCTTTAACTGCTCCACCCCTTCTCCTCCGCGGCCAATAATAATCCCCGGACGGCTGCTGAAAACAATTATATTTAATTTGCTTGAAAATCTCTCAATTTCAATCTTTTCAATTCCTGCCTTTTTAAGTTTACTTGTTAAAAATTTTCTAATCTTAAAATCTTCCTCCAAGCTTTTAGCAGGTTCTTTGTAAAATCCTCTTGACGACCAATCTGATGTTTCTTTTGCTCTATATATTTTTGGATGAACTTTATGGGTCATAATAACTCTCTAAATAACATAATCTCTCGCTTTTGTGAAGTGATTAAACAGCTTTTCTCCTGAATATTTTTTTAAAAGCGCCTGTTTTTTTCGGCTTAATCTTGGTTGTTTCCGTTTCTGGCTTTAATCTCGCTGGTCTTTTATTCGCTTCTTTGTCGGCTGTTTTTTCGCTTTTCTCATCTTTTTTCCTTTTTCTCTTTAACGCGATATCCTCTTTTTTTATCTCTTTTATTTTCCCGGATTCAACCTTCAAGTCTTTAGCCTTATTTTTATCTTCAATTTCCCTTAAAACTAAAGTGATGCGGGAAGTCCTCTTGATTATTTCGTTGGCCATTCCTCTTGATCTCGGCCTCCATCTTTTATATTTTGGGCCTTCGTCTACAAAAATTTTAGAAATATATAAATTATCCGGCTCGATATGAAAATTATTCCGAGCGTCAGCAACAGCCGTCTTTAACAATTTTGCTACAGGCTTAGCCGCTCTTTTAACCGTGAGTTCTAAAATTCTTTCAGCCTCATCAACTCTTTTGCGCCTAACAAGATCGACAACAAGCCTTGCCTTTC
>Ga0136651_10001305_pt1 | contig 13719 bp, 10 predicted proteins | sample Mar14236cmmetaG_FD_94867 | JGI IMG/M metagenome (GOLD analysis project Ga0136651, IMG submission 94867) | Marine hydrothermal vent microbial communities from Guaymas Basin, Gulf of California to study Microbial Dark Matter (Phase II) - Marker... ...
ACAATATCCCTATGCCCTATCCTTCCCACCCTGTTCGTAATTCTTTCCTCTCCAAACTTCTTTAAAACTTCATTTAGAGTTTTTCTTTCAATTAGTAATCCTCCTTTTCCAGCAATTTTTATCGCATTATATTCGGGTGGGTTATGTGATGCTGAAATTATTAAGCCACCATCCATCTGCAGTTTTTTGATAGAATATAATATTGCTGGTGTTGGAGCTATATCGACGTCGGTAACATTTACGCCTCCAGCTGTTGCAGCTGATATTGCAGCATATTTTAACGGTAATCCTGAAGGTCTTGTATCTCTTCCTATAATGATCTCTTTTACGTTAAATGTTGAGATGTATGCTTGGGTTAGTAAATATGCCAGTTGAGGTGTAATCTGTTCTCCATAGATTCCCCTTAAACCGGAATGACTTTTCAAATTTTCCAGTGTTTTCAAGGTTTTCAACCTGCTTCTCAATAAGTTATATTTCAGTTAAACTTAAATCTATGGTTAATGGGCTTTATATAGGCGGGGTGTTAGCGAATTTGGCGTTCGTAATGGGTCGATGCATTAGATGTGGAAAAAAATTGCGTAAAGATGAGAATTTCCATGTTTGTAGGCAATGTAAAATTCTGATATGTGAAATCTGTTATAGAAAAGTTAGAGGTAAATGTCCTATATGTGGCTCTGATTTGGAGGAATTTCTTCTTGCTAAAGCTGCTTAAATAAGTTGTTTTATGATTGCTTTTTCTTTTCTCTTGTAAAGTTTTCTGTAACTTGGAGGAATTGGTTTATTTCATCTTCAGTATGAGCATAACTTATGAATAGATGTGGCAATGTAGGTTTGATAACTACGATACCATTTTTAAGCAGATATTTATGATACTCTTTTGATAATTCTATGTTCTTATTCATATTAGCCTCTAATGCGTTTTTAGGTTTTTTCTTTGTGAAATGTATTCCTATTAAGGATCCTATGCCGGTTATGTGGGCTTCAAAACCATATTCATCGAAGATTTCTTCTAATCTCTGCATCAATTTCCTGCCAAGTCCATTTATATGCGGATATACATATCCCTTCTCAAGTTCCCTTAACATCTTCATTCCAACATAGCTTACAAGGGGATTTGCAGTATATGTTCCTCCATGGAAAGCTCTATTCGTCTTATCCCTATATTTTACATGATCCATAAGCTCCATGATCTCTTTTCTACTACATATTGCACCTATCGCTAGACCTCCTCCACCAACAGTTTTGCCTAGAACAGTTATGTCGGGATATACTCCATAATATTCTTGGCCTCCGCCCCTTGAAAGTCTAAATCCAGTTATCACTTCGTCGAATATTAAAAGTGTATTTGTTTCGTCACATAGTTCCCTTAATCCTTTAAGGAACTCTCTTTCAGCAGGAATGCATCCTCCAGCACCTAAAACTGGCTCTGTAATTACACATGCTGCTTCCTCCTTTTTAATTTCCTTTTCAGCTGCTTCAAGATCATTGAAGGGTATGGCTATAGTGTCTTTTACAGCTCCATCAGTTAATCCAGCTGATTCAGGCTTGTTATAGGGATAGCTTACTGCCACATGAAGTGCATCATATCCCCCATGCCATCCTCCCTCCATTTTTATTATCTTACTTCTTCTAGTATAGGCTCTTGCTAATCTAACTGCATACATGTTGGCCTCTGTTCCACTATTCGTAAATCTGATCATCTCGGCGCTCGGAACCATTTTTACCACCTGTTCAGCATATTCAACTTCATATTTATGTGCCAGTCCAAAGTGGGTTCCTATCTCTACGATTTCTCTCAACGCTTCAACCATCTTAGGATAGTTATGCCCAAATATTAGTGCTCCATGGCCTATCCAAAAATCTATATATTCATTTCCATCAACATCGTATACTTTGCATCCTGAAACTTTCGAAACATAGAATGGCTGAGGCTCAAAATATCTTATAGCATAGCTTACTCCTCCAGGAAAGACTTTTCTAGCCCTCCTATACAGCTCTTTAGATTTTTCACCTATATTCAAGCCTTTTCACCTAGAAAATAGTAATGTGAATTCTTCTTTTATCTTTTTACTTATTCACCATCGAAATGTTTATGGCTTCAAATTATTCTATTTCTTTGTTGATGGTGGCAGATATGGCTGGAAAAATTTTATCTCTTAAATGTGTAAATTGCGGTGAAATTTATAAGCCAGATGAGAATCTGAATTTCTGTAAACGGTGTGGTTCAATCCTTGAGTTTCAGTTAAATTATGATTATATTTCATCTAAGCTGAGTAAAGATCGATTGAAGCTTAGAGATTTCAATATGTGGAGATATTGGGAACTCATTCCAATCGAAGATAAATCCTACATTATCAGTTTAGGTGAGGGGGGAACTCCACTAATTAAAAGTAGAAGAATTGGAAAACTTATGGGATTAAAAAATCTTTACTTCAAATTGGACTTCCTTAATCCAACGGGATCATTTAAGGATCGTGGTGCATCTGCTGCTGCTTCAAGAGCCTTAGAACTTAAAGTTTCAGCCATGGTGGGTTTCTCAACTGGAAATGCTGGTGTTGCACAAGCAGCCTACTCTGCTGCAGCTGGAATTAAAAGTATAGTTTTTGTCCCTAAATCTGCAAGTTTAGAGAAGATTGCTTCTATGATGATCTACGGAACAAAAGTTTTTGTTGTTGACGGTACCTTCGATGATGCTGGAAGAATAGCAAGAAAAGTTGCAAGTAGAATGGGATGGATGTATAATGGAGGAGTAATTAATCCAATAAGGCAGGAGGGCAAAAAGACCCTTGCATTTGAAGTTTGCGAACAGCTTAACTGGTCGCCGCCAGACTGGTATATTCAATCTGTAGGTGTTGGAACAGCAGCTATAGGAGCCTATAAAGGTTTCAGAGAATTATTATTTTTCGGATGGATAAGCAAGATTCCCCGCATGGCATGTGTTCAAGCTGAAGGCTGTGCACCCATGGCAAAAGCATTCAAAACCGGTAGCATCAGGATAATTCCTGTTAATAATCCGAAAACCATAGCTAGCGCAATAGCTGTAGGTAATCCTGCAGGCTGGCCTCTTCTACGTAAAGCTGTAATTGAGAGTGACGGTTTGATAGAGGCTGTAAGTGACGAAGCCATATTGGATGCATATAAAAAGTTAGCTAAATTGGAAGGCATATATGCTGAGCCTGCTGGTGCAGCTCCCCTAGCCTTAACAGTAAAGTTGAAGGATCAAGGTTTACTTGATAAAGATGACGTGGTCGTATGTGTTATTTCAGGAATAGGATTAAAAGATACAGGTGTAACTTTGAAGATGGTTGGAAAACCGATAAATATTCCTGTAGATGTTGATGAAGCGTTAAAGGTTCTGAGTTATAATCGATTTTAAAACTTCCATCATTCTATGAGTAACTTCATCTATGGTTCCCTCACCATTTATCTCAAAAAGTTTTCCAGTTCTCCTATAGTATTGTAGAACGGGTTTCGTCTTCAAGTAATATTCTCTAAATCTATTTCTTATAACTTCTTCTTTGTCATCTTCCCTCTGTATGAGTTTTGCCCCGCAGAGATCGCATATTTCATCCTTTTTAGGTGGTTTGAAGATCAAATTGTATGTTGCTCCACACTTAGTACAATATCTTCTATTGGATAATCTTCTTACACATTCATCTTCAGATACCTTTATGCTAAGTATTATTTCTGGAGCAACTTCGCTTTTATCGAGGACTTCGGCCTGTTTAAGGGTTCTAGGATAACCATCTAAAACATATCCTCCAAAGGTTCCACATGATTCCATGAGTTTTCTAATGGTCAATTTTATGACTATTTCGTCTGGAACCAGTTCTCCACTTTCAACATACTTTTGAACTTTCAGTCCCAACTCCGTTCTTCTTCTAATATTTTCACGAAATATTTCTCCTACCGATAAATGTGGTATTCCATACTTTTTTGATATTATTTCTGCCTGGGTTCCCTTACCTGCTCCAGGAGGTCCGAGAATTATTATCTTCATATAACATCACCATTTCAATCAATTATAAGAGTGATTTTCCAAATAGATTTGTGACAAGTAAATACATGCTTCCAGATAGAAATGCCGTTACCGGCACTGTTAAAATCCATGTCATAACTAGTCTTGCAACAGTTCTAAAGTTTATGGATTTATAGCTTTTTGCCAGTCCTACTCCTATTATGGATCCGTTGCTTGCAACGGATGTTGAGATTGGAAGTCCAAATCCGAAGAGCATGTATGGTATCGTTGTAAATATGTAGATGACAAGTGCATTGCTCAATTCAGCTGCAAATCCCATTAAAATGTCAATTCTCGTAATTCTGAAGGCTACTGTTTCTATTACATTCTTGCCCCAGATGAATCCCCCAACTGCTATGCCAACAGCTCCAAGCATTGCAAGCATAAACATTGCTGTTTGATCGGGCATTCTTCCAACCTTTTCGGCTACGGTTACATAGACTCCTGTGGCATTGCCAACATCATTTGCACCGAAAGAGTATGCTGAGAAGCAGAGTGACATTATCAACAATGCTGAAAATATTTTTTGAATTCTTTCACTCCAAGCTTTATTATATAAAATTTTTAAGATTATCTTATATATCGTGTATGAAACTGTCATGGAACAGAATGGTGAAAACAGCCAACTTAACAGTATATTCTGTATAATACTCTTATTTATTCCCTCTATCCCATATTCTGCTATACCATATCCTATTACACTTCCAATGGATGCATAGGTTACTGAGATGTCTAGTCCTCTCCAAGAACAGAAGATCACCCAGCTTCCAGCTACGATTGAAGATATTAATGCTCCAATCAAGTTTACTGATGGTGTTATTCCCTTTCCAATAGTCTTTATGACCATGTGTCCTTGTAGACCTGCACCTAAACCTGTGAAGATTGCAAATAGCAGTATAGCTTTTCTAACTGATATTATTCCTGCTCCCACTGCACAATCGGTTGGAGTGGCTGCATCGTTTGCTCCGAGAGCCATAGCCACGAAAAAAGATATGGCTAGTCCAATGCCCAGCAGTATCATGCTTGTGTCCAGCATTCAGTTTGCCCCTCCACAGTCAGTGATACTTTACTTAAGTTAACCTTAAAACATTTACTGGAATGTGTATTAAATCTCTAGTGAAAATATAAATTTTATATATTTCAATATTCATTAACAGACTTCTATATATTTAACTTTTAAATAGTCGTTGGAAAATCTCCTTCCACTGTGAAATCATAAAAAAGATTATATTTTTAGTCTTCAATATCATACTTCTAGAAGTCAGGGTGATTGAATGTTTAAACCCACATATTCAGCCATATGGTTTGGAAGGAAAAGAGAGATAGAAATCCTTCACATAGTGCATGTACATTTCGAAAGCATATTGTCGGTAGTTGCAGCTTTGAGAGATCTGGTTCATGCAGCTTGCGAAGAAAATTTCGAAAAGATTGATGAAATATTCAAATTGATTTTTGAGAGGGAGAGAGAAGCTGACAATGTTAAAGAAAGCATTTTAAATGAGCTTGCTAAAGGGCCTTTCCATCCGATTGATAGAGAGGATCTAATACAATTAGTTTTAACCGCTGATGATATAGCGTCCAATGCGAAGTCTGCTGGAAGAAAAATATCCCTAGCAAAGCCTTTTAAATTGCCTGAAAATGTCAAGGAAGGATTAAAAGAAATATCAGATATGGTTTACCAGATCACCTATAAGTTAAAGGAGAATTTTGAAATCCTTATTCAAGATCCCAAAAAGGCTATTGAAGTGGCGGACAAAGTGGAGAGGTTAGAGGAGAAGATAGATGATCGAAGAGTCAAGCTGATAGTTGACATTTTAAAGTGGGGTGACACATTAAATAAGGTAAGTTCATGGCTTATGATAAAGGAGGCTGTGGAAAATATGGAGATGATAGCTGATAAAGCAGAGGATACTGCTGACGTTATACGAGCAATATCAATAGTTAGAATATAGTTTAGCCTTACACTTTTAGGAATTAATTTATATATTAGTTGTCACCTCACTTTCAAGGTGTTATTCCTTGGAGAAGATCGTACCTGATACTAGTATTCTTATCGACGGAAAGCTCTCAAAGCAGATTAGAAAAGGCCTATTGGAAAATGTTGAGATCATAATTCCACGTGTAGTTGTTGATGAACTTCAAGCTCAAGCTTCCATGGGCCGAGATATCGGTTTCATGGGTTTAGAGGAGATAATTAAAATTAGACATTTAAGTAGAAGTAAAAATGTAAATTTAAGATTTGTTGGTGATAGGCCATCTTTAGAAGAAATAAAGCTTGCAGGTAAAGGTAGAATAGATGCTCTGATAAGGGATGTTGCGAGAAATTTCGATGCAACTTTGATGACAATGGATTATGTTCAAGCTCTCGTAGCGGAGGCTGAGGGGATAAAAGTTAAATTTATTGAGCCGGAGCAACCTAAGATTAAAACTAGATTAGAAGATTTCTTTACATCGAACACTATGAGTATACATTTGAAGGAGAATGTTCCCCCCTATGCGAAGAGGGGATATCCTGGAAATTGGAGTTTAATTAAAATTAGGGATGAACCATGCACCAAATCGGAGTTAGAATATATTATTAGAGATATCCTTAGGAGGGTTCGTTCAAGAAGCGATTCATTCGTCGAGATAAACAGGCGGGGAGCAATGGTTATTCAGCTAGGTGATTATCGTATAGCTATTGCGAGGCCGCCTTTCTCAGATGGAATTGAAATCACCGCCGTTAAACCCATAGTTAAAGTTACCCTTGAAGATTATAAGCTTTCAGATAGGTTGAGGAAGCGATTGTTAGAGAAAGCTGAAGGCATACTGATATGTGGTCCACCCGGTGCAGGAAAATCTACTTTTGCTTCTGCTCTAGCAGAATTCTATCATGAATCTAAACAGGCCATCGTTAAAACCATGGAGTCTCCAAGAGATTTACAGGTTGGTCCGGAGATAACGCAATATGCCCCATTAGAAGGCGATTTCGTTAAAACTGCAGATGTACTGTTACTTGTTAGACCTGACTATACCATCTTTGATGAGTTGAGAAAGCATAGTGACTTCCAAGTCTTCGTCGATATGCGTCTTGCAGGTGTAGGCATGGTGGGTGTTGTACACTCTTCAAGTCCAATTGATGCTATTCAAAGATTTATAGGTAGAGTTGATCTAGGCGTCATTCCACAAGTGATCGACACAGTTATTTTCATCAAAGATGGAGAAATAAGAAAGGTTTATGATCTCCATTTAACGGTTAAAGTGCCAACTGGAATGATGGATGAAGATTTAGCTAGGCCAGTTGTAGAGGTAAGAGATTTCGAAGATGGTTCAGTCGAATATGAAATTTACACATTTGGAGAAGAGACTGTAATAGTTCCAATAAGAACGTTAACCGCAAAAGAATCTAGCAAAATTTCCAATAGAATATTATCGCTTGTAAGAAATTTCGATCCGGAAGCTGAGGTTGAAGTAATCTCAGATAGACTTGCAGTAGTTAAAGTTAGACGTGAAGTTCTTCCACAGATCATTGGAAGAAGCGGCAAGGTTGTCAGCAAGCTTGAAAGACGGCTTGGAATCCGATTAAAAATAGTTCCATATGAGGGGAAACTTTCCACTTTAAATGAATTGACCGATTACACTATAAGCGAAGGTAAAAGCAGTATCTCATTTAACTTCGGGAAGGATTATGGAAAATTAAGGATTAAAATTTATATTGATGGCAAATTTATAGCTGAAAGAAAATTGGATAGACGGGGCCGTTTAAGGCTGAATCCATCCTCAAAACTCGGAGAAACAATTTTAAACGCGCTTGAAAATGGAAAATCCGTCAAATTCTTTATTTAATTCAACCGTAAACTCTTAATATTCACCGATATATTTAAGATAGAGTGGTGTTGGAATGTCGCTTCATATAAGCACAAATGAACGTATATTCCCTGAAATTCTAGATAAAAATGCTTTCATAGAGGTCTTCTCCAAAGAAATGTCCAAAAGGGGATATGGGCTTAAACAATCAAGGGAAAGCGGCTTTGATATTATATACAGCGACTTCTTCGGAGAGGCGAAGATCTATCTAACCCAGGACAGCGGTTTTCTAAGATTTGGATATAGGTTAGGTGTCTCCTTTCTTCTCTTCGCATTTATAATAATCTTTCCATTGCTTGATTTCACCTATATTGTTTTAAGTGCCGGCGTTCTCGCCCTATGGATCTTAAAACTTATTCTTTTGAAATCGGTTATTAACGAGTGTGCCACTAATACCTATATGCTGTTAAAACATGGCTACCATACTGGCACAGAAGAAAAGAAAGGTGAAGAAGAGGAGAAATCCAAATCTTAATGATAAAGTTTTTATATAGTTATATCAAATTCAGTGAGTAGAATATTATACCAAATGATAAGACTTAAATTTAAAAAATGGGTTATGAGCTTTAGGTTTAGATTGATTTAAAGGTGCTGATGAAATATGGGAAGTAGTTACGATCTCTCAAAGATAGATGTAGAAAAAATGCAGGTAGCTCTAGCCACCGATGTAGGTAGCACTACCACAAAGGCAAGATTCTTCAAGAAGATCGATGGCCACTGGAGATTCATATGTGCAGGTGAAGCTCCCACCACGGTTGAAAAACCCTTCGAAGACGTCACTATGGGACTAAGAAATGCCATACGGGAGGTTGAAGAGCTAACTGGACATAAACTGTTAAAGCCTGACGGTTCAGGGCTTATAATACCCTACCAAGGCAACAATGTAGGAGTAGATCTATATGTTTCAACTAGCAGTGCTGGTGGAGGTTTACAGATGATGGTAGCAGGCGTCGTCAAGACGATGACTGCCGAAAGCGCTGAGAGAGCAGCTCTAGGTGCAGGTGCCATAGTGATGGATGTAATGGCCATAGATGATGGTAGACCTCCCTACAAGAAGATTGAGAGAATGCGTTTCCTAAGGCCAGATATGATATTATTGGCTGGGGGCACTGATGGTGGAACTGTAAAACATGTGGTTGAAATCGCAGAACTCATTAAAGCAGCTGAACCGAGACCCCGCTTCGGTTTAGGATATAAACTTCCAATAGTGTATGCTGGAAATAAGAATGCCAGAGAACATATTAAAAATATCTTAGGGGAAAAATTCACATTAACAAAAGTTGACAATATTAGACCTGTCTTAGAAGTTGAAATTGTCGAACCGGCTAGAAACGCCATACATAGACTCTTCATGGAACATGTTATGGCTCACGCTCCAGGCTACCACAAATTAACTGAATGGGTTATGGCTCCAGTAATGCCTACACCTGCCGGTGAAGGAATGATGTTCAGAACTATAGCTAGAATGTGGAAAATAAATGTTCTAGGTGTCGGGTTAGGTGGAGCAACCACCAACGTTTACTCCGTCTATGAAGGTAAATTTGTGAGAACTGTAAGTGCAAATCTAGGGATGAGCTACAGCATATGTAATGTGCTGAAGGAAGCTGGCGTAGAAAACATAATGAGATGGCTCCCATTCAAGATGAGTGAACGAGAACTTAGAAATAGACTTGCAAATAAAATGATTAGACCGACAACACTTCCACAGACACTTGATGATTTAATGGTGGAACATGCTGTAGCTAGAGAAGCAATTAGAATGGGATTTGAACACCATAAACTATTAGCTAGAGGTTTAAGAGGCGTACAAAGAAAGAGAACAATAGCAGATATATTTGAACAGTCGATGGAAGAAGAGACATACATAGATATGATGAATGTGCATTTTGTGGGAGGAACCGGCGGCCTCTTATCCCATACGCCTAGAAGACAGCAGGCAGCACTCATATTGATCGATGCGTTCCAAGTTAAAGGTGTAACAAGATTAATGTGTGACAGCATCTTCATGATGCCTCATCTGGGAGTTATGTCCACTGTTCATCCAAAAGCAGCCATGGAGATCTTTGAGAGAGATTGCATAGTTAAACTTGGAACAGCAATAGCTTTAGACGGCCATTCAAAGAGCTCTGGACCAGCCGTTAAAGTTACAGCTCATATGCCTGATGGTTCAACAGTTGAGAAAGTTGTAAATTATGGTGAAATAGCCAGTATTCCTCTATCTGCAGATCAAACGGCAAAAATTGTGATTGAACCTTCATCAGACTTCGATGTGGGAACAGGTAAAGGAAAGAAAAGAGAGGCTGAAGTTTGGGGTGGTGCTGGAGGAATCATTATCGATGCCAGGGGAAGACCTTTACATCTACCAGAAGACTTTGAAACTAGAAGAGAGATGCTTCTCAAATGGTTTAGAGCGTTAGACGCATATCCTGAAAGTATTCTAAGCAAGGAGAAAATTTAGGAGGTGTAAAAATGTCTGGTTCTGTAAGTTCCGGAAAGAAAGCGCAATCTGCACATGCATATACTCCCGGTCTTAGAGTATCTCCTCTTTCACGAGTTTGGAAAATAAGACGTCTACCACTTCCAGGAGAAGTTTTAGTAAACAAAGATGATAAAGTTTCATATGATACTATAGTAGCTAGAACAAATATGCCCGGCGATATTAGAGTTGTAAGTGCTGCAGCAATTTTAGGAGTAGAACCTGAAGAGCTTCCAATATATATGAAGAAGAAGGTTGGAGATCCTGTTAAAAAAGATGAAATAATAGCCATGTATAAAGCTTTCTTCGGCCTTCTAAAATCTGAGATTAAATCCCCCGTTGACGGATATATTGAACATATCTCTGAGGTTACAGGACAAGTCATAATTAGAGAGCCTCCAATACCTGTAGAAGTGGATGCCTACATACCTGGAATAGTCACAGAGAGCATTGAGAAGGAGGGTGTAAGAATCGATTGTGCAGCAACATTCATAGAGGGAATATTCGGTATAGGCGGAGAGAGACATGGAGCCGTCTATGTTGCTGTGGATTCACCTGACGATGAATTAACTGTAGACATGGTTTCATCAAAGTGGAAGGATAAAATAGTTATTGGAGGTTCATATGCTTCGGCGGAGGTTATGAAGAAGGCTATGAGTGTTGGGGCAAAGGGTCTAGTTGTAGGGGGAATGGACTTTAAAGATTTCTCAGATTTCTTGGGATATGAAATAGGTGTTGCAATAACTGGGAGAGAGGATATTCCAATGACCGTTATAATTACAGAGGGTTTCGGAAAGATGAGAATGGCTAAAAAAACCTTTGATCTTCTCAAGCAGAATGAGGGTGAATTAGCTTGTATTGATGGAGCCACTCAGATTAGAGCTGGTGTAATTAGGCCGGAAGTGATCATTCCAAAACTTGATGTCGATCCTTTAAGCCTTCCAGAAGAGGCTGAAATCTATGTTGGAGGCATGCAGCCTGGAACAAAAGTGAGAGTTATCAGGGCACCCTACTTTGGAGCATTAGCGAAAGTGGTTAGTTTACCAGTTGAATTACAGAAGGTTGAAACAGAATCTCCTGTTAGAGTGGTTGAAATAGAGCTGCAAGATGGTAAAAGAGTGATAGTTCCAAGAGCCAACGTGGAATTATTCGAATGGTAATACGATTATCTCCTATTTTCCTCTTTTAAAGTATCTATAATTTTATTCAATATGCTGATTGTTGCTGAATATTATCTTATTCGGTTTGAAAGATTAGTCTAGAAATTTATTCACCGATGAAATTAAAATGCCTTAACATTATATAATGGTTTTAAACGCTATTATATTGAGTCTAAATCTATATGTCTAGGTGGACTTAATGATCTCCAATATGTTTACAAAATTTATCCATGATTTCGATGTGGATTTTAAGAGACTTGTAGACAAATATGGCACGCCACTCTATTTTTTGGATGCTGAGAGGGTGAGAGAAAACTATTTGAATCTCCACAGTAATATTACAAATTTATGGAAGAACAGTTTGATATGCTACGCATATAAAGCTAATTCAACTCTAGCTTTACTGAAAGTTTTACGCGATATGGGAGCTGGAGCTGAAGTTGTCTCAGGTGGAGAATTATATGCAGCTAAACTTGTAAATATGCCTCCAGAGAGAATAGTATTCGATGGAGTGTCGAAATCACCTCTAGAATTAGCTGAGGCGATACGTGAAAATATTCTTTTAATCAATGTGGAAAGTATGGAAGAACTCTCCTTAATAGACAAATTTGCTTCAAAATTTAATGTTAAAGTTTCGCTTGGAATTAGAATTAACTTCGATGTTAAAGTGGATACACACCACTACATAACTACGGGTAGACGATTCAATAAATTCGGTATGGATCCGGACAGTGCGTACACTGCCTATAAGAAAGCACAAAAAATGAAAAATGTCAATGTTAAAGGAATTCACATCCATATAGGTTCCCAAATATTAGATATATTTCCATATGTTGAAGTGAAAGAGAAGCTTGTAAATTTCTGTAGAAAATTGAAGTCAACTTTAAAATTGGCATTAAAATATGTGGATCTCGGCGGAGGCTTCGGAATATCCTATAGGGAATATGAAAAATCTTTCCCTATCTCTGATTACTGTGAAAATGTGGTTAAGCCTTTAACCAGCTATGCCGGTTCAATCTTTGATGACGATTTTAAAATTATCTTGGAGCCAGGCCGCTTTATAGTGGGCGATGCAGGAATATTGATAACAAGGGTGAACTATGTTAAGGAGAGCGGCGGCTATAAGTGGGTTCTTGTAGATGCTGGAATGAACGACCTTATACGCCCAGCATTATATGGTGCTTTTCATCCGATAATCCCCCTTTCAAAGGTTAAAGATGAATATGAAATTTACAATATAGCCGGCCCAATCTGCGAAAGTTCGGATATATTTTATATTGGTTTTAAAGCTCCACTTATAAGGCCGGGAGATCTCTTGGCAATTCTAAATGTAGGTGCATATGGTATATCCATGTCAAGTCAATATAATTGTCGGCCTAGAGCTGCGGTGGTTATGCGAGATAACGGTGAAATCAAGCTTGTGAGGAGACGGGAAAATTACAATGACATATTCAGATGCGACATCCTAGAAAAAAGTTAAATTGAATGTTGCTTTATCATAGCTTGGTGATCCCTTGAATATTAGAATAATATCTTATGGTAAAATATCCTCTTCACTTAAAGAGAGAGTGGAGCAAGTGGCAAACATATGGATCCCTAAAATCGTGGAAGAATTTAGATGTGAAACAGAGCTACCTTTCATCGCAGATGTGGAGGTTCATGAGGCAAATTGGATTAAACGGATCGATAAAAAGCTTAAATTAATCTTCTCTTCAGGATTCTCTTATAAATATAATTCTGATTTAAAGCTTCTTGTTCCTACTGTACAGTTGGCGGCAGCAAAAATATTGACTTATCCTTATACTGGTCTAAAAGCTATAATTTACCATGAATACTTTAACTTTCTCTACGATTGCTATCATGGCTATGATGAACCTGTAAAGCGTATATGGAATCCAAGGAAGGAAAATGCTGAACTATACTATAAGGTTTATAGAGATCTGGAAAGGGTTTTTGAAATGGCTTTGAGATGCTTTAAGGATGAAGAGCCACTAATATCATTTCTAGAGCGTGAGATAGACAGAACTTTATCCATGTTCGATAAGAAGCTGAAGCCTAAAGTTGTATCAGGCTTCTTGGAGATTGAAGAGAAAGTTTTCAGAGGCATTCCTGAAAGCATTCGTTGTGAAATGGCTTTAACTATAAGACCGAATATTTTAATCACAAAAATATTTACTGGAAGCGAGCTTCCAAACATCAAAGAGATTCTTTCTAAAAGA
>Ga0136651_10001306_pt1 | contig 13717 bp, 11 predicted proteins | sample Mar14236cmmetaG_FD_94867 | JGI IMG/M metagenome (GOLD analysis project Ga0136651, IMG submission 94867) | Marine hydrothermal vent microbial communities from Guaymas Basin, Gulf of California to study Microbial Dark Matter (Phase II) - Marker... ...
ACTTTAAGTATTTCAGCTTATTTTTTGCAATGACTGTTTTGTTATTGGTTGTCGGATGTAGTGGGACAACCCCAACTACAACTACTGGTTCTATCGATATTAATTCTTATCCCGATGGCGCAGAAGTCTACCTTGACGGGGTAGATACAGGACAAGTTACTCCTATTATACTTACTAATATAGATGCTGGTACTCATACTGTAACATTAGATAAATTCCATTACAAAATTTGGGAGGATACTGCTGTTATTGTTAATGCCAATCAAACTACATATCTTAATCCGGCCTTGACTTATGCTTCCACAGAGTCCATTACCCTTCAGCCTGGTCCAGAAGGGAAAGATACTGGAATAGAAAGTGCTAATCCTACTAATAATTATGCACTTTGGCCTTTTACTGGCATTGGTAATTCGGATTCTACTATCATCAGAATGTATATTGAATTTGACTTGAGTTCGATTCCTGAAAATGCCCGGGTAGTCGATGCTGATTTAAAACTTTATCAATTTGACTCTCTTGGGACTGATAATTTTACCATAGGATTGTATAAAATTACTAGCACTTGGGATGAAAGTACAATTGATTGGGATCCCCAACCAAGCAGTTCCACCGATGCCGAAATTACTAGTAGTATTAATGCTGGAGCCACAACTTGGGAATCTTGGGATATAGATACATTAGTTCAGGGTTGGCTGGATGGAACTATTCCTAATTATGGAATGATGTTAAAAGACCTCGATGAATCTTCAGTTAATACAATAGCTTATTTTTATACTTCTGATTATACAGTCGATACTACTAAGCGTCCTAAATTGGAAATAGATTATTATATTCCTTAATGAATAAGGGAGCGAGCCTAAGTTATATCAGCTGAAATAAGCAAAAGAAACACATTATATTACAGTTTAGAGAGCAATAGATAAAATTAAACAAAATTAAATAAAAAAGGCAGGTTAAAATTTATCCTAATTTTAACCTGCCTTTTTTATAAGAACAATAATGCCCTTCTGTATTAATCATTAAAAGAAAAGGTCTTTACCCACTTTAGTTCAAGGATGATGCAAAGAATGGTTCGCTGTATCATTTTCGCATAATTCATACTAAGAAATCCAAGAAATATATAAAGGCTCTTTCAGTTAGCTGTGTTTTTACCATCTTGGGGATGTTTTTCCAATTTAGAGTGTAAAAAAATAATGTTGAATTTCACATCTTTCCTGAGCGGATAATTATAATCACTAAACCCAAACCTAATATAGCGGCAATTAAAAAACCAAGCACTCCAATAACTGGAAATCCCATAAAATGAGGACCTTTATCGGTTTGCATGATTAAAGATGAGCCAACAATAATGGCTGCAAGAATAAGACTAAAAGCTATCCTATTAGCAGCCTTGTCTAAAGCACTGATCAAATTTTCTAATCCTCGATGCTGAAACTCTAATTTAAATGTACCTTTTTCCATTTTTTTCAAAGTCTTGTTTAACTGTCGAGGTATCAAGATAATTAAATTATAAAGTTCGTTTAAATCATTTAAAAATTTTATAAAAAGACGTTGAGGACTTTTTCTCTCCAGAATAATGTCTTTTGCATAGGGTTTGGCTATTTCAGCAAGATTGAAGTCCGGGTCAAGTTCTAATCCAATACCTTCAATAGTCAAGAGTGCTTTACCGAGTAAAGCAAATTCTGCAGGCATCTTTATCTGATACCTTATAGAAATTTCCACCAACTGATTAATTAATTCACCTAATTTAATTTCTCTTAGTGGTTTATTATAATATCGGTCTATCATCTCTTTAATATCTATCTTTAAAGAACGAGTATCAATTTCTGGGGGAGCAATTCCTAAATCTAACATTTCATTTATAATTTTATCGGGATTGCGTTCCATTAAGGCAATAAATAAGTCTACTCCTTTTTCTCTGGTCTCTTCATCCAGTCGTCCCATCATCCCAAAATCCATAAAACCGATAATCTCACCTTTCATCACCAGCATATTACCTGGATGGGGGTCGGCATGGAAGAATCCATCGATTAGTATCTGCTTCATAAAAGCCTTGGCTCCATTTTCTGCAATCTTTTTTCGATCATAGCCTGCTTTATCTAATTCTTCGAGAGCATTTATCTTTATCCCCTCAATAAACTCCATAGTTAGAATACGTTTGCTACTGAATTCCCAGTATATTTTTGGGGTATAAATTATTTCCTCACCTTCGAAATTTTTCTTGAATCTTTCTGCATTTCTCCCTTCGGTTCCATAATCCAGCTCAAGTCTAATTACTTTAGCAAATTCCTCAACTATCCCCACCGGGTCATATAGACGGCTGTCTGGAATATGTTTTTCGGTAAGGCGGGCTAAATGGAATAGGATATCCAGATCTGTTTCAATTATTTTTTCAATATCCGGGCGCTGAACTTTCACTACTACCTTCTCCCCATCTTTTAATATAGCCTGATGGACTTGTCCCAAAGAGGCAGCAGCGAAAGGTATCTGCTCGAATAATTTAAATATTTCTGAAACATCAGCTCCCAGTTCTCTTTTTATCGCTTTTTCGACTTGTTCATAGGCAAAGGGAGGAACCTCATCCTGTAATTTTTGTAATTCTTCAATATAATCTGAAGGGATTAAGTCAGGTCTGGTACTTAAGATTTGACCTAATTTAATAAATGTGGGACCTAATTCTTCAAGGGCAAGACGAACTCTTACTGGAAGAGAAAGTTGAGCTATTTTAGAAGGCTTTAGTTTAAGGATTTTTTCACCTTTAGAAATTAGATTAGCCAATCCCAACTGCTTTACAAAATAATCGAATCCATACTTGATTAAAATAGTAGTTATCTCTCGAAGTCGATTAATATTTTTATATCTTCTTTTTAGTTTTGTAAAAACCATTTTTATCTACCCTTTTATTTTAAAGTTTATTTAATTATTTTTAATTTTGTAATTCTTTTGTTATTGCCTTATTTTACCAAAATTTTTTAAATCTCCCAGTTGCCTTTAGTTTTTCTCTAATTATTTCTTTAATCTGAGGAATTTTAGCTAAAGTAGCATCTATGCCTGCTTTGATGGTTATGTCGGCTTTATCGAATTCGAAAAGGCCAATTCCCTCAATTCCAGAGGGGATAATTACTAAATCTGCCTTAGCCAGACTTTGAGAAGTAATCTCTTTTTCCATAATATCTACAGATTTACTGATCACTTCGATAATATGTGGACCTTCCAGCTTCTTCTTAACCCCTTTTATCTTTTTTCCTAAAGAGGTTACCTCTTTTTCTACTAAAGAAGTAATTTTTTCTGCTGTTTTAAATTTGGTAATTTCCTTTATATTTATCTTAAAATTAAAAGTATCGTCCACTTCTTTTAAATCCCCGGTTTCTTTGTTTACTATCATCATCATTGGTTTTGGACTTTTTTCGGTTAGACTGATGGCAATGATAATATCAGCTCCCATCTTTTGTACTACTTCTGTCGGGACCGGGTCTACTACTCCGCCATCTACCAGATAGCAATCTTGGTATTTTACTGGAGTAAAGATTCCCGGAATGGAGATACTGGCTCTTACTGCCTTTATTACCCTCCCCTGGTTTAAAATTACTTTTGCCCCGGTCTTTAGATCAGTAGCTATTGCTGCAAAGGGAATCTTCAAATCATCGAAAGTTTTATCCTTTAAAGCAATGTTATTTAAAATTTCTTCTGCCCGCTTACCACTTATTAGACCCGAACGAGGGATGGTGGGATCAAAGATAGCGAAAGATCCTCTCTGTTTCATAGCCAGAGCCGCTTCTTTCATTTGCTCTACAGAAGCGCCAGTAGCATATACTGAGCCTATTACCGAACCGATACTGGTGCCAGCAATCATATCGATAGGGATATGATAGGCTTCCAATACTTGGATTACCCCAATATGAGCCATTCCTCGGGCAGAACCACTCCCTAAAGCCAGGCCGAATTTTATTCCTTTCTTCTTACATTTGGTTATTAAATCTTCTAACTCTGGGTCTTTTTCTATTTTAAATTTTTTCATTTATTTTCCAGCTCCTTTATTATTTCCGTAGGACAAACCTCTCGTCTGTCAATAATTAATAACGTTATTGTGAACTCCCATAGGGAGTGTGACAATCTAAACTTCCCCATTTCTTCTATTTTAAGGTCAATGCCCTTTAAAAGTACAGCAATGTCAACTTCCATATTTTCTCCCTAATATATAATAATTCGCCATTTAAATCAAAAACCCTTTTTATTTAAAACATTTTTAATACAATTTTTTCCCTCTTCTCTCAAGTCATCCCATTCCCCGTCATTCCCTCGAAAGAGGCAATTGTGACCCAGCCTCGAAAGCGGGAATCTATCTTTTCTTCTTTTTCTTTATCCCGTATTTATGCTTCTATTCTTAATACTAATAATTAAATTATCCGGTAACTCATATTTTTAATTAGTTAATCAGCCAATCGGCGAATTGAGCAATCAAAAAAACATTTTCTTCAAAAAAGAAGGATTTTCTGAACTTTTGTCGAATATAAAATTATAATTGAAACCTAAAGAAATCACAAAATTACAACATAGGGGCACAATTCCATCGTGCCCACAAGAAAAATCTGACAATAAGTGAGTCTGTGCTATATTTTCTGTAAAAGTAAATAGAAGAACTTGAATGGGCCATCAAGAACCTCCTTGGAAAACTACCCAAGAAGCGAAAAAGCATTACTGGCTACCATCTGCCAGATGATCGAAGAAGGCGTCTCCACCAACCGGGTAAAAGAGATTGTGAATAGGCTATCCCCTAATCTTTCCTATTTCAAATCCACCGTAAGAGGAATTGATGGTAAGGTAATTTTACAGGAAAATTGGGATTGACTCATAAAGTTGAAGATAAAGATTTGGACAATTAAATAAGATTATTAAAGAATTTCCATAAAGATAAATAATTATTAATGAACAGAAAGGAGGAAAAACAAGATGAAGTGGTATAAGACTATAATTATAATTGCAGTTTTGGCAGGAGTATCTACCTTAATTCCTGCTTCGGCAAGTAAGCCCTGTTATTTAGGTTATTATGCCCATTGTACTTTTACTCCTATCAGTACTATAATCTGCTGGGGTTTTGCCTGGGGTATTTATCGGAGTAAGTTAAAGAAGAGATAAATATTATTTTCCTTTTAAAATATTATATCTTATATGTCTGATCCATTTTAGGCTTTCTTCTCGGGACAATCTCTTCTTTTCTTCTTTTTCTTTCTTTTGGGGCAGTATTTTCTTTGGTTTTAGTATTTTGTTTTCTGCTTGTATTTCTTCTTTTTTTATTGTTTCTTCATCATCTTCTCTTTTATATGATTCCGGATTAAAATAATTAGCTTGTAGGGCGGCAATAAGCCAGCCAGCGGGATTGATTACATTTCTTTTAATTTTGAGCAAATCCAATTTCTCCTCAATATCTTCTAAGGAATAATTTAAAATTATTTTATCAATCGATTTTTTATCTAGATTTAATTTTTTCAATTCTTCTTTTATCCTTTCTTTCTTTAAAGATTTTTTATCATCAGTATCTGTTCTTTTAGAATTATTTTGATTGGAGGAAGGAGATTCTTCTGCTATCCCAGAGATAACTTCTTCAGTATCTTTCGGTAATCTTTCTGCTGGAAGAAGAACTTTCTCTCTATCCAGTAGAACTATCTGATAAAGATTATGGTCATATCCTCCAGAAGAAGACCTTTGTCTTACCACTTTTTTGATCAAGCCATATTCTATCAAAGTGTTGCGGTATCTGATTAAGGTTTTGGTGGTAGTGCCCATCCTTTTATTCAGGGTTTGAATGGAAGGCCAGGCGGTATCTTTTCCTTTATAGCAGTAACTTAAGAGCTGGAGATAGAGCATAGCTGGTCCAATACCTATCACACTTACCCATTGCGCTAAGAAATAATCCTGAATAGTAGTAAAAGAAATAGTTTGTTTAGCTGGTATTTTTCTTTCCATAGTTTTTACCTTTCTTTAAATAGTCTTTTAATTACAGGTTTCGGGTTGCAAGTTCCGAGTTGAGATTGCTTCGTTGCTTCGCCCGCAATGACAGAAAATATTCCCCCCTCTACTTATATAGATGCAAAAAAGAGACTAAAACGCAGCACCCTGATAAAAAAAATTTTAAAAAATAAACCACAGCAACAATAATAGGTAAGGATAGGGGAAATATTCCAGTAGGGTAGTGGAAAAATTTCATTGAGGGCTTGACAAATATAACGCATTGCAATATAAATAAAGATAAAGGGGGTATTATATTTATGACTGACTATGTTATCAAGAAATATGCGAATCGTAAACTATATGACACTAAAGAAAAGAAATATATTAATCTTGCTGGAATTTCCAGATTAATTCGAGAGGGGGAAGAAATAAAGGTAATTGATAATCAAACTAAAGAAGATATAACTTCTTTGATATTAGCCCAGATTATTGTAGAACAGGAAAAGACTAAGAAAATTATGCTCCCTTCAATTCTTTCTCCCTTAAAAATTTTAAAAATAGGAGGTGAAGATATGTTTAGATTAGGTAGAAAGATGTTCCTTGCTGGTTTAGGTTTAGCTTCTCTTACCAAAGAAAGAGCTAATGAAATAGCTCAAGAGCTAATTGAGAAAGGTGAATTAAGTCAAACTGAAAGCAAAGAATTTGTGATGGACCTTATGGACAAAGCTGAGAAAGAGAAAGACAAATTATTAGAAAAAATAAAACCTGAAATTAATAGATACTTAGAGAAGATGAATTTTGCTTCTAAAGAATATGTAGATAAATTAGAAAAAAAGATTGATGATCTGGGAGAAAAAATAGATAAACTATCGCAGAAAATTAAGTAGAAGCATTCATCTTAGATTACATTTTTTTGCGGGGTAGCAGAAGAGATGCCCTTTTTCCCAAAACTATTTAAGATCCTGTTTCATTGTTTACAATAACGATGCTTTAAAAAGATTTGTAAAAGAAAGGGGAGCAAATCGGTTATATATTAGAGCAGAATGTGTACTCTTAGATGGTAGCAAGTATAGCATAAACAATAGAGAAATAAAATTTATTTGTTTGCCTAATTTTATTGCAATAATAAAAGAGATGTGATAATATATAAAAAATTTAAGGTTAAGTATGTAGGGAAATGAAAAGTTTGTATTTTAGGGAAAAAATGAATTTATCGAGTGGGTATTATTACTATTATTACTATTATCTTCAGGAGGTAAATGCCTGAATGATGGTGTAATAATAGTGATTAAATCACTTATCTTTTAACCATGGGCGGTTGCCTCCTGAGAGGTAGCTACCCATGGTTTTTTGTTTTATTAAACAGAAAAGCTATGGGTAGAATAACATAATTCCCCATGGCTTTTTTTATTTCTTTTACTAACAGAACAGTATTACTTAGAAAAAAATAATTTTCTAAAAAAAGGGGGTGATTAATGATTTATCTGATAAAATATTTTAGTTCATTTTCAGGTGTAAAGTTTGAAGAAATTTTTAGTAATTATAAGAAAGGAGATAATTTATGAAAAGTATAATTAGAGATTTATTAAAACTGTTAGCAATTGTTTCTTTGGTGGGTTTGTTAGGAAGTTCATTGGTTTTTGCCGCTCCACTAAGAATTGGAATTAGTCAGATTGTGGAACATCCAGCATTAGATGCTGCCCGTGAAGGTTTCATTGAAACCTTAGAAGAGGCGGGATATAAGGCAGGAGAAGAGGTTATCTACGACATGCATAATGCTCAGGGGGATTTTAATAATGCTATTTCCATTGCTCAGAAATTTAAAGATGAACAGGTAGATATGATTCTGGCTATTGCAACTCCAGTTGCTCAAGCAACTGCTCAGGTAGTTAAAGATATTCCTATAATAATTACTGCTGTCACTGACCCTGTAGCAGCTAACTTAGCTCAAAGCTGGGAGAGCTCGGGAAATAATATTACTGGAATGAGTGATGCTGCGCCCACAGGATTACAGATAAAATTAATTCCTAAATTTTTGCCAGAAGCTAAAAATGTGGGGACTATTTATAATGCTGGGGAAGCAAATTCAGTGGTTCAGATTGAAGAGGTGAAAAAGACCTGTAAAGAGATTGGACTTAATCTGATAGAAGTGACAGTAAGTAATTCCAGTGAAGTCTTGATGGCTGCCCAGTCTCTGGCTGGGAGAGTAGAGGCGATATATATTGCGACAGATAATACCGTAGTATCTGCATTGGAATCGGTAGTAAAAGTATGTAATCAAGAGAAGATTGCTTTAATTGTGGCTGATCCCAGTACGGTGGATAAAGGTGCTTTGGCATCTTATGGAATAGATTATTTTAATTTAGGTAAAAAAACTGGTGAAGTAGCCCTGAAAGTTATTAAAGGTGTCAAACCATCTGACCTTCCCATTCAGACCATAAGTGATCCGAAAGATCTACAATTCGTGGTGAATTTAGATGCTGCAAAAGTACTAGGGCTTTCAGTAAGTGAAGAGATATTAAAAGAAGCGGATAAAGTTATCAAAGAAGGAAAAGTATTGTAATCAATCTATTAATTAAAGAAGAAAGGGATCAGGTAAAATGACTATTAGTCTTTTATTACATGCTTTAGAACAGGGGTTAATCTTCGGAATTATGGTATTAGGAGTATTTATCACTTATAAGATTTTAGATTTCCCCGATTTGACTGTTGATGGAAGCTTCCCTTTGGGGGCAGCGGTAGTTGCTAAGATAATTTTTTCTGGAGGAGACCCTTTATGGGGAACTTTTTTAGCTATAATTGCTGGTTCTCTTGCTGGTATAATTACTGGGTTATTACATACTAAATTAAAACTTACCAATCTTTTGTCTGGAATTTTAACTATGACCCTTCTCTATTCAATTAATTTAAGAATTATGGGAAAACCAAACATCCCTTTATTAGGGAAGGAAACCTTGTTAGAAGAGATAAAAATTCATTTCCCCAATATCTCGATGAATTATCTGATCCCTTTCTTCTTCCTCTTTTTGGTGATAATATTAAAGTTTATCTTAGATTTATTTTTTTCTACAGAGATAGGATTGGCTATTATTGCAACTGGAGACAATGAACAGATGATCAGGAGTCTGGGAACAAATACAGATATGACTAAGATTATAGGACTTTGTTTATCCAATGCTTTGGTAGCTCTATCCGGAGCTTTTTTTGCTCAATATTCTGGATTTGCTGATGTAAATATGGGTTTAGGCACAGTAGTTGCTGGTTTAGCTTCCGTAATAATCGGTATCAGTATTATTAGAGTTCCTACTATCTTTTGGAGAACTATCGCCGTAGTAATAGGGTCCCTGATTTATCGTTTTATTATGATAATTGCTTTGCGTTATGGTTATAGATTGGGCTTTAAACCCGGAGATTTGAAATTAATTTCCGTTTTGTTAGTAGTAATAGCTTTATCTATTCCTATTATTAAACATAAAATCGATTTTATCACCAGTTTTAGTTTGGGGAGAAAAGACTTACAAAATAATCAAGAAAAAGAGGTTTAAGTTTATGTTGGTAATCAAGGGATTAACCAAATATTTTGCTAAAAATACTCCACATGAAGTATTGGCTATAAATAACTTTAACTTAAGAGTAAAAAAAGGTGATTTTATTACCATAATTGGTAGTAATGGTGCTGGTAAATCTACCCTTCTAAATTTAATTGCTGGGACTTTACAACCAGACCAAGGGGAGATTAGATTAGACGGGAAAATAATCACTTATCAACCTGAATATCAAAGAGCTCGCTGGATTGGTAGAGTTTTCCAAAATCCTCTTTTAGGAACGGCTCCTTATATGAGTATAGAGGAAAATTTAGCCCTCTCATTAAAGAGGAAAAGAAGGGGATTGAAGTTAGGCCTGAACAAATACTTAAGAAAATATTTTCGAAGTAAGTTGAGTGAATTAGAGCTTGGGTTGGAGAAGGATCTTACTAAAAAAGTAGGTTTACTTTCAGGAGGTCAAAGGCAGGCGATGACTATGATGATGGCAACTATGTTTAAACCGAAAATTTTACTTTTAGATGAACATACGGCAGCTTTGGATCCCGAGAGTAGCAAGAAGATTATGAAAATTACCAAAGAACTTGTAGCGGAGCGAAAAGGTGACCTAATTACTTTAATGGTTACTCATAATATGAAACAAGCATTGGAAGTAGGTAATCGAACGGTAATGATGGATAGAGGATACAATATCTTCGATATTCAAGGAGAGGAAAGGAAAAAAATTGATATAAATTATCTCTTAAATCAATTTTCTAAATTACGAAAACAAGAGTATATAGAAGATCGTATGGTTTTAGGATAATTAGAGGGCTTTATTGCTTTTAGATTTCAGTCTTGCTTTTTTATTATATGAAATATATAATTATATAATATGAAAGAATCCCCAAAGAAGATAAATATATAGGATATTACAGAACAAGACTACTTTAAAGCCATAAATGAAAATACTAAAAGTTCTAGGTTTTTGTAATATTATTAACTATTTTTATTTTTTTAAAAAAGAAAGTGCTAACAAAAAAATAGGGGAATAAAATAAAATGAAAGAGACATATGAAGAAGAAGTTAAGTCTCTTTGGAGAATATTTAAACTTATATCCAAAGCCGAAAAGCCTGAGCAGATTGCCTCAGGAATTTCAAGAGAAGCAACCAAGATATTAGATGGAGATTCTGCCTTTTTCTGGTTATTTGGGGAAAAGGATTTAAATTTAGTGGAAGAATATAAGCTCAGCAGGGAGTATAAATCTAAAATTTCTCTAAAAGCAGAGGAAGAATTTATAAAGAAAAATATTAAGATAGATCAGACTTTTTCCTCTTCAAATATAGAAAAAGATTCTTGGATTCTTTTTCCTGAAATACTCAAGAGTGAAGGGATAGCTTCTTGTATATGTGCTCCAGTGAGTATAGGAAATAAGCTACTTGGCATCCTTGCGGTTTTTACTAAAAAAAGTAAAACTTGGACAAAAAGAGAAAATAGAATAATAAAACTGCTTGCAGAACAAAGTGCTTATATTTTAGAAAAGGCAAAACAGCTAAAGCATTTAAAAGAAAATTCTATTAGAGATGGATTAACTGGTCTTTATTCCAGGCTTTATTTTTTAGCCAGAGCACGAGAAGAGATTGCAAAATACCCCAGAAAAAATGAATATGTATCTGTTTTATTCTGTGACCTGGATAAATTTAAAGATTATAACAGGATAGAAGGTTATGCCGAAGGAGATAGGCTTCTCTGTTTGACAGCAAAATCTATAAACTCTTCTCTAAGGAAGGGCGATACTCTATGTAGATATGGAGGAGATGAATTTACCGTACTTCTTCCTAACACAAATCCTTTCCAGGCTGTAAAAATTGCTAAAAGAATACATAAAGCTTTCCTTAAAACAATAAATGCTGAAAGATGTTCTCTTGCCATAAATATGTGTATTGGAATAGCAACTTATCCTATTCATGGCAGTTCTATTGAAGATATTATAGCCAAAGCCGACCAAACTACGACTTTTGCTAAACGTGGTTCTACAGGTAAAAAGATATTTGTCTGGAATGAATGGAAGGTAAAATCTGATATTTCAAAGTTTTTTGAAAAAGACCTTATTCCTGAGGTAATCTATGCTTTGGCTGAAGTTGTGAATATAAAAAACGGATATCCTAGCGAGCATTCAAAACTTGTATCAGAACGAGCTTCCCGTTTAGCAAAAAAGATAAGGTTAGGGGCAAAAAGCATAAGGACAATAAAGACTGCTTCTCTTCTTTATGATATAGGTAAACTTATTGCCCCGGGCCATATTTTAAATAAACCCGCTCCTTTAAATCAAGAAGAATGGGAGATTATTAAGAGAATTGCTGAAAACAGTGTTAGGATAATAAGATATATTAAAGGGCTAGAAAATGTGATCCCTGTAGTTAGGGAGATTCGGGAAAAATGGAATGGTAAAGGATATCCAGATGGATTATCTGGAGAGCAAATATCCCTTGAAGCCAGAGTGATAGCTTTGGCAGATGCATATCAGGCACTTATTTCTACTAGACCCTACCGCAAAAAGCTTAGCAAAGAGGAAGCGATAAAAAAACTACAAGAAGAAGCAGGGAAGAAGTTTGATCCAAAACTGGTTCAAGAATTTATCAAAACCCTACCTTAATTTTTAGCATAATCTTATATTAAGAACTTAAAAAGAGACAAAATAGCATTGATTATTAAATAATTTTTTTCTTGCAAATCTTGACTAATTTTATTATAATTTTAAGTCAAGATCATTAATATATGGAAAAATACAATATTTGCTAAATATTTGTTAATAGATGATTTATATAGTTTTATGGCAATTTATGGAGGTCTATTATTCATGCTGACAAAATCTGTTTTAGATGCAATAGGAAACGTCCCTTTAATTCAATTAAAAAAGATATCTTCAGGAAATGTATTTGTAAAGGCCGAACATTTAAATCCTGGCGGAAGTATCAAAGATAGAGTAGCAAAGTATATTATTGAAATGGCAGAAAAAGAAGGAAAGCTTAAACCAGGGATGACTATTATAGAAGCTACTTCAGGAAATACTGGAATTGGTTTAGCTCTGGTAGGGGTGCAGAAAGGATATAAAGTAATTTGTGTGATGCCAGAAAATATGAGTGAAGAACGGAAGAAAATAATCCGAGCTTTTGGAGGAGAAATTATTTTTACCTCGGCTAAGGGAAGTTTACCAGAAAGTATAAAAAAGTTGAAAGAAATTACTAATGCTCAACCGGAAAAATATTTTATTGCCAATCAATTTGTTAATCCACATAACCCCGAAACACATTATCGACAGACTGCTCCCGAAATTTGGCGAGATATGAAAGGGAAGATAGATGTTTTTGTTGCCGGAGTAGGAAGTGGAGGGACACTTCAAGGAATTGGAAAGTTTTTAAAAGAGAAAAATCCTAAAGTGAAAATTGTTGCTGTAGAGCCAAAGAATTCCTCAGCCTTATTGCACAGAGAGCCAGGTCTACATCAAATCCAAGGAATAGGCGATGGTTTCGTCCCTGATGTTCTGGATATAAATTTGGTAGATATGGTTTTTACTGTTAGTGATGAAGAAGCTACAGAAACCACCAGACAATTATCGAAAGAGGAAGGATTGCTGGTAGGTACTTCATCCGGTGCCAATGTCTTTGCCGCTCTTCATATGGATAATGGGCGAAATAGAGTGGTTACCGTACTACCTGACCGAGCGGAAAGATATTTCAGCACTGCACTGCTTTAAGAGATTTCACGATATTATTTAAATGAAATTAAAATATTGGACCTGGTTTTTATTGGAGAAGATTAAAGGCCTACCGTTTGCCGATCTCTACGCCAGACCATTACCTAATACTACGGCCAAAAACACACAATTCCCATTGCAAAACCCAATGGAGAAATAGTATAATTTTACTAATCTGTTTAACAACAATACACAAATTAATTCAATGTATAGGAAGAATTGAAAATGAAAATATTAGCGGTGGATTTTGACGGGGTCATTAGTGACAGCGCCTTAAAATCTTTATTTGTAAGTCATAATGCCTATTGTAAATATTTTGGCTCAGAAGTAAAGAAAAGTTTTGGCGGGGAATTATTTACTTTTGAGAATTGGGAAGAGATGCAAAAAAAATATAAGAAAGAAATGGATTATTACCGTCGCTTAAGATCTTATCTCGAATTATCTGGTGATTTTTTCGTTATTATAAAAATTATAGAAGAGCAGGTTCAG
>Ga0136651_10001313_pt1 | contig 13674 bp, 12 predicted proteins | sample Mar14236cmmetaG_FD_94867 | JGI IMG/M metagenome (GOLD analysis project Ga0136651, IMG submission 94867) | Marine hydrothermal vent microbial communities from Guaymas Basin, Gulf of California to study Microbial Dark Matter (Phase II) - Marker... ...
GAATATGAGACGATCTGCATTACTGATGGCGATTGTGCTGGCGATCGGGATTGTGCCGGTTGCCGGCGCAACCTCATCCCTATCGATCGGGACACTCAGCTATGACAGTACTGTTATCAAGGACAGTTCGTTTACGGTCACAGCCACAGTCACTGCAAGCGGGGTCAGTGGCAGCACAACAGTCACAGCCACGCTGCAGGACAACACCGGCGGTGCTGTGACGATACAGAGTGCTGAGCAGACGAAGCCATGCGACTCGAACACCAGTAGTAAGACGTTCACATGGACAGTGACTGCAAATACTCCGGGCACGTACTCGGGTCCGCTCAAGGTCACAGCGAGCGCGAGCGACGGAGGGTCCGCAACACCAGTGACGGGTACGACGACACTGACCATACAGGACAAGCCAGTGCTCGAACTGACGCTTGCAAAGAACCAGACGACCGTTAACACCGGTGATTCGGTCAGACTCGACTACACGATCGAGAACATGGGAGGAAGTGGTGCGGCAGACGCAGAAGGCGTCAACATATCGCTCTCGCTTCCGGGTGGCTGGAGTCTTACGAGCGGCACATCCTACTACACTCCGGGAACGATCGCACATGGTGCGAGCAAATCCGGCAACTGGATCGTTGCTGCTGACAGTCCGAACTCCACAAATACGCTGACCGCTACTGTCACATCGACGGTTCCGGGCGGAACGATCACTGACACGTGGGTCATCAACAAGACGACGACCGGCGACCTTGATCACATCAATGTGACCCCGACCTTATGGGATATGAGCGTAGGCGAGTCGAAGGTCTTCACTGCTGCTGGCAAGACTGTGAGCGAGGTCACAGTCTCAGGACTGACGTTCACGTGGTACAGCAGCGATACGTACGTCGGAACGATCAACAGCAGTACAGGAAACTTCACGGCATTGCGCATGGGAACCGCGATGGTATACGCAACAAGCAACAACATCTCAAGCAGAAACACTTGCCCGGTGACCGTGAATGTGAACGCCGCAACGAACAACACGGCAGTCTCAAACGGAAGCGCTATCGGTACGTCTGGCAACTCGACCGCAATCGTCAGCCTCACTAACACGTCGGTTACGGGCACGATCAACATAACCGAGCTCGCTGACCCACAGAACAGTACGGACGCGGGCGGGAGCGTTGCGAACCTGGGATCAAATGATGTGCTGATCATGGGTGTCGAGATGAACGTGAGCTCGAACATAACCTCTGCGCTTGAAAACGACACGAACCAGACGAGCTGGGTGCAGATCCGGATCGACTACAACGAGTCACGGCTCGGCGGAGTCTCTGAGGACACGCTCTACATCTACAAGTTCGTGAGCGGAACCGGATGGGTGAAACTGACCAAAGGGAGTCCGTCCTACTGCCTTGCAAACGGCAGAAACACGACTGCAAACTACGTATGGGCGAACGTGACCCATCTCTGCACATTCGGGCTCGTGAGCGATCAGCCTGGGGGCAGTGACAGCCGCAACCACGGTAGTGGTGGCGGTGGCGGAACGTACCCGCCTGACATGTACGCAACTCCGACGCCGACCGTGACAACAACAGCAACTCCGACCACATCACCTGGGACGACTGCGGCAGCAACGAGAACGGTTGCGCCTGTGCAGACAGGGGAGCAATCGGCGGCAGGGGCGAAATCATCTGCCGCGGAAGAGAAGAGCGCCGCAAAGCCAAAGAAGAAGGGGTTGCCCGGATTTGCCGGCGTCTCCGCGATCGCGGGGCTGCTCGCGGCTCTGTACCTTGTCAGACGCAGGATGTAGATGGATTTGAGGGATAACCTCCCTCAAACTCTTTTTTTATTTCACATTTCGTTATCCCGGATCAACCAATGATGCACTTTTTCGTTGATCGTGTCCAACGAATCAAAAACCGATTGCACGCATCCATACCCGCGCCGCTCGCCCGAAAAGTTGAATAACGGACAGACCGTTCTGCATCACTATGGTCTTCAGGAAGCGAACCCGTGTCGATGTTGCAAGAAAGATGTTTCTGGAGCGAATAAGCCCGATCGAAAGAACGGAGAAGCTGTCGATCGAAGATGCGCGGGGAAGAGTCACGGCAGAGGCGATCGTATCAGAGATCGATGTTCCTGACCACAGGCGTGCTGCGATGGACGGGTACGCTGTTCGCGCAGACGACACCACCGGAGCCTCGCAATCGAACCCGGTTCTCATCCGAGAGGGTGCCCGCTGCGTGAGGGTGCATACAGGCTCCCCGATGCCGCAAGAGACCGATGCCGTTGTCATGATCGAGGACACGCTGCCCGGTGTCGAGATTCGTTCTGCGGTGCACCCGAATAAACACGTCAGCCTGATCGGGGAGGACGTCGCAAAGGGCGACACGGTCTTTGGAGTCGGGCACAGGCTCCGGGGGTGCGATATTGCGATGCTTGCTATGCTTGGCATATCACATATTACGGTATATGAACGCCCGACGGTCGCAGTGATCCCGACCGGGTCTGAACTCGTTCCGAGAGGCAAATCGACTGCGGACGGGATTCGGGAGACGAACGGACTTATGGTCGGTCTTTACGTTGAAAAATGGGGCGGAATCCCGATTTACAGGGATATCGTCGTCGATGATCCTGATCTGATCGAGAAGGAGATCCTCGCATGTCAGGGTTACGATGCGATCATTCTCTGCGGCGGCACATCGGTTGGGGCGCGGGATTATGTGCCGGGAGCGATTGAATCCACAGGAGTTCTGCTGGTGCACGGTGTTGCTTTGAGTCCGGGGAAGCCCACCGCACTTGGAATTGTCGGCGACACGCGTGCGCATACACATCCCACTCTCAATCATGATCCCAATTCCAATTACACGCCAACGCCTGTGCTCTCGCTCCCTGGCTACCCTGTTGCATGTCTGATTGCGCTATCCGAGTTCGGACGCCCCGCGGTCATGAGACTGGGGCGCATTCCCGCAGAACCGAGACCGAGATTGCGTGCACGCATCGGCGCAAAGATCGCATCAAAGATCGGATATGTCACGTACACGCGAGTGCGGGTCGCTGATGGCGTAGCACATCCTGTGATGACATCGGGAGCGGGAATCCTCAGTTCAGTCACCGGATCCGACGGGTTCGTCATAATCAGGGAGGAACTGGAAGGGCTCGACTCCGGCGATCCCGTCGATGTCGTATGGATCGAATGAGCTGAGTTTAGAGTCAGCCTGACTCCGCATAAATCCGCCTAATTCAGTTTCCGAATCCGTTCGACGATGTTTACGATATTCTCGGTCGTTTTTTCGATTTCCACAAGCACCATACCAAGATTGGTGTTCGGATTGATCAGTGTCGCCAGAAGCATCTTTCTGCCCGCCCCCGTAACGATCAGACGCCCATACCGCGATTCCACGATCATACGATCCGGAACCTTCCGGTGTAACCCCTCTGCGGTAATTTCAGCTGCGCCAAGCATCGTTGCCGCCATGGCAGCGAAGAGGCTCGCATCTTTCGGCGCATTCGCGGTTATCAACACCCCATTCCGACTCACTATTGCGCTTGCCTCGATTGCAGCCCGCACATGCAGGTCTGACAATGTTTGATTGAGTGCATTCATTGTAGTCATGTAACAAATCCCCTCGATTGTCTGTTTCCATTCAAACTTTATTTTAAACTATTATTAAACTTATCTGATGTAGGGGGGGTGCTGAACGGGGGTTACCAAAAACAGGTACGGTTCAGTGGTTCAGTATAGCCCCGGGCTGGCAGCAATGCATGTGCAATAACTTGATAACTCCGAAGGTCGCATCTCCTGACATGAACGTCATCTGCTTCGATCTGGAGGGTCCGCTGTCCCCGCAGGACAATGCTTACGAGGTGGCATCACTCGTTCCGAACGGAGATGCGATATTTGAGACGCTCAGCCGGTATGACGATCTCCTGGCGCTCGCTGGTCGGCATAATTACGAGCCAGGTGATACGCTCGCCTTGATCGTTCCGTTCCTCTTAGCGCACGGAATCAGTGAAGATGACATAACCCGGGTCTCCTCACACGCAAGGATCGTTGGCGGCGCAAAGGACCTGATTGCGAGGCTGCTCTCGCATGGCTGGGATGTGCACATAATCTCCACGAGTTACGAGCAGCACGCCCACCGGATCGGCGCAGCGCTCGGTGTAAAGAGAGATCACATCGCATGTACGAAGTTTGAGATCGAGAAATTGCGAGAGAAACTCACAGAAGACGACATTACGCGCATACGCTCCCTTGAAGAAGCTATTCTCAGTACCAACGATGAAGATGTGATGTTTCAAAAATTGGATGATTTTTACTTCGATGAATTGAAGAATACCGCGCTCGGAGACGTATTTTCACAGGTGCGCGTCGTCGGAGGCGCACGCAAGGTAGCTGCACTGGAAGCAATCGCTGCTGCCAGCAGCAAGACTCCCCGCGAACTGATCGCAATCGGCGATTCGATCACAGACTCTGCGATGCTCGGGTGCGTGAGGGATGCGGGTGGAACTGCGATCGCATTCAACGGCAACGAGTATGCAGTTCCTTATGCGAATATCGGGCTCGCGGGAACCGATATCGGGCTTGTGTGGGAGTTCGCGGAGGCTCATGCCCGGGGTGATCCGATTGAACTGGCACGCACATTTGAGCACGAATATCGGGACGATCCGCGGGTGGACTGCCTCGTTGGTGCCGACGCTGATAAGATCGAAGCGGTCATCGATACCCACAAAAGGTTCAGGAAGATCGTGCGCGGTGATGCCGCGAAACTGGGATAACGGGTCGTGTTTGGAGCTCTATCGCATTCAAAATGAATGTCATGGCAGGAAAGCTCGTTTTGAGGTTGTTTTTGTTTGCCCCCGCAATCAACTTCGCAGCGCCCTGTCCTATGCTTCGTTTGCTGTACGTTTCTTTGAAGAAATCCCTGAGGTGCTTCTTCTCTGGTGGAATCGTTATCTTTTTTTCCAGTTCTATCAGTTTTGAGATCTCTTCTTCTATTTTCAAATCAATTCCATGAATCGTCATGTAAATCTGCAATTTGTGGGAGCCCAATTCCCCTTTTGCTATGAATGCACCGTCCGGCGTGTTATCATCCATTTCAATGATTTTTACGTGTCCACTCGATAATCGTTGTTTAATCATTTCTCTGATTCCAGAATTATTCAGTTCCTGACCGATGTGTTCCCTATCGATCAGAAATAGGAATGTGCTAATTCCGGGGTAGTGATCAATGGTGGTGTTGATCGAATTGAGTACTGACAATCCGGTTTTCTTACCGAATGGAGATTTTGGGAACCATAAAGTGCGCGTTCCACTGTATCGCTCCGCAATCGCCTTTAATATGTGAAATTCATCTGTACCATCGCCGGTTCCGACAAAAGACCAGAGTTCTGATGGGTCGTCCACGCCCATACTCACCTGCATTCTAAACTCCTAATGCATCGACGAGCCGCCTGGGATCTGCGTTTGCATTCATCAGATCGTCCAGTTCGTCAATTGTCAGCGACTCGTGAAGAAGCGTGCCGTCATTCAATTTCTTCATCTGGAGTATCTGAAGATCATCGGGACTGATTTTCAGCTCCAGCAACTGATAGAGAGCATCTATGCTATGCGTGGAGAGAACCACCTGCCAGTCACGCTCTGCCAGCCATTTAAGCTCTGCTCCGATGAGTGTCGGATGTGACGCACTCTCAAAATCGTCCCAGAGCACCATACGGGGCGAACACGCCTCTAAAAGGAGCGTGAGGATGGTTGCCCTCTTTATACCGTCTCCAAGATCGTCTAATTTAGGATATAGTGGGTATCCGTCAGGCAATTCCTTTCTACAGGACAGTCCCCCGCTTTTCCATAAAACTTCTGTGTATTTTTCATCGATGCACTGATTAACGAACTCTGCGATCCGCCTGGTTGCACCGCTCTTGACAATCTCCATCTCCATCGACGTGACGTATTCGGCATATCTGTTGAGGGTTTTGGTGTCATTCGGAATGTAGATTGAGATATTTTTGAGATCGCGTTCTGGCATCTCCAGCATTTTACAAATATTTTCAGTGGAACCAGTCGGCTCATCGTCGATGAAAACATTTGTTCCGCCGCCACTTGTGATTTCGATAGCAAATAAAGTTTTATTTTTATTGACGTTGTACGTGATCGTGGCGTTTCCTGAATACCCATAAACCAAACCACCATATCCACTATGAAGTCTTGTTACATGGTCGATTTTATTATGCTCTTCATAAACGGATCGGACTACAGGCGATGGGAATAGATACAGGGCTTCGAGGAGAGTTGATTTGCCGGAATTATTTTTCCCGATCAGAACATTGAATTTCGATAGTTTTATGGGATCGTTGCATTTTTTGATGCCTCTGAACTCTTTGATATCGATTTCCGAAATGAACGTCCCTGCCATGTAGTCGTTATCTGTCTCGATGATACTTAAAGACTGCAACAGAGATCAGCCTCGGTGCCCCAATTCCCTTCACGCAACAGCCCTGACAGACGCTAAATCACAATCGGCGTACCGCCCACACTCCCGACCACGAACGCGGCGAGCGCAATAGCCATCCCACCCTTAAAGAGCCGCGATGAACCGGCAGCGTCGCCCCTCATCAACCGCAGCATCGCAAAGAAGAAACAGAGATCAGCAAAGACGATAACAAGCATGTACCACGCCGAGAATCCGGCGAGATACGGTAGCGGGCTCAACATCACCGTGATCGAGCCGATCGCGGATGCGAGGAACCCGGCGCGCTCTTTCCCAACGCGGATCGGAAGCGTGTCCAATCCCAGCGCAGAATCGCCATCAACGTCCTCGATATCCTTTGCGATCTCACGTGCGGTCGTTGCAAGCATCGCAAGCGCAAACAACCCCGCGGTTCGGACGATGCCGCACGTTCCGAAGAGCGCGCCTCCGAAGAGAAACGTTGAGCCGGTTAGAAACCCGATGCACACGTTTCCAACGAGTGCTCTCTGTTTCAGGTTACGAGCGTAGAGAATGAGCAGTACCGAGTTCAGAATGGCGATCGCGAGACAGATCGTGTTGATGAGACTTGCGAGCACAACCCCGGCACCGAATAGTGCGATCGAGAAATAGAGTGCGGAAGTCCTGCTCAAGCGTCCTGATGGTATGGGGCGCATCGGTTTATTGATCGCATCGATCTCCGCGTCAAAAAAATCGTTAATCGCATTTCCCGCACCTGTTATTAAAAAAACAGACGAAAATAGGAGGATCGCTCCGGGGACTGGTATCTCGGTCATGTCGTAGACGATTCCTGCTCCGATGACTGCTGCAAAGCCAGCCATCGCGCAGTTTCCGATGCGGAGTAGTCTGATCACTCAATTCTCCTCGATTTTCACATATCGCTTCGATTTCCGCACATCCCCTCAAGCTCCCTCTACTACCACTCTACCCCACACTCTCGACTATCTCCCTCGTTTCACCGCAAGCATCCTGTCGAGCGCGTTCTTCGCACCCTCCCGGACGTCTTCCGGTACTGTGACTACGTGTTCGAGATTTTCGAGCGAGCGGATCACGTCAGAGGGCATAACCGTCTTCATGGGGGGGCAAATCGTGTAGGGGGAGACCGCGTGGAACCTTTTTTTTGGTAGCTCTTTTTCCAGCCTGTGCAGCATCCCGGATTCGGTTCCGATGATGAATTCGTCCGAATGCGAGGCTGCCGCATGTCGGATCATCCCCTCAGTGCCATACACGCCGTCCGCAATATCGATGACATCAGGTCTGCATTCGGGGTGCACGAGCACCTCCGCGCCCGGATGCCTCATTCTCGCGTCCGCGATGTCGTGCGGCAGGATCAGGTGGTGCGTTGGGCAGTATCCGTCCCACGGTATGATCTTTTTGTCTGTAAACCGGGCGGCGTAGAGCGCAAGGTTCCTGTCCGGCACAAAGAGCACCTCCTCGCAATCGAGCGAGTTCACGACCTCGACAGCGTTTGCGGATGTGCAGCAGATGTCGCTCTCCGCTTTCACTGCCGCGCTCGTGTTGACGTAGCAGACGACAGACGCGTCCGGGTGCTCGCGTTTCATCGCAACGAGCGCGTCTCTTGTAACCATCGCAGCCATCGGGCATCTGGCGTCGAGATCCGGGACTAAAACTGTCCTCTTCGGGCTCAGGACGGCTGCCGACTCCGCCATGAAATCGACGCCGCAGAAGAGTATCACGTCAGCATCGGTTTTAGACGCCTGTATTGCGAGCGCGAGTGAGTCGCCAACGAAATCAGCGATGTCCTGAATCTCAGGGCGCTCATAGTTGTGAGCGAGGATGATTGCATTTTTATCACGTTTCAATTTCAGAATTTTTTCGAGCATGACTTATGTTTCTGGTCTGCATCGTTTATAAATACGGGCACAACAGCGGCTTTCCGCGAATCTTACGAATGCGGTCGGCAGTAGGTCGATCGCCCATCTCAGTCTCGCTCCTGCATGATGCGCTCGCATCGCAACAGGTCCTCCACAGTGTTCACATTCAACGCAACTTCGATCTCATCAAGAATCAGGTTGAAATCAGACTGTTCCTCGTCGATCAAGCTTCCATCGAGAATGTTGATGCCGCACGGGACGATCAACTCGCAGTCACGGTTGAAGACCGTTGTCGGGCGCTGACCAAGCTTTGTGCAGACGGAAAGCGGAGTGTGAACTGATAGTGCGGGCTCATCCCGCTGATCGTAGATCGCTACAACCCTATCGATCAAATCAGGAGTTACGAGCGGGAGATCTGACATGACAACGAGTACTGGCGAACAGATTCGTGCTGCCCTGATCCCGTGAACCATATCGCCGACATAACCGAGACCGGGCGCGGGGATCACCTCAACATCATCGTAACCCTCGAGATACTCCTTCGTCCGCGGAACGCTCGGCGACGTCACAACGAAGATGCGATCGATCGATCTGCTGCGCATGAGCGTATCGATCACGTATGTGATGAGGGGCGCTCCGCGGAGCTCAACCATCGGCTTCTCACCGCTCCAGCCGTTCGTAAAGAACCTGCTCCCAACCCCGCCAGCCATAACTACAGCGTGCATGATTACGGATTTCCAGAATACCTCTTAATTCCTGCTCACCCCTTTCAGAACCGCGCAGGACTCCTCGATGCATCTTCCGAGCACTGATTTGGCGTCCCCGATCACCTCCATCCCGGCAGCTCCGGCATGTCCGCCCCCGGAGCCGTCGTACTCTGCGCCGACTGTGCTCATGATCTTCCCGAGATTGATGCCGCATCTGACCGCATCCCGCTTTGCCCGGCTGCTCACCTTCAGGATGCCGTCTCGCTCCATTCCCACGAATGAGAGGTCTGCGCCGATGTTTGTTATCGCTGTTGCGGCGGCAGCGCCGAACGAATCGACCTCGGATGTGGCAAGGATCCAGTCATCAAACGTCAAAATACTGGCATGGTTCGCAGACTCGAAGACCGCGACGCGCATCGAGACGTTCTGCGGCGTTCCAGCCAAAAGATCGAGTGCTTCGCTGTAACTGACTCCGCCGAGGTCGATCAGGTCTGCGATCGCCCGAAACGCGCCGGACGTTGCGTGTTTGAAGTGCCCCGTGTCTGTGATGATTCCGGTCATGAGTGCGAGTGCAACACGTTCCCTTATCGGAGCGTTCATGCATTTCAGGACATCGACGACGATTTCGGCAGCCGAGCTTGTGGGCCGGTGCAGGTAGAACCTCGCATCTGTCAGTAACTGCGAGACCGCGTGATGGTCGAGCACGCCGTAGTCGCTGGGTTCAATGTCGTTTAACTGCGATCTGGTTGAGGTATCCACAACCACCGTGAAATCGTAGTCGGACGGATCCGGTTCATACACGACATCGATATCCAGCTGGTCTACGAGCATGGAAGCCACCCTTCCGCACTGATCCGCAACGCCAACCGTGCCGCCGAAAGCCTCGGCAAGCGCATACGCGCTCGATATCGCATCCGGGTCGGAATTGCGGTGGCAGAGGAAGAGGACATTATGGTAGTTCAGCAACTGGTCATAAAATGTCAATTCATCAACGTTCATGAAATGTTATGCGCATCCCGAGTTCAAAAGTGTACTGGGGTCAAGAGTTCTGCATTTTCCAATGCCAATCGTTTCAGATGTCCTGAACAATTCCTGGGTCTGACCGGAACTCCGGCAAGTTGACAGCCCGACAGCCCGAACGCCGAAACATATATATATGAATTTGCTGTGGTTTACATAACATATCAGGATTTGTTGACGAGGAACCAAGCATGAACAAAACTCAATTCTTTGCCGTGTTAACAATGATCGCTCTCGGACTGGTTTTTGTGTCGATCATAGTCTTTGATTCGGATGCGTCAATCGAGATGCAGCAGTGTGGTGGCTGTCACAATCCGGAGTATACTCAGGAGATGCAAGGGGTAGGCACATGGCCTACAATCTGGAATGCAATCGTTCCCGAACACCGAGGTGAACGCGCGAAACCGTGCTCAGAGGGGCATGAGCGCAGGTGTACGGAATGCCACCCCCGGACGCATGAGAGTGAGCAGTTGCACAAAGGCATGATCTCAACGGAATGCACACGCTGTCACGCGATGGCTACCGCGCCGATGTATCCGGAGTGCGCGCTCTGCCACGGGGATTACCAGCACGCAGAGCAGGTAACAGGCGACTGCCGGGATTGCCATCCTGGACATTCCACAGACACGAGCGCGGGATGTGGTGACTGTCATCGTGCCGAGTATGTCGATCTCAAGAATTCGGGAGGTAAACATGCGACGAAGGATACCAGCTACGAGGCTCTGCGCCACAGGTTGAGTCCGACGTCGTACAGCTACGAGGAGCCTTTGATCGGAGACGGATGCTACTCCTGTCACAAGAATCACGCCGAATCAATGGACTGTCTGGAGTGTCATGGGCTTGAGCACGGGTACGGACTGGCTGATTGCCGGACATGTCACAACCCACATGCTCCAAGAACCATCAAGTTCGGTGCGATCGTGACGAGTGAGCAGTGTATGCTCTGCCACGAGGAGACCAAGCAGGAGTTCATCGAGCACCCGACCATGCACGCCACATTGAACTGCACCGACTGCCACATAGAACACGTCGGAGCAAGGGAATGCGCCACATGCCATTCCGATGCGCACAGGGACATCGTTGTAGACACTGACTGCTCGATATGTCACAAGAGCGGTCATGCACCGATCTGATCGATCCAATTCCGCCGGTACCCCCGGCGGGGTTTGTTTATTTTTGAATTCTGATTGTCGGATAGTTCACTCTGAAAATTTGATTGCGCAATCTTCGAAGAATCTGTTGTGGTTAGATTGACCCCACACAAGTGGTAAGAGCCACTGGATTTAACCGCGGAGGGCGCAGAGGAACGCGGAGGAGGATAAAAACTCTTGCGTGCCTCTGCTACTCTGCGGTTATTTTTCTTGACAGAAAGTACAGGATCGCAATCGGCATACCCGAGTACTCACTACAAATTGTCGAAGAATCAGTACACGTCAGACGGTTCAAAGACCTTCTCGCCAACGACCTTGCCATCGATGGTTCGGTAAAAGCACGATCGGTACCCAGTATGGCACGCCCCTCCGATCTGCTCGACCTTGAGCAGCAGGTCATCACAGTCACAATCGATCCGTATCTCACGCACCTTCTGGAGATGTCCTGAACTTTCGCCCTTCTTCCAGAGCTTCTTTCGGCTTCTGCTCCAGTAGTGCGCAACATTCGTCGCAAGCGTCAGTTCAAACGCTTCTTTGTTCATGTACGCACACATCAGTACTTCGTTTGTCTCTGCATCCTGAACAACCACGTGCACCAGGCCATCCGTGTACTTCGGTGAAACTGTGTCATCGGTCATACGCAGTATGTGGCAGAGACCATAATTAAGACCTTCGCGTAAAAGTACAACCGCAACAATGTTGATCGGAATCGACGACACCGACTCGCGCAGCGAAGGCGGCTGCACAACATACATCGCAGCGGTGTTAGTTGAGAAACTCGCAAAATACGGAGACCTGACCCGCCATCCGCTGTTGATCCGATTGAATCCGAATATCAAGTACAGGACCAGGGGAAACGGCGCAATCGCAATCGGGATCGAGACGGATAAGCCGGAAAAGGTAAAACAGGTCGTTTTAGATGAAGTTGGGAGTCAATCGAAGTTATCCGACGAGAATACGAATCCGGGGGTGGTGTTCATCGATCGGGCGTCCGAACGCATGAGGTGCGATCTCAAATCGTTTTCTCGGCGTGCAATTCAGGACATTCTGGAGATTGAGGACGCAGAACGTCTGATAAACCGATATTCCGCCGATGGTGGTGATGGCGGTGGCAGTGGCGTGGATGATGGTGATGGCGGTGGTATGGATTTTTGCAGATTCAAAAACGGCCGCGGTCTGATCGGCGCGCTCGCGGCTGCGGGAATCGCAGAGAACGGCATTTCGGATTACACCTTCGAGCTGATCGCGTACCGGGAGCAGCCCCGCATCGGAACAGAGCGGGATGTTGATTCCGAGAGCATCCGGGACGCTGACATGCGAACGTATCCGCGGACGTGGGATACCGTTGACATCGCAAACAAAACGATCGTCTGCGTCCCGCACGGACCTGATCCTGTGTTATTTGGAATTCGCGGGGAGGCGGATGCGGCAATCGAGGCTTTCGGTCACATCAGATCAGAACCAATCGAGCGCTCGGTTCTCTTCAGGACGAATCAGGGAACCGACATGCATCTGGTGCGGGCGGCGATCGATCAGACCGTTGACGGGTGCTCGTATATCCTGAAGGGCGTCGTCTCGTCTGCGCCGCGGACGATCTGCGGCGGGCACGTCATCTTCGGGATCGCGGACACACAGTCGAGAGCAGAGATCGATTGTGCTGCCTTTGAGCCGACAAAGAACTTTCGGGAGATCGTGAGAAAGCTGGCGATCGGAGACCGGGTCGTTGTCTGCGTCAGCGTCAACAACCGAACAGTCAATCTCGAAAAGATACGGATTACGCATCTGGCTGATCGATACAAGATCCGAAACCCGGTCTGTGCCTGCGGAAGACGCATGAAATCCGCGGGCGTCGGGCAGGGGTACCGGTGCAAGCGATGCGGGAGCAGATCGGATGCGCCTGAACGCGTACCTGTGAAACGCGATCTTGATTGCGGCTGGTACGAGGTTTCGCCGTCTGCGAGAAGGCATATCGCAAAGCCGCTCGTGCGGTGCGCCGGAGGCGCGCGTCCGGTGCATCCGGGCAGGTGATCGAACAGTGTAAAGTTCAGGAATTTTCACGCAACTAAATATCTCCCAGATATTCACGAAAATCAGCGCAAATCGTATGCAGCTCAACTGTGGAAACCCAAAAAAACAGCCGAAGCCATTCGATTACCCGCCAGATCCCAAAAAACCGAAGACTAAATCCAACCCAGAACCGCTATCAGCCAACCCCTCGAAACATGTCCGATTTCGCAATTATTCCATGTTGTAAGGGTAAGGTTTCAGCTTCATATCGTACCGCAGCACCCCGATTTTCAAGATTTTGAATATCTCAGCCAGCTCGTCACCCATCTTTATCGGGCGATTCACATAAAGTCGTTTATCTTAAAATACCTCATGCCCATAGTAACCAACCACAGACCTCCCCGACTTTATCGTGCAAACGCAATTCACGAAACGAGTACTCCACCCCGCCACCCTTGAGAATCGCCCGTAATATAGATACAAAAAA
>Ga0136651_10001314_pt1 | contig 13670 bp, 14 predicted proteins | sample Mar14236cmmetaG_FD_94867 | JGI IMG/M metagenome (GOLD analysis project Ga0136651, IMG submission 94867) | Marine hydrothermal vent microbial communities from Guaymas Basin, Gulf of California to study Microbial Dark Matter (Phase II) - Marker... ...
CCATCGGCGCAGAGAAGATGTCACACCAGGACAAAACCGCTCCTTTCCGCGCTCTTATTTCCGCAATGGATCTGGAACAAATCCGTGAGGAAACCGGCACAGACGACCCGCTAACTGAAGGTACAAAGCCCGGTCGCTCCGGCTTCATGGATATCTACGCCGCCAAAGCACGCAAATACATGGCGGCATCGGGCGCAACTGTTGAAGATTTTGCTCGAGTTGCCGCTAAGGATTCTCGCTTTGCCGCGATGAACCCTAAAGCCCAGTTCCAGCAGGAACGAACCATAGAAGAGATACTTGACAGCAAAAAAATTATCGACCCACTTACCATTGCCATGTGCTCACCCATTGGCGATGGTTCCGCCGCACTGGTGTTTTGCTCCGAAGAGTTCGTCAAACGCAACAGCTGTGATGCTGTCCAGGTCCGCACCATCACACTGCTCTCCGGCATACCCGGTGGCGCAAGCTGCAACGAACGTGGCGCCGCCATCGCGTATCAAGCGGCAGGTATTGGTCCGGAAGACGTTAGCATAGCAGAGCTTCACGATGCAGCATCACCGGCTGAAATGTTCTATATCGAAGAGCTGGGCCTCTGCGGCGTTGGCGAAGGGCCACAAATGATCCGTACAGGTCAAACAGACCTCGGTGGCCGCATCCCATGCAACACCAGTGGTGGGCTTGTCGCCAAAGGACACCCGGTTGGCGCCACGGGCTGCGCACAGATCATCGAGTTGGTCGAGCAACTTCGAGGCCGTGCGGGAAAGCGACAGGTAGACGGCGCCAGGGTTGGCCTGGCACAAAATGGTGGTGGCTGGCTAGTGGACGATACCGCCGCTACAACGTTGACCATACTGGCTCGTTAACTCGGGGATTTATCCTTAATTTAGACGAAAACCACATCCGGAGAAATTAAGTGGCCTATTCGCCGTTCGATTTGAGTGGAAAAGTCGCACTGATTACAGGTGGCAATGGTGGCATCGGGCTGGGAATGGCGGAAGCCATTGCTGCGGCCGGTGCCGATATCGTGATTTGGGGAACCAATCAGGATAAAAATAGCAAGGCGGCTGATATTCTGAAAAAATATTCAGTCCAGGTGTTGGCCCAACAAGTCGATGTCAGCAATGAGGCCATGATTGTGACCAGCCTGCAACAGGCTGTCGAAGAAATGGGCCGGGTGGACGCGGTGTTTGCCAATGCCGCTATTAATTCCCCGGTGCCTTTTCTGGATGTGTCTGTCGAGGGGTTTCAGCGGGTGCTGGATGTCAACCTGAAAGGTGCCTTTCTGACCCTGAGAGAATCTGCCCGACATATGGTTGAAAGAGCAAAACAGGGCGATGCAGGTGGCTCACTGGTCGTGACTGCTAGTGTCGCAGCGGTCGAGGGCGCCGCCGCCAATCAGGCCTATGCCGCATCCAAAGGCGGGGTAATTTCAATGATGAAGGGCATCGCTGTCGAGTTCCCCCGTTACAAGATTCGCTCAAACGCTATTTTACCAGGGTGGATTTCTACTGAAATGACCAATGCAGCGCAGGGTTCGGATGTGTTTACCGATAAAGTCATTTCTCGTGTCCCCGCTCGTCGCTGGGGAGAGCCGGAAGATTTTGGTGGTATCGCCGTCTATCTCACCAGCGATGCCTCCACATTTCACACTGGGGATACCTTCATCATCGATGGTGGCTATTCGATTTATTAACAGCCAATAATTTCAAGCTATATCGGGCAGCATGTTTTGTGGATGCCTGAATTGCAATAAACTGGGAGAAAGTCATGGGTAGAGTCAGCGGAAAAGTAATATTGGTAACTGGTGGTGCGATGGGAATGGGCCGGACGCACTGCGAATTGCTAGCGGAAGAAGGGGGAACCGTTATTGTCACCGATATGAATGAAAGCGAAGGGCAAGCGACGGCAGACAGTATTAATAGCGCAGGTGGTAAGGCAGAGTTTTTGCCGCTAAATGTGACCAGTGATACGAACTGGGAAAGTGTCGTTGATCAGGTTGTCGCAAAACATGGAAAAATTGATGTGTTGGTCAACAACGCCGGCATTTTGCTCTTCAAGGCTGTAGACGAAACAACAACTGAAGAGTGGGATCGTATTTTTGATGTCAATGTAAAAGGCGTCTTTTTTGGTACTAAGGCCATTCTGCCCGCAATGAAAAAAGCAGGCGGTGGTTCGATTATCAACATTTCTTCCATTTATGGCATCATTGGGGCGCCAATGGCGGCGGCTTATCAGGCGACCAAGGGGGCGGTCAGGCTCCTCACTAAATCAACAGCTGTCGACTACGCCCAATACAATATCCGTGTAAACTCCGTTCACCCCGGCGTTATTGATACGGCCATGACTAAGGACTTGCTCCATGGTAATGATGAAGAGACCATAAAAGCACTCTTGGGGCCCACTATTTTAGGTCGCCCGGCGCAACCGAAGGAGGTCTCTTACGCGGTTCTGCACCTGGCGAGTGACGAGTCCTCATTTATGAACGGTTCTGAAATGGTTGTCGATGGCGGGTATACCGCACAATAGGCTGCTTTTCCCCTATCAGGGTTTGGGGTGACGCTGATTAACCATTGTGGTCTGCACCACCTTACCAAAAGCCCCCAATTTGTCGTACAGAGTCGTTTCCACCATTCCGACACCGATGGCTTCAACAATACCTTTCGCTTTTGCACAAACCCACTCTTCGACGGGTTCCCTGTGAAGACAAAGATTAATATCGGCATTAATAAACCCGGTGTATTTATCTATATGGACCTGGCCAATTCCATTGCCGTAGTCAGACGCAATGGCGGCTCTTAGATTTGGTGTGTTTTCAACACCATCAATGAGGTTGACGGGCAGACGAATCCAGCAGACACCCGAGCCAGAACCCATAACACCTTCGACCCGTTGCAAGTCCATGACTGCATTCAAACCTGCCGAGATCTGACCAGCCCTGGCGCTTACAAAGGGCAGGGGTTCAAAGCTGCCAGGATAGGGCATGTCTCCGCTAGCCGGCGCAAATTGCTCAGGGATATCGGCCAGTGGAGTTTTGGCATAAAACAAACCTGACGCCCGGCTGATCTCGGTACCGTCTTTATCCACAAGAGAGACGTCGACAGCTTTGAGACGCTTACCGTCCCGAATAAGCTGTGAGCGTAATTTGAGGGGTTCCATTGGTACCGCCCGGAACAGATCAATGGTCAAGCGGGCAAGGTGCATATCGCTATCACGGTATTGCTCTACACCATAACAAAGCAAGGCGGCCGGTGGGCTGCCATGTTGCCACTGGGGGGCCCAGGGGCCTGCTGCATGTCGGGTGGGGACGAAGTAATCTCCATCCCGGTAAAAGATGCTGTCTGACATAAGTTTTGTAGCCTGTAAGAGATAAAAAATATGGGTAGGATTAGGGGTGGCTACACGACCAGCCCTCTATCATTTCAGCCCGCTTAACCTAGCTTGGAAAAGTCTGGTTTTCTCTTTTCGAAAAAGGCGGAAAAAGCTTCTTTTGCTTCCGGACCTTGCAGCATGGCACTGAAAATCTCCGATTCCGCTTTCATAACTGACTTTAATATTTCTTCATTACCCTGGCGCATAAGTTGCTTGGTAACGCGCACCGATTGTGGTGGCTGCTGTGCTAATTGCCTGGCTTTATTCAACGCATATTCCTGATACGTATCCACACTCACAATTTCATTGATAAGCCCCATTTCTTTAGCCTGTTCCGCATTAACTCCATCGCCAAACATGAGTAACTCAGCAGCCCGGCGATGACCTATCAGTTGTGGCAGTAAAAGGCTGGAACCCGCTTCCGGGCATAACCCCAGGTTCACGAAAGGCATGATAAACTTTGCTCCGGGCGCTGCATAGACCAGGTCACAGTGCAATAGCATGGTAGTGCCCACGCCAACTGCAGGGCCGTTAACCGCGGCTATAACGGGCTTCCTGGCGTTGGCTATGTTGCGCAGAAAGCGGGATACGGGAGAGTCGCCGGCGATACCGGAGCTTTCCATAAAATCCACCAGATCATTGCCAGCGGTAAAGCAGTCTTTGGTACCCGTAATCAACGCTACATGTAGACCAGGGTCATTCTCAAGCTGCTCGAGGGCATCGGCAAGGCCCTGATACATCACCCCGGTTAGAGCGTTTTTCTTGTCCTGTCTATTTAAGCGCACAATGATAACGCTATCTTCAATTTCAATTTTAACCAGATCGGTCATGGCAATATCCTATTTAAAAAACATTCCAAGTATATCTTCACCGGATATTATTTCCAGAGTGTCTTGAGCAATACAGGCCCCCTGCCAGGGGCCGGGTTCGCCATAGGTTCAGTTTCGGTGAAGCTACCCCACCCCGCCAGGAAAATCTGTTACAATTATTCAGCTTACTGAGCGGGCCCGGCACTCTTTCAGCTACTCATAATCGACAGGTTGAGAAGTCAAGTTTTTATGGGGCCGCCACTTCCTCAAAAAAATCAAAGAGTTATGTGTAGACAAAACATCCGGCTCCCACCGGGTTTCTCCAGGGGCAAAGCCGGCGGGTCACCGGCTTCCCCAAAATTATAAATGGAACACATTATGGCTATTATCCGCAAAATCCTCGGCTTGCTGATCTTGTTTTTCAACTGGGTGTTTACTCCCAGGGGCATCAAGCGTGACGCTGATATACAGGCCACTATTGATGAACAGACTGGCAAACTGGCTCTTTATCAGTACGCGGCCTGTCCTTTTTGTGTAAAGGTGCGCCGCGCCATGAAACGACAGTCGTTGAATATTGAGACTCGAGATGTGAAGCGCTGCAATACGGCCAGAGAGCAACTGCTGGCTGGGGGTGGAGATTTGAAAGTGCCTTGCCTGCGGATTGAAGATAAGGACGGTAGTGTTAACTGGATGTATGAATCTTCTGACATCATCAACTACCTGGAAAGTAACTTTGTAGCCCCGGTTCGCACCACCACCACCGCGTAAGGCCGGTCGCGAGGGAGCAATTGAGGAACTCACTATGATTGGCGCCCTGAAAGCCCTGTTCGAACACCCGACAGGGGAGAGCGAGGAGGAGCAGAGGCGCCGCCTGCATTTGGTGGCGGCTGCGCTGCTGATTGAAACTGCACGAGCCGATTTTATAGAGGACGCAGCGGAGCAGGCGGCCCTGGAACAGTTGCTCAGCAGCTCACTGCAGCTGGATAAACGCCAGGTGCATGAACTGCTGGTGGCGGCGCAAAGCAGGGTGGATGAAGCCATTTCGTTGTATGAGTTCACCCGGGTGATCAACGATCATTACTGTGCCGCTCAAAAACTCCAACTGATTGGCTCCATGTGGACGGTGGCCTACGCCGATGGCGATCTGTCTAAATATGAGGAACACCTGATCCGACAGGTTGCGGAGCTCACCTACGTCCCCCATCAGGATTACATCCGCAGTAAGCTGGCGGCACTAAACTAGAAAGCCTTCCCCTAACGCTAATACATGCATAATAATAGTAGAGGAACCAGTCATGGCCGACACATCGACCTACACACCACCCAAAGTCTGGAAATGGGACTCACAGAGCGGCGGAAAGTTTGCCAACATCAATCGCCCGATTGCAGGCGCCACACATGAAAAGGAACTCCCTGTTGGCGAACATCCCCTTCAGCTCTATTCGCTGGCGACACCCAACGGGGTAAAAGTCACGGTGATGCTGGAAGAATTACTGGCGCTCGGTAAAAGTGGCGCAGAGTACGACGCTTACCTCATCAATATCAGTGAAGGCGATCAATTCGGGAGTGGCTTTGTAGCAGTAAACCCCAATTCGAAGATCCCGGCCTTTATCGACAGGAGTACGACACCGCCGACCCGGGTCTTTGAATCCGGCGCAATTCTTTTCTACCTGGCGGAAAAGTTCGATGCATTTTTGCCCAAGGAGCCATCAGAACGCGCGGAATGCATGTCCTGGCTGTTTTGGCAGATGGCCAGTACCCCGTATCTTGGCGGCGGCTTCGGGCACTTCTATGCTTACGCACCAGAGAAGTTTGAGTATCCCATCAACCGCTTCGCAATGGAGGTTAAACGCCAACTCAATGTATTGGACCAAAACCTTTCCTCGCGACGATATCTGTGCGGCAACGAATACAATATCGCAGACATTGCCACTCATGCCTGGTACGGCAACCTGGTGCTGGGTAATATTTACGAAGCTCAGGAATTCCTCGATGTTGGGTCATATACACACGTCGCCCGGTGGACAGCAGAAATACAGGAACGCCCCGCTGTCCAGCGAGGCCATCGGGTCAACAAAGTATGGGGGCCAGAGGAACAGCAATTAGCTGAACGGCACGATGCCAGCGATCTGGATTGAGGGTCAGGTAAAGCTATACTTCCGTGTGCTATTAAAGATTTCCAAAAATACAGACAGCCGACTATGCGCTCCATCGCGCCGCCGTAAATTCCCCAGAGTCGTATGCTAAAACAGGCCGTTCTGGACGGCGCATTAACTTTATAGACAAACCGTCGTGCAGCCGACTATAGTCCCTGTAATCTATAAGGTTTAGATATGTGGGAATCTATTCCCATAAAACAGTATTGTCAATAACAACTGTGGTAAATCTCCACTTTGACGGGCATTCTTGCTTGAGGGGCAAGAAAAGCGCGCCTGACGAATTGAGTCAAGCAGCCAGGAATTAGAGATATCGATGAGAGAAGTCATAATTACCAGGGAGCCCGTTGGGCTCTACAAAATTCTGAAGTTTGAAGGGATGGTCTCCAGTGGTGGTGAAGCGAAATCTGTCATCGCTGAAGGCATGGTTTTAGTCAACGGAGAAAAAGAAACCAGAAAACGTAAAAAAATTGTTAGCGGCGATATCATAGAATTCAACAACGAGACGATTCAAATACGACTGAAGTGAATGCTTGAAATATTTATCAAACTTCTCGTTATGTTGCTGGCGACCAATGGTGCACCGGTACTGCTTGCCCGGGTTTTTCAGTCGCATGGCGCCCAGCCTCTGGACCTGGGTCGGCAGTTGTACGATGGCCGGCCAATATTAGGCTCGTCCAAGACCTGGCGGGGCCTGGCTGCTGCCCTGGTCACATCCTCCGTACTGTCGATGCTGTTCGGCTACGGCACCTGGTTTGGTCTCATATTCGGCGTACTCGTAATGACCGGAGACCTTATTTCGAGTTTCATCAAACGTCGAATAGGCCTTGCGCCCAGCGACCAGTGTATGGGCCTGGACCAGTTGCCCGAATCCTTTATTCCCTCTGTTTATGCCGTGGGTGCCTTGGGGGTGGATTGGTGGTGGGCGGTGTTATTGGCTCTGGCATTTATGCTGCTCGGAATTCTTATTTCCAGGCCACTATTTTGGCTCAACATCCGCAATCGCCCCTATTAGCGACTGTCGCCTTTCAGCGCTCCACACTACCCCTGTGTAGATGATGAAGCGTTATCTCCGGTGGACAATTAAAGCGTGCCGGGACAACCGAACTGCCAGTGCCCACTGAGGTATAGCCCTGCATGAGATCATATGACCACGCACCGGCGCCGGTGAACCTGGGGGCGGAGGAGTTGTAAGTGAGCGCAAGATAACCCGGCAGGCAAATCTGGCCACCGTGGGTGTGGCCACACATCAAAAAGTCAAAACCAACATAGGCGGCGTGACGATAGATTTCAGGCGAGTGCGCCAGCAGTAAGGACACCGCTTCATCAGGAATCCCATCGTGGGCCTTTTCCAGGTTGTCGGCAGAAAAATAGTGTGGGTCATCTATACCGGCCAGCCAGAGGGAATCATCTTCGCGTTCAATTTGAATATTCTCATTCAGTAAAAGCCGAATACCCAGTGCCTCAATCGGCTTCGTCATCAAGATTGTGTCGTGATTACCGAGGACGGCGTAAATATCCTGGTCGATGTCCCGGCACATACGCTCCAGGCCCTGCATGGCGCTGCGGTGAGGGCCATGGGTGAGGAAACGGTAATCACCGGTCAAAACACAAATGTCGTAGTCAAGATCACTGATCATTTCTGCGAGACGATCCGGAAAAGACACCAATGAATCCAGGTGCAGGTCGCTTAAGTGCAACAGGGTAAAATCGTCAAATGCCTCTGGCAGGTGGGGCAAGGCCAACTTGTTATGACGCACCTGGAAATCCAGCGCGTTAGCCCGGCCGCGCCCGGACAGCCCGGTAATCTTTAACGCCAAATTGATGATAGTGGCGGCGGCATGCCAGTTCTCGATGTGGAAAAAAGTGCGCCCCTGCCCAAACCGATCGGCCACATGCTCGGTTTCCACACCGCTACGCTGCCTGAGATGCGCCTTCCCGACCCGCCGAACCAGGTAATCATGCAGTTCGGGGTCTTCTTCAAGTTTACTGAGAGTCGACATAATCATCGAAGTATTCACCACTGCGCTGACAATCACTAGGCTTTTCTCTCTATTTTGTCTGTAATATTTCTACTGTTTATGCAATGCAGGGCAGAGATGTCCAGGTGTGCCAGCCCCCACTTATCGACAGCGGAAGCGCACATGCGTCTTTTGAGAATCAGGTGACGTATGCCCACAGTAATGTGCGCTATAATTTGCGTGTATCAACCCCCTACAAAGACTGGAGACAAGACCATGCTACGCACTGTTCCTGAATTACTTGCCGAAGTCAGAGCTGAATTACGCCTTTTGGATGCGCAAGCGGCCATGCTGGAAGTGGCCAACAACAGCGGTACTGTCATCGATGTACGTGAACCCGCGGAGGTGCAGGCAAAACCGGCCTCTGCCTCTGTGAACATACCCCGCGGTGTGCTGGAGATGTTGGTGACAGAGAAGATCACGGATGCGGACCATCCGATTTATATCCATTGTGCCAGTGGCGCCCGCGCCACGCTTGCCGCAGAGCAGCTGGAGCGTATAGGCTACAAGAGTGTGACAGTAATCAGCTGCCCGATTGACTCGGTTTGTGAGGCGCAGGAGTCATAATCAGGCAACAGACTGCATAAAAACGGAGGCAGTGATGATGAACTTACCGGGCCGAGTTTGCCGTCCCTCGCTATCGGGGCTTGTGGGTGTACTGATACTCACCGCCTGCGATAGCAACAACAATAACAATAACTCCGGAGATAATCCCCCACCCGAGCCGATGGCCAAGGCGCGTAAAGCCGCCGATAGCGACGACCTGCTGCAGGGGCCGCTAGCCCGCAGCAGCGGCACTTCGCTGAGCGTCACGGTGAACATATCCACGCCCGCCTGGGCCGGTGTGGACAGCGTCGACTTTTACGTCAACAACCAACCCGAATTGACCAGTGATGGAGTGTCCTCGCCCATGTTCCCGGTGGTGCCGGAGGATCTGGACCCAGCTAACAATAAGACACTGGAAGACCTGACCGATGGTAACCTGGACGAGAAAGGCTTACTGGCCTATGTCTTTACCAACCCCCTGTTTATTGACGTTGGCAATAATGGTTGGGCGTCGCCGGGCGTGGCGAACGCCAGTTGTTCGCCTTGAGAGGTTGCTTACAAGTAACAGCGGCGATGTTGCTATTCGCTTCCGTCACAGCTTCAATTGGTGGTTGTGGCTGTGGCTTTGATTGCAATAACGGTAATAACAGAGACGCCACCACGCTTCTGAGCCTGGGCTTTTCAGATGCTGCGCCTGAAGATCTAAAACAGGTTATTATCGAAGTAGATAGCATTACATTTCGCCGTAGCGGCGCTGAAGACGTTGTTGTTGACAGCTTCACTATCACAGAGCTTGACCTTATCGAGGCAGATACTTTCCAGATCGACCTGCTGCAATACCGCGGACGCAATCAGTTGCTGGTTATCGACGACCTGGAGATGGGCCGGGGCACTTACAGTGAAATTCTAATTCGCGTACTCGATGGCGACATAAACCTTTCCTATGTGCAGGAGGCAGACGATAGCGTTGTGGAGCTCAACGCACCGGCGGCAGGTTTGTCCTTGCCGGGCATGACCCTGTCGGCGGATAAGCAGCAATTTACCGTTGAATTCAGCCTGGCGCAGTCCTTACGGTTTCAAGCTTCCAGCGATAGTTATCTTTTGGCGACAGACGGTATCCGCGTGGAGGATAATGCGACCGCCGCAAGCCTGACGGGTCGGGTGGATAACGCCCTGTTCGATGAGGTATCTCCCTGTGATGAAAAGGAGGACCCTGAGCGGGGTAATCGCATATACCTTTACCAGGGAATCGGACTACCTGATTCGCAGCTCGCAGATGTCTTTACCACCAGCAGCGCGACAACAGTACCAGATGATGCCCAGGCGCCCTTCACCGTGGCGGCCCTGCTGGAGAATACACTTATCGACAGCTGGGAATATGCCTTCGGCTTTTTGCCGGCGGGTGACTACACCATGGCTTTCGCCTGTGATACAGCCGACGATGATTCTGTTGATTTCGATGATCTGGTGGTGCCGCTGCCGGAGGATCAGGTCTATGAGGTTACTTTGTCGGAGGGGGAGCAGGGGGTTTGTGATATTGATATTAGTGGGGTAAGTTGCTGATAGACTGAGTACTTTTCCCCGCTCCGAGATAGCCCAAACTGACTATTTGTACGCTCAGTTGCTTCCGGGAGTTTTTTGCCATGCTCAGTTGAAATCCCACGCCTCTGCAAGACAAAAAACTCCCGAAAGCAGCTACCGTCGACTAATTTTTCGGGATTCTCAAGTACCTGACTATATCTTCGCCAAGCATCTCTACCAACCAATCCCGAGACGCTAGGTTTTTCCTGAGAACGATTCGCACCCATATGTAGAGGGTGATGTATATTGTAACCAATTGAAAAAATATGTACCCATACAACACGAAATTAACTCGGCTTGGATCATGGCTCGAATTGAAAATATCAAAAATCGGTATGCCAAAAATAATATTTCGTGCTACCAGTACTGCCAACCCAGATACAATGAGCTCAACTAGCCACATGCAGATCAGTAATACAATTGAAGGTGTTTTCCGATTCATAATCATATAGGTCAATGAGTTAGCCTTCTTCACATCAATCCGTTTCTCTCTTTCGACCTACCCCTTCCCGCCTCTTAGTTGTATTTACACTAACCTGTTCCATATTTGGCTCAAATCGCTCTAAATTCGGAAGAAAAGTATCTGAAAATAACCGCCTGCCCGAGTTTAGGCTTGGCTGAATGAAGATAGAAGCCGCTAGTCCAGCAGCGGGATTTGCCAAAGCGGCGGGGCCCGACGCTATACCTGCCAAGGCGGCCGCACCAATGCTTCCCGGTGAAAATTCTGCTGAAAAATTTTTATTCTGGAATCGAGTGCCCATAAACTGTCCTGCGACATTCGCGATTATATTCGTTGTGGCCGTTACAACCGATGTTGCTATTCTTGCACCAAATACACCTGCCACCCGACCCGCGACAGCCGCAGATACTGGACTGACTGAACCTACAACCCCCCCTACAAGCGCACCCACACCAGCACCCACAGCAATTGACAAATCGCCACCACCCGTGGCAGCAGCGCCCAATCCACCCGATACAGCTCCACTAACAGCCCCCACAATCGCGGTAACAATAACCGGCACTCGCCCATCCGGGTCAATATATTTATACGGATTATTATTAGCATAAGCATAACGATTAAACGAAAAAATATTGTCCTCTCTAAATTGCACCGGATCAACACTCAAAAACCGCCCTATTTCGGGCTCATACCACCTGGCGCCAAAGTACTGGATTCCGCTGCGCGATTCTTCCAGCTTGCCGGTGAACCACTGTTTTTCGTCCCACGCGGATTCCACCGGAATACATGTACCTGAACTACAATCAGACTCCTGACTTTCGAGCAGGAGTCGTGAGCCGTACGGTGAGTACTCTTCTCGCCAGAGCACATCACCGTTTGCATCTGTTGCAACAACGGGCGAACCCAGTGCGTCGTTGTGGTAGTAAATAATTTCTTCATATTCTGTGACCGAGGCGACACTTGTACCGGCCAGGGGGATCAGACTGACAGCAAACACCAGGGCTTTCATCCATGAAACTTTCATTGCAGTATCTCCAGTTGTATGGCTTCTACATTCCCGGCTACGTCTTCCGCGTAGAACCCGAAATCGCCTGAGCCACCTTTATCGAGTTGGACCACGACAGCTTGTGTATAGGTTTGCCAGGTGGTGGTGTCAGTGCCGCCATCGATAATCACGCCCTGTCCGGTAAAGCGGAAATACATTGTCGCCACTTCATCGGGCTGTAGGGTTATGGTATATTTTTTAGCGCCTTTCACCCTCTTGATCTGGGTAGAAAAACTGGTTGCAGGTGGTGTGGTGTCCGGAGAATCGTCCGGGCCATTGACCGCAGCGGGCTGGTCATCGGAAAATAATAGTGAAGACCCGGAAAGCCAATGCACAGCCAGTGCGTTGGTAACGCCGGCACTGACATCCAGGACAGATTTGCCTGCAACATCACTGGCCTCATTAAGTAATCTGGAGGCCCACGCCCCACCGATATACCGGCTTGCGATCACATCGTCCCCCGACAGGTGAGCACTGTATGGCTGGGACAGCTCATCAATTCCCAGGCGGGTGGCGGGGGCAGGTAGTGACTTCGACCTGGCCCAACTCGCACCCCCATATGGTTTGACCCTGAACTTACTACCCCAGGCTGCAATCAGGTCACCGCCCTTATTTGATGCTAACTGGTGAGCATTGCCGCCCGGAATCTGTTTGCCGCGGGACTCCAGGGTTTCCTGAGGCAGCCAGGCAGACACGGAGAAATCAAACTCCAGTGCCTCGATGTTAGCATCGCTTTCGTTGTACCAGACAACAGCAGCTCTACCCTGGCTTCCCACGGCCACCCGGGGTAAATAGTTCTGGATGCCCATTCCGTTCTCTTCCCTGATGCCGTCCTTCAGGTACTCAACAGTCTCTGATGCCGTCCAGGCACCGTCAGGATCAAAAGTCGCGACCCACACATCATACTCAAAGCCGCCGATAGAGAACGCCTGTGGGTCGTAGGTGTTGTATCTCTCCCACGCGGCCACCAGATGTCCGTCACCGGACACATCACAACTAAGGTTAAGGGTATCACCAACATTATTCAGGACTTCCAGGTTGTGCTCAGCAGTCCAGCCATTTAGCGGATCAAACTTTTTGGCAAGGGCACTGGCGCCGTCAGTATCCGCGTAACCGTTGTACACGTGCAGCCTGTTTTGGCGCCAGCAGACCCAGGCGCTTCCATTTTTGGCAAATTCAAGGTGGGACACTCCAACAATGTCTCCATCGACATAGCTATCCGCCGAATAGTTTTCTATCGTTTGGCGCGTCTTGAACGTTTTGGCATAGGGCCGGTAGGCCGCATAAAGGTTGCGCGACCCCACCACACCTCCGGCCCAGGACACCAGCACGTTGCCGTTATCGTCTATAGCCACTTGTGCAAAACTGTGTGGATTGCTGTCTTCACTGACAAGCTCGGGGCCACCCCAGTCATCAAACACCGCAGTCTGCCAAACATAAAGCCGGTACAAGGACTCTTCATATTTCTCCGTGAGTACTACCGTGTCACCGTAGCGGTTGTCGGCAACCCATGTAGAGGCCGCATCAAAACTGGCGGTTGCATCGGGCAGGCGCTCAGGTGGCTGCCAACTGAGGCTATCAGGAACGCCCGATACGACGGGCGACAGCACTGTGCCTCCCAGTGCATTCACAGCCTCTACCGCATATTGATAGGTGACCCCATTGTTGAGTCCCCGGTGCTCA
>Ga0136651_10001315_pt1 | contig 13669 bp, 8 predicted proteins | sample Mar14236cmmetaG_FD_94867 | JGI IMG/M metagenome (GOLD analysis project Ga0136651, IMG submission 94867) | Marine hydrothermal vent microbial communities from Guaymas Basin, Gulf of California to study Microbial Dark Matter (Phase II) - Marker... ...
AAGAGGCGCCGTTGGATTCGAGGCGGGATGCCTGGTCCTGTATCTTGGACTCGCACATTGATTGTGTCGCCAGTCAAACGGCTGGCGACGGTCAACCAGCCGCTCTTTTTCATCACACGACAAGCGTTGTCAACCAGGTTACGGAAGACCTCGGTGATCTGACCAATGGGTGCACGAATCAGCGGGATGGAATCATCCAGATCCGGCATTATATTGATTCCCGGCCACTGCTCGCTCGTCGTGCTCAACACCTCATCCAACACGGCGTTGACATCCACATCCTGAACCTCGATTTCGCGCAACGGTTCCTGAATGCGTGCGATGATGTCCGAGGTAAGACGGGCATTACGCTCAATGATGTCGAGGATATCCACGATTGTTTCGTTTGTCAAGTCAACGCGCTTCCGCAAGCGCGTCACGTTGGGGACGATGATATTAAAGGTGTTGTTGATACGATGCCGCAAGGCTGCCATCGCAGTGCCTAGCGTCGCTAACTGTTTGGCGGCAACGACTTCATCCTGCAATTCGCGTGTTTCCTCATACAGCCGGGCGTTGTCCAGTGCAATAGCAGCCATCTTGGCCATCGCTTGTAGGATCCCCAAGTCATCTCCGCTGTAGACGTATTCCCGCGTTGGGTGGTAGGTGGCGATTACCCCCAGTACCTTTTCTCCTACTATCATCGGCACGCCAAGCCACGATGGCAAAGCCGCACCAACATACTCTTCGTGGCCTGGCCGGGCGTACCACTTTTCTGCTTCCACTTTTGTCGCATGGAAGAGTGACTTTCTGGTGCGGATAATCTCCTCCGTCTTGCCTTTCCCGGCTCGACGTGGTTGCCAGCCTTCCTCCGTCTCGACATCTACGGGCTTGCCGTCCACAAATGCCAGACCAAACCGGACAGTATCTGGTACCTCGTCGTATAATGCGATGTACATATTGTCTGTGTCCATCAGTTTGCTGGCTTGGTTGTGGATTAACCTTAAAACTTGATCCTCGCGACGGATGCCAAAAGTGACCTCCTGACCGAACTCGACAAGGGCCTCAAGCCTCCGATTGACATTATAGAACATGTGGGCATTGTCCAGGGCAACTGCTGCCTGGTTAGCCATCGCCTGCAGAATCTCAAGATCGTCGCTGCTGTAGACGTAATCCCGTATCGGGTTGTAAGTCGCGACCACACCCAGCACCTTCTCTCCCACCATCATCGGCACACCGAGCCAGGAGGCAAACGGCTCGCCGATGTACTCCTCGTGTCCTGGCTGGGCGTACCATTTTTCCGCCTCCGCCTTTGTCGCGTGGAAGAGCGGCTCTCCGGTATGAACGATCTCCTCCGTCTTGCCTTTCCCCGCCCGGCGTGGCTGCCATCCTTTCTCCATCTCCACGTTTATGCGCCTGCCGTCCACAAATGCCAAACCGAACCGAACGGTGTCCGTCGCTTCATCATACAATGCGATGTACATATTATCCGTATCCATCAACCTACCGGCCTGCTGGTAGATTAACTCCAAAATTTCTTGCTCATGTAGATGACTACCTGCGGTAAGTGTACGGCCAATATCACTCAGTGCCATTTCACGCTCGTGCATTTCAGCATTGTGTAAAGCAATGGCAGCCATCGAAGTGATGGACATCAAGAACTCTTGATCGTCACCGGTAAAGTCAGAGTCGTCAACAGGATTGACTACCTGAATCACACCAGTGGCTCTTTGCCCGCGAAGAATAGGAACAGCCAGCACACGCTTTGTTGCGTAACCTGTTTCCCTATCGAATTTGGGATTCCAGTGTGGACATTGGTAAACATCATTCCAGAGTTCAGAGAGCTCGGTCGCAGCCACGTTGCCTACAATGCTATTCTGCTCAAGAGGGACAGACGCCCCCGCTTCCTTCTGATACCAATCGCTCAGATTGCCCTGTTGATCCACTGAGAATCTCAGGTCTGCACAGTGATGGGCGTGATCTACGGACCAAAAAGAACCTTGATCGACATTGAACAAATCGAGCGTCTTTTGCATTAACAGTCTGAGAATCTCGTGAACATCACGCTTTTCCATAAGAAGTTTTCCGACTTCATTTAGGGTCTGGCGCTGTTCGAACAGTCGAGCATTGCGCACGGCCACGGCAGCCTGCCCCGCCAAGGCATCCAGCAACATCCGATCATGCTCGTCGAAACCGCTCAACCCATCCATATCGGCCGAGATCACCCCAATGGCCCTGTCTTCCAGGATTATAGGCGCCAGCACCATTGAGCGTTCAACGAGCTCTGACGACAAACCAGATGCGAATCGAGGGTGCTTGAACGCATCCGGGACGAGTTCTGATTGTTTGGTTTGGGCTACCCATCCGGCCAGTCCTTCCCCTGGAGCAAAGCGCTCTCGCGCGATGCCTGCTGACGAGGTAGCCTTCAACACCAAATCACCAGTCTTGTCCGCCAGGAACACACTGACGTGTTTACAATCCAGCACCCTTTCTGCGGCTTGCATGATGCGCTTGAAAAGATCGGCGGGGCGTAACTCTGAACTGATCAGGAGGCTCACTTCATTCATAACCGCCAGATCCCGAATTCGACGCTGCGTGACGGCTACCTGAGCGGCAAAACTCTCAATCAGCGATTTCTCGGAAGCGCTGAAATCTCTTACCTCGTGGGTATAGACGTCAAGCACACCTACGATCTTGTTTTTCACTCGCAATGGTACTACTATAGCCGATTTCAGTCCCATGTCAGCGGCTTCGGGCTTGTACTGCCAGCGGTCGTCGGAGGCAATCTCTGTCACGGCAATCGTTTGGCCGGTCGCAAATACGTCTGACGCAACGCTGGGTTCATCCAGGCGCAAGGACGCTTCGCGGACATAGTCATCCTCTAACCCCTCCGCTGCGGCAACCGAGAGGGTCTTCCCCTCTTTGTCGGCAAGCCAGATGCAGGCCGGCAGTCCCAGGGTCAGGCTGATGGCTTCTACCACTGGTTGGAAGAATTGCTTCCTTTCAAGTTCTTGCGAGGCGATCATAGGTCACTCTCCTTGCCATCTCCATACACGCAGATTCAGTTGTGGGGCTGGTATCGCCAGGCATCCAATGCCTCTCTGTATTCTGCTTCCGCAAATGCCAATCCCTTCTCCCGCAGCATCTTGGCAGTGAGAAGGTGCGGCAATCCCCACTTCTTTTCCAGGCATACAATTTGCGGGCCAGAAAGCGTATGCCCGTTGTTCTCATTCAAAAACAAATCGAGTTGGCGACGCCCGCGCTTGACGGTTTTTGCAAAGCGCTGTGACTCGGCGGAGAAGTAGAATACTAACCGCTGCTTGTCCTCCGGCAGAGCCCGCACGGTGCTGTGAACCGCCTGAGAAATGCAATCTATGAGCGTGGGAAGAAATTCCTGCGACTGAATACCCAAAATGACTTGACGTGTCACTATTCCTCGAACTAGCAGCTTGACTATACGTTCGCGCCCATTTTTACCAGGAGGTGGAGCGCCATCCGCGACCAGAACATATAGTGCTTTTAGATAATCTGCTATCACACGCTCGCTATCTGTGATCAACGGTTCTGGCAGGTCAGGCGCGTGGACAAAACTGTGTATGGCATCTACAATTGGCCGGTAACTATCTATATCGAACACCGACTGAGCGCCTTGCAAAATCATCGCCACCCGCTCGGTGCCAATGACGGTTTCAGCAAACGGTTCTGCCATTGGGCGCATAGACCTGTTCTGTGAATCCTGTTCGCGGCAGATGAACAGGGAATTGGAGAACTCTACAAAGCGTCCACACTTGCAGCCCGGCCTACAATCCGGCCCGCAGGCTCTCTTAGGCCCTCTATCGTAAAATAGTTCTGTGTTCGGGCCGGCCTTGCGGGGTGTCTCCATCCCATCAATACCACCGCCTTGCACCCAATAATTGTCGTCTACCAACCCGACGATCCGGTTCTCAGGCACTCCCACATCAATCCAGGCATAGCGCGTGACTTGGTCATCTGGCAGGTAATCGCCTAATACCTTTCCGCCTTTGAAGTACGAGACCCAGATGCGGCTCTTATCTATCCCCAGGACCGAGGTTGCCAGTGCCCACATCCGCCGCACAGTGTCCGCCTTGCCGTTCGGCCCGAACACGAATGCCCCGGGCATTTCAAACAGACTGAGATGAGTGCCATCGCTTCCCACCTTGTCGAGATCAAAGTGCCGGAAGCACTCTTGCACGAGAACAAACTGATCGCCAGGTCTTTCCTCTGCGTGGGCTAGGGAAGTCTCCACCTGAACCAGACCGGCGCTCATGACATACGACATAGGGATCGAGGGATGCAGCATAGGAGCACGGGGAAGCGGGTGAAAGCCGAGCCCTTTGTAGTAGCCTACAAACTGTTGCCGAATCTCACTTGCATTCATTCTTAGGCCATTCCAGTCAATGTTTCGTATGTGACAGAGTATAGCACGTTGGGCGCATCCGGGCAAATTGCCAAACTTTGGTCCTACGTTGGCTTCAGCGGCACGGTGATGGAATTCCCTACTCGGTCGGTTTGAGGACAGCGATAGCAGTCCCCACTATTGTCACTACTTCTCCGTCACCCTCACGAAACTTGTGGGGTTTATGTTCAGGATTTGAGCTCTCCGGCTGAAGGATAATAGTATTATCTCGCTTGATATAACGTTTCAGGATTGCTTCTTTGTCCACATCGGTAATTGATGCTGCAACAATGTCATGTGAGCGAGCAGTTGGAGGCAGGTCTCTTTGTTGGCTTAGAAGAACATAATCGCCGTCATCGATTCCAGATTGATCCATACTGTCGCCTATGACACAACTTAGGTAGTAATTGTACTGTTGTAGATTTAATCTAACGATAGAGCCTTCGCTACTATGGAAACGCTTGAAACAATACCTCGCATCATCAATAATCACTTGATTCCCAGCAACTATTACATATTGCGTGATGTCGTCAGTGCTGATTGTGGCCTGTCCAGCTGGGATGGGGCCAATCACTGGAAGAAAGTGTAAGGAATCCCCAGAAGAAATCCAAGGGGCTTGAAAGATCCAATTGGTCACTGTGTGCCGCTCGGCAACAACCTGAGCGATTCGTTCTAGTCGTTTCTTTACCTGTTGTACCATCTCGTCATACTTGTTTGCCTGCTTCATGTTCCCGACAGCCAACGCCTTATGATACAGTTTCACTAAATGTTCACAGCTGGTGCTATACGCTGCTCGCGCCATCCTCATATCTCCGACCTTGTAGTGTATCAAGGCATGAATGAGGTGGGTCATGGCTTCATTATGTTTATTTCCCGAGAGGCGGAAGCGTTCCATAGCTTGCTCTGCTGCCTTGTCTCCCTCACTCTGCTGCTTGAGCAAACCATGAATATATGCTCTATAGGCTTGGGCAAGGGCAAAGTCACGGACGCTAGCCAAGTTGTTGCTCAAAGTCAAGGCTTGCAGACAGTGTTCCATTGCTTCGTTAATCTTGCCACCATTTAGTGACAACTCTATTTGTTCAAGCACGGCCGATACCGGCGATTCGGGCTTTTCTCTCAATTGCGGCAAGGGATTGTCAATGCTAGGCATACTCATTTCACCTCCCCACTGTCAGGGTAATGTGGTCATTCACTGCCTGTTTCACCGCTCGGCAAAGCATAATCCCGTCTGACCATGTGCTGCAAATAATCCAACGTGCGGAGTGCCTCGAAGGAGATGAGGGTGCCCCCGGGGCGAGTCCACGCCTGGCGTAGTGCTTCTATGAACCGCAAAGCGATGAACTCGGCAGAGAGTGTCACGTCACGTTCGACCATTTCCTGGAACTCGCGGCTGAGCGCCAGAATGATCTCCATCTGGGCGTACGCGCGGGCCAGACCCTGTTGCCGGATCGCCTCTGCCTCGCCGGTGGCTCTCTCGATTCGCACTCGACTCTTCCAGTCCGCTTGCCAACTGGCTACCCGTTCCTTCTCCACTCCTTCCAGCGTGGGAGCCCAAGCGCCCATTCGTACTTCTAGTACCTGCGCTCCAAAGTTACGGGAGGAGGCATCCAACGCGTCCTTGAATTCCTTAGCGATTTTGCGACGCGGATTTTTACCTGGCTCATACGGCTCCAGCAGTTCGTCGAGCCGGTAATTGGCGATCATGGCCCGCATCGTGCTGCCTACGTTGCCCATCACCCGCTCGGGCCAGTGGTTTTCCCGTTCCATACCAAACTCGGGGATAACCAGTCGGGAGTGACACTTGCTTGCCTGATTCCATGCCCATTTGTAGACCGGATGAAGAGTACCAGGGGGAGGAGGGAACTGACGACGGTTGGGCGGGCGCACCAGTTGAAAGCGCACCTGCACCTCGGTTTTCACGGGGATACCATCCCTCGTCATTGCTTCTACCTTCTCGCTTCGCTCCTGCGGACGCAGATCCAGTGCCTCGCGGATGCGCTCGAAACGCCGCAGGAAGACCGCCCCCGGCCCGGCGACGCGAATGAAGCGCCCGAACCGTTCGAGGAAAACCGCGCTGTCGTTAAAGACGACCAGGTTGGCGGGGCCACCAAAGCGGGCCTGTGGCGTATCCTCGTACTCTTCGCCGATTCGTCCCTCTCGTACAACCAGGGAAGGACAGGTAGCAATGGGAATAGCCGGTGGCGGTGGCAGGCCAAAGGCTGAGAACAGCCGCTGGAGGATCCATTGCAGCAAGTCAACCAGAGAGAGGGGAGCACGGCCAAATAGAAGCAGCCATACGTAACCAAGAGCGGGACGCCAACCCTGAACATCGTAGACGTCTCGCACGAAAGCGGCTGATGTGCCTAGCAGAGCGATCAATCCCAACAGCCCCGGCAACCCTCCCCACAAGCAGCGCCATGCACTGATGGGTGCCCCGCCTGTCAAATGGCGTATGTATTCCAGACCCAGGCTGAACAAGGCAATGACTACCAGTGCAGCAACGAACAGCCAGAAGCGCACCTGAGTCCGCACGATGTAGTCTCTCACCAATGCCTGCTGGTCTGCCTGCTCCTGCACCGACTCGGCGGCCCAGTACTCTATGTCAAAAGGAAGGTGGCTGGATCTTGCTCTCACCTCAAACACCTCAATTACTACGTAGCCCCGCCACCGTCACCGGCAGGCTCCATCAAAGAGCGCAATTGTGTTGGTAACAGTCGTGTAGCCTCCGGGAGCAATTCCATCACCTCTGACGAAGATGCTATATCCTCCAGAACGTCAATGAAACGCAACGCGATCACGTGATCGGATACCGGGGTTTGCGTATCCGCCAGTTGCTGAAATGTCTCGGTGATGGCCACGATCATCTGGCGCTGCGCGTCGGCGCGGGCTTCTTCGATGAGGCGAAAGGCTTCGGCATCCCCCAGGGCTTCTTTCTCCGACCGTCGTCGCTCCCAGCGTGCCCCCCAACTCTCCACTCGCTGCTCGAGCACTTGTTCATCCTCAACTTGTATGTTCCCCAGACCAACGGCCAGGACGTGTATGCCAAACAACACTTTGTCCTTCTTCGTCAGGGCTTGCAGTTCCTGCGTGACTCCTGTGCGCAGTGTTCCGAGAAAAGATTGTCCATCCTCACTTTCCAACAGCTGGTCCAGTAGCGTCCGGGCGATGGCATCCCGCAGCAGGTCTGCTGCCTGCTCGACGACGACCTGATCCCATCCGATTTCCTCTCGCTCCTCATCTTCCTGCTCGGGGCCGATCCCTTGAATATGTACGGCTGCGAACACAGATCGCGGCTTGAATGGATATAATTCTTTTCCCTTTGCTCCCTGACGATCAATCTGGAAAATCACGAATATCATCACTTTGACTGGGATGCCGTCGCGAGTGAGGGCACGCACCGTCTTGCCACGAACCTGGAGCCGCAGGTCAACTAGAGAACGAGGCCGCTCTTTGCGACCGGTGAAGACTAACCCCTGCCCGCCAACTTTTGTATCGTGTGTTCCAGCCGTGATAGGAATCGCATAGTGGCTGCTGGTCATTACAAAACCAGGCCCACCTCTGCGTAACATGACGCTGCCATCCACCAGTTTCTGCAATTCTCCGTCATCTTCGCGGTAAAAGGGATAGTTCAAGCCCCACATATAAGCGCGAAGCGTGCGCCCGGCCTGCTTGCGTTGTTCACGGTCCGTGGGCATCACCGGAAGCAAAAAGATGCCGCTGAACCGGAGGCCAGACCGGAACAGGAGCCAGGCAGGCACAAATAGGAAAAGCACGCCGAGCAGACCCCACATCATTGTGTGCCATGACCAAAACGGCGCACCTTTATCTGCCACTGAACGCCCTGCTGTCACCCCCATCATCAGCGTCCAGTCGAACACGAACAGATAGGCGGCAGCAGTCCGCAGACCGCACCGCTTGCCCATTGTCCCGTAGAACAGGACGCTGGCGTGTATTCCTACAAGTATAATGATGCTGCCCAACTGGATAAACTGAGGGGATAGCAGTTCGTTCACCGGCTACCTCAACTTTTCCTATGTCCCTTTCACACGCCCTACCTTGGTGATTCGACTCCAAGGATCCGCTTCCACCACGTAGATGATGTCTTCTGCCCACTCAATCGAACTCTTTCCCGCCTCACTCGGCGCTTTTACGATAGCCTTGAGCCTGATACCACCGTCATCCGTTCGCTCCATCTCGTCCCACGTCCAACTTCTTGGTTCTTGTTCTGTTTCATCCGGCGCTTTCTCGTCCCCGTTTGGCGCTTTCTCGTCGTCGGTTACTTTTTGTGTGATAGGTCTGCACACCACACGCTCCGCCTCACGCCGCACGATCTTGACCAATAAGCGTTCCTGCAAAAAGATCGGCGGCGGCACCTCCTCACTCAGCCGCTTGGCATAAGCCTGCCCCAACATCAGCGAGGAAGAATAGGCGAAGGCAACAAGAGTGATATAACCGCCCAGGCAAGCCAGGGGAAACGCTCGCCTGATCTTGTCTTTGAAACCTAATTCCTCTTGAGGTGGTGAAGACCCTTCGACGGTTGTAGTGTCTTCGAGCATCAACCACTCCATCAGTTTCCAAACTGCCTCGCTCTGCACCAGTAATAGCATCAAGAGTATTATCAGGCCCAAAGTAACGACGGACACAATCAAAACCCTTGTCCCGACTCCAAGCCCTTTCGCCCGTCCTCGTTTGACCCTTCTGAGCAACTCTTGCTCGCGCAGGCTAAAACGTTTTTCATAGACGGCTGGAACTGTGAGGACGCACCCGACAAAGGTGAGCGCGACTGCCAATATGCACACATATATCTTGACTCCGCCCCAGGGCCATATTATCCCCATCAGACCAAAGGCCAGTGCCCAGCCAGCAATCATTAGAGGCAGACCAAAGTAAGGTTCCAGAAAACGCAACAAAGCCCTCTTTGGGCCAAGTGCTTTTTCCTCACGCTTCCATTCCTCCCATCCGTTGTTGTCAGAACCACAACGCTTGCAAGGCTGTCCTACCTCATAGTTCTCCTTACAGACAATACATTCAGGCATATCTTGTCACCTCCGCCGCGTCCGAGTCCCCGATTGCGTGTCTTGCGGCTGTCTGCCTAAAGAATATCACAGATTTATCCCAAGCGCAAATCCGGCGGAGGCATGCCGGCGATCACAGCACCTTTTCCCCATACCCAAACAACCCCGCCGTCCCCCCCGTGTGCCAGAACAGCACCCGCTCGCCGGGACCCAAGACGCCCCGGCGGATCAGAGCCAGCAGGCCACCAAAGGCCCGCCCGGTGTAGACCGGGTCGAGCAGCACCCCCTCGGCGCGGGCCAGCGTGCGCATCGCCTCCCGCTCCAATTCCCCCACGACGCCATACCCGCCGCCCAGATAGTCGTCGTTCACGGCGAAATCCTCCGGCGCAAAGGTGAGCCCCAACCCCAGGTGGTCCGCCGTCGCCGTCGCCAGCCCTGCCAGCGTGTGCCTCAACGCTTCTGCCCGCGGCTCCACGCTGATGCCCAGGACGCGCCCCTCGAACCCCAGCGCCCGCGCTCCCACCACCAGCCCCGCCTGCGTGCCGCCGCTGGACGAGGCAAAGACGATGTGATCGAAGCGCACGTCGCGCTCCGCGCACTGCACCAGCAACTCTTCCATCGCCGCCACGTAGCCGCTGGCCCCGACGGGGTTGCTCCCGCCGTAGGGCACGACGTAGGCCCGCCGGCCCGCCGCCCGCAACTCCTCGGCCACCTGGGCCAGCGCTTCGGGCAACGGCATACCGCCCGCCCAGCGCACCTCTGCGCCCAGCAGCCGGTCCAGCAGCAAATTGCCCTGCATCTGTGGCGGCTCTTCCCCGCGCAGCGCCAGCACGCACTCCAGGCCGAACTTGGCCGCGGCCGCTGCCGTCTGGCGGGCGTGGTTGGACTGGGCCGCGCCGGCCGTGATGAGCGTGCCGGCTTCCTGCGCCAGCGCGCTGGCTACCAGGTATTCCAACTTGCGAGCCTTGTTGCCCCCCGTCGCCAGCCCCGTCTGGTCGTCCCGCTTGATCCACAACTCGGGCCCGCCCAGTTGCGCCGTCAGGCGGGGCAGTGGCTCTAGCGGCGTGGGCAGATGGGCGATGGATACTCGTGATAGTTTGTCTGTCAACATTGTGATACCTCCTACGGTTTTCGGATTTTTATTATCGGTGGTATAATGCTGGTAGATTGGTAAATTGGTAGATTGGGGGAGTGAAATGAGCGTTGAAACTGTCTCGCTGTTCGAGATTCAAAACGATGCGCGCCTCCTGCACCTGGCGCTGGAGGCTCTCCAGGCCAAAATAAATCTTTTGCTGTCCAGGCAGCAAGAGGCCGTCACCGAGACCCGCCCGATGTGTCTCACTGACCTCAAGGGCATCTGGGCGGGGGTGAACTTTAGTTATGAAGACATCAAGGCCGCCGAGTACAAGATACCCGAGGATCTGCTGTGAAAACCTACGTCGTAGATACTCGCGCATTGGCCTGGTACCTCGATGACGATCCTAGATTGGGCGCAAAGGCCGAAGCCATTCTCGATAACCGGCGTGTCCGCATCATCGTTCCGGTCATCGTCCTGACCGAGATCAAATACCTGGCCCACAGAGGCCGCATTGCGCAGACACTGGATGACGTGTTACGCGCCATCAACAGCGACCCTCGCTGCACCATCTACCCCGTTGACTTGAGCGTCGTCCTGGCGGTTTCTGTGGACCTAGACATCCACGACAGCCTCATCGTGGGCACGGCGCTGGTGCAACGCGAGATCGTGGATGGTATCCTCACCCGGGACGAGGTCATTGTCGCCTCCGGCCTGGTCCCAACTGTCTGGTAGCCCAGCGAGCAGCCTCCCCCTCACCCCCTATCTCCTCCGCGCGACTAGCATAACTTTACCCTTTTCCGGCAAGGATGTCAAGCCACCTAACCCATCCTCTACCGCTCACCTCCGATTCGTGGTAAAATGTAGTTGCCACGCCGGCAGAGGGATATGCTATATCCCAAGGGGAATGACAAATGACAAAAACTTGTGAGCCGACGAAATCACTTTGCCGCATTGTGGGTATAATCCTGGCCCTGGTCTTGCTGGCAGGTGTCAGCGACCCGACGAGCGCCCGGAACACCCCTCCGCTCCCGCCGTCGCCCCCATCCGCTTATCCGCTGTCCCATCCGCTGCCTGGTATCATTGAGCCGGCCTTGGCGCGTGCGCTGGCCTATGCCGGCCCCCAAGACACCTTCCACGTCATCGTCTACTTGCAGGAACAGGCCAACCCCCAAGCCGCAATCGTCGGAGCACCAAACGTGACCGAAGCCCGCTCTCGTCTCGTTGAGACATTGCAAACGACCGCTGCCCGCTCCCAGGCCCCACTGCGGGTTTATCTGGCCGGAGCGCAGGCCGCCGGGCTGGTGGAATCCTACACTCCCTTCTGGATCGTCAACGGTATCGCCGTCCACGCCAACCGCGACACCGTCTCTGCCCTCGCCGCCCGCCCTGAAATCGTCGCTATCCGCCTCGACTACTACCGCCAATGGCTCCCCGCTATTCCAACTCGTAGTGACGACTTTAGTCGTTATTACCGCCAGGAACGAAAGTCGTTACTACAGACGCAGGTCGAGTGGGGGATTGAGCGCATCCGCGCCGACGACGTCTGGCACACGCTGCACATCAGCGGCACCGGCACGGTCGTGGCGGGGATGGACACGGGGGTGGACTGGCTCCATCCGGCTCTGCAGGCCAACTACCGGGGCTACAACCCTCACGGCCCCTCTAATCATATCTACAGTTGGTACGATGCCACTGACGGCGGCGCACTCTACCCTGTGGACGGCCACGGGCACGGCAGCCACACGCTGGGCACCATCGCCGGGCAAGAAGGCATCGGCGTGGCGCCGGGGGCGCGCTGGATTGGGGTCAAAGTGCTCAATAACCAGGGCTATGGCTACGACTCCTGGATCCACGCGGGCTTTCAGTGGCTCCTGGCCCCCGGCGGCGATCCGGCCAAGGCCCCCGACGTGGTCAACTGTTCCTGGGGCAACTCGAACGGCCACCTGACCACCTTCCAGCCCGACCTACAGGCGTTGCGGGCCGCCGGCGTCTTGGCCGTCTTTGCCAACGGCAACAATGGCCCCAACGTGGGCACCACCGGCTCGCCGGCATCCCTGCCCGAGGCCTTTGCCGTTGGCGCCAGTGATGACGACGACGAGGTGGCGAATTTTTCCAGCCGTGGCCCATCGCCGTGGGGTGAGATGCGCCCCCACGTCGTCGCGCCGGGTGTGAGCGTGTACTCCGCCCTGCCCGGCGGTGTCTACGGCGAGATGGACGGCACCTCGATGGCCGCCCCTCACGTCTCCGGCGTCGTCGCCCTCGTGCGCTCGGTCAGTCCCACACTGAGTATCACCCGCACCGCCTACGTCATCACCAGTACTGCTATTCCCCTCACCGTCCCGCTGCCAAACAACGACAGTGGATGGGGCCGGGTGGACGCTTTCGCCGCCGTCGCCGCTGTCGCCCATCCCGGCTTTATCACCGGAACCGTCACTTGCGCCGGGGATGGCGCGTCCGTGGCCGGGGCGACCGTCGCCGCCGCGCCCCACGGCGGAGGTGGCGGAGGGACGGCCACCACCGGCGACGATGGGATTTACCTCCTGGCGCTGGCCCCCACCGTCTACGACGTGACCGCTTCCGCCTTTGGCTACGAACCGGCCACGACCTGGGGGGTGGCGGTGACGACCGACACGATGACCGTGGTGGATTTTTCACTGACCGCCTATCCCACCGGCACGTTGCGTGGCCTCATCACCGATGCGACTACCGGCGATCCCGTCATCGCCACCGTCACCGTCCTGGATACGCCCATCGAGACCAGCGCTAGCCAGTACACTTTTGCCCTGCCGTCCGGCGACTATACCATCCGCGCCAGCAGCCTGGGCTATCGCGTCGTCACCCGAACCGTGCACGTCGTCGCCGGAATCACCTCCACTGCCGACCTTGCCCTGGAGCCTGCGCCGACCATCCTGCTGCTGGACAGCGGCCGTTGGCACTATGAGAGCGAAGTCGAGTACTTTTGCCAGACGTTGGACGAACTGGCCTACGCCTACGACGAGTGGGCCATCAAGCACCTGCCGGACGATCTGCCCACTGCGGCTGACCTGCTTCCATACAAAGTCGTCGTGTGGTCGGCTCCAGAGGACGCGCCGGGCTTTATCGGCGCCCAAGACGCCATCGTTGGCTATCTGGACGGCGGCGGGCGATTGCTCTTGACCGGTCAGGACGTGGGCTACTGGGATG
>Ga0136651_10001317_pt1 | contig 13667 bp, 11 predicted proteins | sample Mar14236cmmetaG_FD_94867 | JGI IMG/M metagenome (GOLD analysis project Ga0136651, IMG submission 94867) | Marine hydrothermal vent microbial communities from Guaymas Basin, Gulf of California to study Microbial Dark Matter (Phase II) - Marker... ...
AGTTCGTTCAGGGTAGCCAATCGCCAGAGGGTTTCACCGGCAAGGCCCTGCTCGTATTTGATTCGGGCAGAGAGATAAACCATATGCAATACTTCCCGGCCGCTGTCATCTTCCAGGAACAGGCGGATCAATTTCTGCGCAACCGGTATCGATTCGGTCGCTTTCCTGAATTTACCTGAACAGACCAGCCGGCGCATGTCTTTTTTATCCATTCTGACCAGGGCATCGCCTATCCCGGCCAGCAGGTCGATTTCAACATGGCGGGTAAGATTCAACTCACGTATAGTGGCAAACTGGTACCTTTGGGCCATTTCCCGCATTTTGTGCCGGGTAATGTTAAACAGGAATTTTTAAGGAAATTTCAATTCCTGCACAGACCCGCTCTCGGGTCTCTGCAACTGTACCAGTTTAGGGAAATATTCACTCAGTCTCAGGGTCAGAGCCTGATTGATCTGGTCAATACCTCCCTGGGGAAGAAAATACACCCGGGCGCTTTCATCCGACTCTTCCACCAGTTCCTGGTTTTTCATGTATTCATCGAAACGGTCGTACCAAAAATCAATGTCCGTCAGTTTTTTGTCTGCTTCCACCTGGTAGTACCTGTCAATTTTTCCGGCGTAAATATCCTTCAGGTACTTTTTAACAAGAGGCGGCAGGCGAATGGTGTCTTTTTCCTTAAAATTCTCAGGTACCGGCTCTTTTTCCTGATCGGTAACCACAAACAGTATCTCATCGATCCTGCCACACGCCCGGATGACATATTCCACGGCCGGCACAATCATAGGAAAGACAAGAAAATCCTTCACGTGTTCATAATCGCGTCTGAGCTGCTGACATCCCGACCGCATGGAATACAATGCATAGCTTTCAGGATGGCCGGCTTGTGCCATAACCGGCACCGATGTTTCCATACCGTCTGAACCGGTATAGCGGTAATCAAATTTTCCGGTCATGCCGGCATATTCTTCCCGGTTTTTCAATTGCACATCGCGCGAACCGGTGGTAAGAATGAGGATGGTTTTCATCATGTTGCCATTGAAAGTTGAACAAAACCCAGCAGGTGAAAGTCGCGGTGCATCTTTCGTGTTTTAGGAAAAAACATGTCCCGGTATTTTCTGTTTCCCGGCCGTGCCTGGTTCAGTATGTCATTATATATCTCATCTTTTACCAGTTCTTCATCTTTAATCCATGCTCCGGTCATAAAGGTCCAACCGCTTCCGAAACCAAGCCGCACCAGGCAGGAATTCTCATCCAGGGAAGCCGCTTTCTCGTGAAGCGATTCCAGAGTATTCAGATAACCGTCCACAATGCTTTCCCCCCTGTCTTCCTCCCAGAATTCCATTTCCTTTTGCAACATTTCAATAGTATGTCTGTTCACTCCAGAAAACAATGATTGCATATTTTTCAGATAATCCGGTTCATTCCTTATCCAGCCGTTTTCCAGATTTTTTCTGAGGTGTGCTTTCCTGATCTGCATACCGGCTTCAGCCACACTATCCGCCGGTATGACCTCTATCAATTGCCTGACAGAATCTTTGTATGTTATTCCACGCCCGGTATAATTCATGGTATCCACCACCAGGGCTTCTGTATTTCCCTGAAAATGCAGGTCGCCTATCTGCAGAAAGCGCAGCAGGTCGTGATTGGGATCCTTCCCGAAGCAGGCTTCCACTACCTTATTATCTTGAAATTCGAATTTCCCTTTTTTATAAAAGCCCAGTTTATCTTTTCCCCATAAACGGGTATGTTGTTTCAGCCAGTTATTTAAAAGTGCGGTTCTGATAGCCCCTTTCAGCGAAGAACCCGGTATCATGGCCAGGCCCATGCCATTATGTAACTGCTCTCTCAGATACTGAATATTACCTATGCTGCCATTGATTCTTAGTATTCTCCTGGCTACATCGTTTAATGTCAGGCCCGGTTTTCTTGTTTTCAGATACTCCAGCAATTTCTCTCTCCTTTCTATGATGTGCACCCATTTATCAATGTTCTCACTGCCAATGGTACTGAGCACCTTCTTATCATCAACCAGAGCGATTTCATTTCCTTCGGCCAGAAATTCGATCTGACGCTGCAGATTCAGTCCGCTGCCAATATGAACCGGTGAAACAGTTTCGCAGGTAACTTTTTGCATAACTTGTTAATTTTGGTTTATACGCAAAGGCACACAAACCGGACGGCCATCTCTCCACACCGGGTGCATGTCGGGATCATTCCACTCCGGCCGGAGATCAACTATTTTTCCTTCCAGCGAAGGAGCATAGAACATGCTTCCTTCTGTGAACATATACACTTTTTTCTTTCTTAAATGCCTGAATCTGGAATAAACAGACCCGGACATATATCCGCCCCTTTCCATAAGTTGCCACCTGCTGTTTTCAAGCATGCCGGGCTGAAGTTCTTCTTTCAGCGGACAATAAAGCCCCAGGGTAATCACAGCATCAGGATTTTCCACTGCATACAGTTCCAGATTTTCTTTACTATGACTGAATAAACCGCTACCCACCGAACGGTCTGTTCCCAAACCCTGATCGGCAAGAAACAACAAACAGGATTCAATCCGGGCGCTGAAATTTGGTTCGTCTTCCTGAAGCATGAAATAAAGCCCTGCGTTTTTTTCAAAATACATAAAATCCATATAAAATGGAGTAGCTCTATTTTGTTGTTCAGTTGCTTCCGGTTTCCCTCTGCCGGCATGTTCCCTTAAAGTTACCCGTTGCCTCAGGTAACTTTGGTATGCATTGCATTTCAGTTCTTTCGTACTGAGTATCTTTCCGTCCGGGCTAAGCTGTTTCTTCTCAAACCTGACGGTTTCCCCGGCAAGAATGCGGTTAAAAATATCTGCTGAAAGAAACTCCAGTTTTTTTATGAGTTTCGACAACCGGTTTTCATTCAGATGAGGGCATTCCAGTGGAAGGCGCATGAACGGCTTCGGTATGAAACACTCATTTTCAATAAAAGGGAAAGCCGAACTCACCCGGAATGACCTGAAAAAATCCCATGCCTTTTCTTCACCATACAGTTCCACGTACGCAGAGGCAAGTGCACTTTTGAGGGTATCGGAATGCAGTTTAGGAGACAGCCGGTCGTACTCTTCACCCAAACCCAGACCCAGGTGAACCGGCGTGGTAAAATGTAATCGGATGATTTTCATGGTTCCCGTTTTACTTTCAATAAGCGGTATTAAGAAATATCCATCGCCTTTTCAGCCTCTTCTCCAGCATAAAAATTACTACTCCGTTCGGTCATCTTTTCCACCGTTACTTTCACCTGCCCATAGCCTCTGGAACCGTTTCCGCCAAGGTAATCATCCTCCAGAAGCCTAATGGCTTCAAACACGTTATCGATCAATTCCTTTTCATTATCTCCATCAAAAACATTCAGCACCATATTGAGCTCAAATTCGGCGCCGGCCGGAACCCGTTCGATCTGCCGGGGATTGGCTTTCGAAGTAATGCGGTCGATCACCACTTCCGTTTTTGATTCGGTAAACGGCAGATCGGTGTCTGAAAACTCTGCGGCTGGGCTAAGCAAGGGGGCATCGCGCACAATCAGCCGGGAAGGCTGCTGGGTATCACCTGCCGTGCCGAATAATCTGGCTGCAGCATGTTCAATATTCTGGGTAGGACCGTTATGCACCTCCCCCATTTTGGCATTCGGATTGATGGTACCCCGGTTGATTTCAAACAAAGCCCTCATTTTTCCTTTCAGGGAACTGCCGGGTATATAGGGCTCATTGGTTATCGGATTCCGTACCACGGTTTTATCCGGGGCTCCGATACTCAGGGCGGTATTGGTACCGCCAATGTGCATACCGGTTAACAGGGTGATTTTTCCTTTGAATAAAATCTTTTTTTTCAGTTGAATCTGTTTCATGGCTTGAAAGTTTATGCTATTTTCCACCATAGGATTTATGAAATGCCAGAATGGCTTCCATAAAGTTAACAAGGTTCTGAAACTCCTTGTCGGAATGAACACAGGCATAGGCTTTATCAAACACCTGCTTAAGCGCTTCAAGACCCATTTTTCCGTGACGTTTTACTGCGTAAGCCATTTTGGGTTTCAGCAACAGAAAAGCGCTTTCTTCCTTTTGAAAGCCTTTCATCTGAATGCGTTTTAATTCACCGAAAACATTCCTGATCTGAGAGGTTGTCAGATCGTTATTTTTCAGGTATTTACCAAATCTGTCGGCATAATCGATGCATGACCTGTCAATGCCCTTGGTGATCCATTTGTCATTGAATTCCGCCTGCCAGTTCGGCCCCCTGAAAGGGGGCTGGCCGGCCCGGTTGTGTTGAGGATGTAGTTGCATAGCTTTTCAATTTGATATATTAATTATCAACATATATTATTCGCATGTTCGGTATTCCAGTTCTGCCCAGCGGGCAGCCAGATTCAGCAGTTGCAGAAAATGGTATGATGAATGCAGGGGTTCACCGTTTACCTGATTCGTGAAAATGTTTTTCTGGCACATGGCAATAAAACCGGCAGCCTCTTTTTCCCTGGTCCGTTTTGCCATTCTGCCCAGATCGTATGCCACCATCCAGAGGGTTTTTGGACTGCAGATTTCTCCTTTCGAAAAGGCGGCATGATCATGATGGCTCCGGATTTTTCCTATAAAGGCAGCAGGGATCTTTTCAGCCTTTAAAAAAGCAAGGATTCGGTTTTTATATTCCTCAACAACAGGAAGTTCATACTCCCAGTTCAACGGACATCCCAGCAGGGTGAAAGCATTCTTTTCACATTTATCCAGGGTATGTTTTTTTGCTTTATCCTCCGCTTCACCGGCATCACGTGCCGCCTTTTTCACCGGAAATTTTCCGGGTACCACTGCAATTCCCCCCGATAGGGTTATTTTTGGCTGGTGGCACGTCCATTCCCGGAAATCCCGGTAAATATCCATTGCCATGGCCAGCGCTTCATTCCATTTTCCGACAAGGAACAAATCGTCACCCCCGGAGTACAGAATGTAGGTATTTTCTTTTCTGCCGGGCCTGTTCCAGATGGTATTGATATAGCCCTTGAAAAACCAGTCGAGCTGACGGCTCAGGGCGCTGTACCGGGAAAAAGTGCGGTATTTTTCCGGAAAACCTTCAGCAAACAAGGCTCCCAGGTTATCCACATCCATTCGTACTATTCCCAGCCGGTGGTATCCTGCTTCGTCTTGATCCTGCTTTGTCAGGCCGGCCAGTTCATCGAATGTAACCGGATGGCCGTCTGTTTTGGTTGGATAGGCATTACCGCCATAGAAGGCATATCCAACATACAGATTCCCGATCCTTTCATTCGGTTTATATTCCACATCATTAAACCGTCGGATCTGTGCATATGGATCTTTCTCAGCCAGCAATGAAGCGGCTTTCTCCACATCTGCTTCATCGGCCAGGTAATGCCATATGCCCAGCTGGCCGGGCTGTATGGTTCTGGCAGATAAAGAAGGGATCTCCTCTGAAGTACATATCCAGTAAGGATGAGCCGTAAGCCATTTTCCCAGGGAAGCCTGTATCCTGCTCATGCGTTCTCTTTGGGAAAATTTTTTCTCACCGGTTGCCGTTTCCGCATTGTCCTCTGCTTCGCTGTATTCCATAGCCTTTTCATCAACCTGGGGTTCAAAAAGCAGGTTGTATCCGGTGATAAGTTGTTTTTCATATCTACGGCTTTTCCTCTCATTCAGTTTTGCGATCAGGTTCTTCCAGGGTACATGAATGGACTTGCCAAAAATTTCATCTCCTCCGAAGGGTTCGGTTTCCATTGCCACGAACAGTGAGGTGCCATGTTCATCAAACAGCTTTTCACTGATAAAATCACGGGCTTCATCCCACTTTTTCAAAATCGGGTCCGTATTGGGAAGGATCATAAAAAACCTGCCCCCGGAACCGTACACAAGCTGTGAACGGGTAATATTCAATTTACGCACCAGGTACTCGAAAATGGTATCGCTCAGCAACTGCAGATAGAAAGACCTTCCCTTCAGATTTCTGGCTGCTTTCCTGGAGGGGATGTCATACAGAAAAGCCTGCACACCCGACAGATCGGCACCGGCCAGTAAAAATAAATTATCGGTTTTTTTCAGCGATTCCAGGTCTTTTAGATTTTTTTCAACGGCAGCCTGGTATAATGCCACGGCAAATGCGGCCGTGGTTTTCAGATGATCGAACAGGGAAATATCGGGCAGGTGTATGGTGCTGGAAGGTATGGCAATGGTGTATTTTTCAAGAATATTAAGGACAGCTTCCGAAAAGGTTCTCAGATGGCCTGCATCCAACCCCATGATCTCGCGAAAAAATGCTTTCCACAGTTCCGGATAGCCCTGGTCAGTGGTTTGATCACCGGCCAACGGAAAAAAATCTTTCTGAAGATTCAGGCTCTTCAGGGGCAACGTGTGTTTGCAGGAAGCATTTTTTTCCATCCCAAGGGTTTCAAAAAGGGAAACCATGCGTACCCTGTCAATTGTTTTTTGGTCCTCCTCCTCATTTATCTTTTCCTGCCGGTCAATCCCTGAAGAATACTGGTCGGCAAGCTGGATAATTCCTTCCAATAAATTGGATGGTTTATGATGGGAGGCAGCCAGCCGCATCAGGGACACCTGCTTTCCATCGAGAGAAATAGCCGCTTTTCTGATTACCGGATGCTTTTCTTCCAGCTCCCTGATAAATTGAGCCGTCCACAGGGCATGCCGGTGGGAGTAGTTCCCTTTTCCATCGGGCGGACAATAAGACGATTCAAGTTTTTTAATATCATCCGACAGTTTGAACTGAGCAGCATAATGACTGCTTTTTCCTGCACGCTGGTAAAATTTACCTATATCGTGCAGCAATGCGGCCAGGTATATAACATCTGTTCCGGACATATCAAACAACTGTTTTTGATTTCCTTAGTATGGCTTTTTTCACAATTCCATATCCCAGACTGGTATTTTTACCAAGTCCTATATTGGGTGGGAGAAAGACATTGGTTTTAAAGCGGATATGAAATGCTTCCCGCTTTGTTTCTTTTACCGGAATGATCCTTTCGCGGTCAATCGAAAAAATATTCACATGTATTTCCTTATCAACCTGCCAGTTCACACCCTTGGCAAAACTCAGGATGTTCCCGGTAAGTATTTTCTCCAATTGTGTTTTTTTTGAAGAATCATCCTCCATTTCCTTAAAGCGCCGGTAGTTTTCCTGATTGAATGGCAACCAGTTTAATAACCGGCAAGAAAAATCATTTTCCCATACCTGCAGGGTATATTCAGCTGTTTTGATGCGATCAATCTCAAATGTATAATTTCTGTCACTCAGCCTGTGTTTTTTAATACCCATTCTGTTGAAAAAATGATGGATTTCATCCACACCCCTCTCCAGGCAAACGATGGCTGGTTTTCCGGAAATTATTTTGTATTGAATAAGAGGATAGCTATACCTAAATTTATCATTCAAATGATTATGAAAAAGGATATTTTCCATTCCCGCAATGGCAATGACTGCACGCCTGAAAGAAGCAATTTCAGAGGGAAAAATTTCTTTTCTGAAATATACTTCAAGTAACCGAAGTTTTTTCATTGCCCCAATTTATAAAAAATGACCGTTCAAAAAAAAGCATAATATGCAAAAATTTGAATTTCATATTTTCCAATCCGCAATAATGTGGTCATTCTCTGTCATTTGCCTTCTCATAGGTTTGTTCAATTCCAAACTGAAGCAATTGAGCTCTGATAATTTCTCTTTCTTCACCCGGGAACATTTGTATGGCTTCTTCTGCCCCCTCTTCTGATAAGAAGCCGGAATACGCCGGAAGACTGGTCTTTACAGGAGGCGGAACTCATAGTGAACGATTATTTTGCCATGCTTACCGATGAACTGTCGGGTAAAAAGGTGAACAAGGCGTTCCACCGAAAGGCATTATTGCCTTTGCTGGATAACCGGACGGAAGGTTCTTTAGAATACAAATATCAGAATATCAGTGCCGTTCTGATTAATCTGTGACAACCCTATATCAGGGGTTACCTTCCCAGGTACCATTATCAGAAGATTCTGGAAGATGTGGTGATAGACTATCTCACCGAAAATCCGTGGATAGAAACCCTTTTTGAACGGTATGCTGAAAAAGAGGTTTCTCCCTTCAGTTATTCTTTTGACAGGAAGGATTTTATTGCCAAACCGCCCCAGGTACAGGTTTCTCAGGAACCCTTTGTGCCATTTAACCGGAAACCCATGAAGATCAATTACCTGGAAAAGGAGCAAAGGAATCAAAGCCTGGGTATGGCAGGAGAAGAACTGGTGTATGAATTTGAGAAATACCGGCTGAAAAAGCCGGGGAGGGAAAAACTGGCCCGTCAGGTGGAATGGATAACCCGGAAAGAAGGGGATGGAGCAGGTTTCGATATTCTGTCAAAAGAACCCGGCGGCAATAACAAGTACATAGAAGTGAAAACCACCAGACTGGGAAAAGAAACTCCATTCTACTTCACAAAAAATGAACTGGATTTTTCTCTGAAAAACCGGCATGCCTACCATCTGTACCGTTTGTTTGATTTTGATCTGAAACCCCGCATGTTTATAAAACAAGGGGATTTTTCGCATATCTGCCTGTCAACTCCGATGGTATACGAGGGATATTTCTGATACGGCATAACATTTTCCCACAGCGACCTTTCTCAGTTCAGCAACTCCACCACCTGGGCCGTGTCTTCATACACTTCCCAGTGACGAAGGGCGTACATGTTGCGGCTCCAGACATCCTCAAACACCAGGATACTGGCTACCACCTGACTAACACCCTCTTTGCGCAGCTCAAGCAATCCGCATTCACCCTCGCCTACACATTCGCTGAAAAAAACGCGGAGATAATCCACCGTCATCAGACACTCCTCGCCCACGGAATTGTATACGGCCTTCAAACGCATGGCCTCCATCTCACTCAGGCTGTAGGTGATGTTGCGGGTGCGTACGGTGCGGAAGTAATCGTCAGTTCTCATCCTATTCCTCTTTTTATGGTGAAAAACGTAACCCTTCGTCAAATTTCCGGCCATGGATTCCGTTTACCCGATCTCCCTGTACCCCAGTCGCCTGCGAAAACAGATATCATTGGTTATATATTATTATTTAATATTATAATTCATATTTTGATATATTATCATCAAGATGACGATTTTTTTCGGCGCAGCGGGTTACCGCCAGCAGGTAAACCATGCGGATGTGTCCGGGGAAAGGCATTGAAACAGGACTTGCCCGGCATCCTTCCCGGATAACGGAAGAAAATTTTTACCGGAAGATTTCACAAAAAAAACCCGCATCAACAGGGACCTGTTCCATGCGGGGTTAACGGTTATTTGCGGTATGGCACCTGGGCGCTACCTCATGGCCGCCTCAATCTCTTCCACGGTTTTCGGGGCTTTGTCCGACAGCACCCGGTTGCCGGTTCCGGTAACAAGTATATCGTCTTCAATGCGGATCCCGATACCGGCATATTTCTCATATACGGGCCGTACTTGTTCGGCAAAGGCCGACAGTTCCTCGCCGGTAGCCATATCCCCGAACAGCCCGCGGAGATGGTCCAGCCGGTCGGCTATCAGATAGATGCCCGGCTCCATAGTCAGCACCATGCCCGGCAGAATATCACGGCCCCGGTATTTCGGCGTGGCGTATATATTCCGGTCTGTCTCGTCGAATTCTCCGTAACTGCCCACATCGTGCACGTTCAGCCCGATATAATGATCGTTCCGGTAATGGATATAAAACCGCCGCTGCCACCACGAGGTGGTATCAGTAATCAGTCCCAGCTCATACAGACCCTGCACAATCACATCAGCGGCCCGGTGGTGGCAGTCGAGGATCTTTTGCCCCGGCACCATGAGTTTGATAGCTTCTTCCTGGGCTTTCAGCACCAGGTTGTACAATTCTTTCTGCTCGGGGGTGAAGGTGCCGCTCACGGGAATGGTGCGTGTTACGTCGGCCGTGTAGCCGTTGCAGGCGGCGCCGATATCCATCAGCAGCAGATCGCCCTCCTGCATTGTGCGCCGGTTCCCGTAATAGTGCAGGGTAGCTGCATTCGGCCCCGATCCGGTGATGGTCTCGAAGCCCGGCCTGAGGCCGTTCTTCAGGAACACGTATTCGATCTCGGCCTGTACCTCGTACTCTTTCTGGCCGGGCAGCACGGTATGCAACACCCGCTGCTGGGCAAAACAGGTCACATCGATGGCTTTCTCGAGCTGGCGTATCTCCCATTCGTCCTTGATTACCCGCATTTCATGCACCAGGGGGGTAAGGTCGTAGCTAAACCGTGGTCCGGCTTTCTCCATCTGAAGATCTTCCAGCTGTTGCGCAAGTAACTTGTCGCCGCGCAGCAGGGAAACCGTTTTCTTCCCGGTGAGCAACTCCGGCAGCATCCGGTCAAAGCTTTCCAGGGGGTAGGCCGTATCGGCCCCGAAACGTTCCATGGCTCCCCTCATGCCGTACCGTTCACCTGTCCACAGGGTGGCCATGGGGTCGGAAGGCAGAACGAACAGGATGAAGGGATGTTCCCCCTGCGGGTCGAGCACGGCAATGCCCCGCTCTTCATCCATACCCGTGAGGTAATAAAAATCTTCGGAGGCCGAAGCCGAAATCAGAGCGATCTCCCCCTCCATGGCTTCCATCAGCCGCTGCCGCCTGTTCTCAAAAACCGGAGCGGCATAAGCGGGGACATCTTCCGTATAGACAAATTCACGCGGAAAAGTATCGCGCGATGCCTGTGGTTCTGTACAGCCTGAAACAGCAAGCAACAGAAAACCCATCAGGGCTACGGTGACATGATCTGTAAATGAGCGATGGTTCATATTCCTTTTTTTGCCCGAATTTAATAAAATGAGAACAAAGCAAGGGCTCTTCGTGAAAAAATTTTCCGGGATAAGTCAGTAGAAATCGGGTAGCCACCTTTGTTTCACCGGCGCTGTCTGTTCGCCGCGAAAACATGAAAATACGAAGAGGAAAAAAGGATATTATTTTGAATATCTATTATTTAGCCATTTCTTCGAAAGGCCAAATCACCGGATCCCCTGTTACTACTTACGGAATCCCTGCCCTGATGATGTAACTTGAATGACGTACGAATTGTATGATATTCATATATATATGTAGTCATCTACGTAAATATTTATGGAGGCAATCAGGCAGTTTGCTGCGTCACCAAATTCGCAGGTATTTATCTGATTTATTTATCATTACTTCATTCAGATGAATACATAATAAATGCTTTCACTCATCAGGTGAAAAATGACAAGCATTTCCAATATGACAACAGGCAACATAGCATCCATTTCCCCTCCTCACCGGCCTTCTGACCAACTAAACCACTACCCCCCTGAACCTCTCAACAATTTTTATTAACTTGTACATGTTTTACATAAAGTTTATTTCTGCCTTCTATGCCCTGCCCCCTGAAAACCGCCGCCATGATTCTCCTGGTTCTGTTTCCGGGGTACCTGAGCGGAAAAGATGAACTCCCTGCGGCCGATACTTCCCTCATCAACCGCCAGACCCGCGAAGCCTACCTCATGTCGCGCAAAATCCCCGACCTGGCCATCCATACCGCCCGCCGGGCCCTGTCCGCTTCAGAAGCCGTTTCCTACACCAAAGGCATAGCCGATGCCTCCCTGGCCCTGGGTATGGCATACCTGGCCAGGTTCCGTTCGGGCGACAGCGCCTTTCATTACAACCACCGGTCCCTGAAGCTTTACACGCAATTAGGCAACTTAACGGGCTTAGGACGCGCCTGTTATGCCCTTTCCTACGTACACAGTATCCGGGGCGACCTTGACAGTGCAGAAGTATACAGCGCCCGCAGCCTGGACTATTTCACCCGGGCGGGCGACAAACGTGGCATGGTAAACGCAACCAGTACCCTCACGTACCTTACCAAACAGAAAGGCGACCTGGAAAGAGCCCGTGAACTGGCAAGGGAAGCGATCGAAACGGCCCGGTCGATCCACGATACCCTGTTGCTGGCCGATGCCCTGAACAATCTGGGAAATATCTACAAGGACATGGCTCTGTTCAACCACGCCATCGATACATACTTCGAGGCACTGGAGCTGTGGGAACAGAAGGGAGATTCCGCCGGACTATCCATTGCCTACGGGTCCATCGGGCTGATGTTCTATTACCAGAAAGAATTCGATATGGCCCTGGATTACTACCGGAAAAAGCTGACCATCACCGGAAAAACAAACGACCTGTGGGAAGAAAGCAAAACCCTGAACAACATGGCCCTGATCTATAACGAACGGAAGCAGTACGACAGTTCGTTGGTGTGCCTGCAGAAAAGCCTGTTACTGAATGAGAGGATGAACTACCGCTCAGGGATAGCAGACGTATACTACAACCTGGCCAACACCTTGCTGCTCATGACCCGGATCGACTCAGCCTTTCAATACATCAACCGGGCAGTAAACATGGCCTGGGAAATCAACGACCCTTCCCTCCCCGATTACCTGCTGGTGCTTTCGCAGGTACACCGCGCCAGAAAAAATTACCAGGCCGCACTGGACCCTGTGCTGGAAGCATACGCCCTGGCCGGAAGTCAGAACAAACCCCTTCTGCGGGCACAGGCGGCCATTCTTATAAGCGACCTGTACAGCATCACCGGCAGGAAAGACCTGGCCTACGGATACCTGAAGGAATACCACGAGATTAACGACAGCATCAGCAACAACGAACTGCTGAACCGGATCAACCGGATTGAAATTGAGTATGAGTACCGGCGAAAGGAAGAAGCCGCCGAATTTGCCAGGATGCAGGAAAGAACAGGCCACGAAAACCGCATCAGGCAGCAGGAAATGTACCTGAAAGGCCTGGTGATCCTGTTCGTCCTATTGGGAATCATCACCCTTCTTTACTTCCGGCAAAGCAGGATCAGAGCCCGGTATGAAAAGATAGATCTGGAACAACGGCTGCTGCGGGCCCAGTTGAATCCCCACTTCATTTTCAATTCCCTTTGCGTCGTGCAGGAAATGATCCTGGAAGACAGGCCCCGCGACGCCCACGTATTTCTGGCCCGGATTGCCCGACTGATGCGGAATATTCTGGAAAATACCATGGAAGAGTACATTCCCCTGGAAAAAGAGATCGAAACCCTTCGCCTGTATCTGGAAGTGCAGGAAATGCGTTTCGACCCGGGGTTTGATTACACCCTGCAGGTGGAGGAAACCATCGACCCCGGCCATTATTTCGTCCCGCCCATGCTGGCACAGCCCAGCGTGGAAAATGCCATTGAACACGGTTTGCGGCCCCTGCGGGGGAAAGGCAGACTGAACGTCTCGTACCGCCTGAAAAACGGGTTTATGGTACTGGAAGTGGAAGACAACGGGGTGGGCAGGAAAGCGGCTGGACAAAACCGGCAGGGAAAGCTGAAAAAGGAACCGGTTTCCACCCGATTGACCCGGAAACGCCTGGAATACTACAGAAAAACCCTGCGAAAAAAACAGATCGGTTTCAGCATCATCGACCTGTATGAACAAGACCAGGCGGCCGGTACCCGGGTGATCATCAACCTGCCCTGCAAAAAAATCTACTCCTGAATCATGGAACCTCCTGAAAAAAACATCCGGGTGATGGTGGTGGATGATGAAGCGGCCGTCAGGAAAACCATCGCCGGCCTGCTGAAGGAATTCTTTCCCGGGATTACCCTGGCCGCCACGGCAGGCAGTG
>Ga0136651_10001319_pt1 | contig 13637 bp, 11 predicted proteins | sample Mar14236cmmetaG_FD_94867 | JGI IMG/M metagenome (GOLD analysis project Ga0136651, IMG submission 94867) | Marine hydrothermal vent microbial communities from Guaymas Basin, Gulf of California to study Microbial Dark Matter (Phase II) - Marker... ...
AGAGCCGGGCGTTGCCATGGTGACCGCCGGTCCAGGCTTTACCAACGCCCTTACGGGCATTGCCAGTGCGTACTTCTCCAACACCCCCCTGGTCTTCATAGCGGGGTGCGTGGGGCTTAATCACAGGGAAAAGCTGGATCTCCAGGATATGTCCCAAGAGCCCGTGATCAGGCCCATGGTCAAGAAAACCCTGGTCTGCCATAACCCTGAAAGGATTCCCGAGTTCATGGATATGGCCTTCAGGACCGCAGCGAGCGGACGACCGGGACCTGTTTATCTTGAATTGCCCGTGGATGTGCTTAACTCTGAGACTGGTGTTTCCGGTGTTAAGAAGCCTAATACCCATGTGGATTCCCACCCGGTAGATCTTGAGAAGGCGGGACTTATCCTTGAAATGATCGGTAAGGCTGAAAAACCGCTGATCATCGCGGGGACCGGGGTCTGGCAGTCCGGGGCAGAGGATGAGCTTGTGGAGTTTGTTGAGGCTGCCGGGTTGCCCGTGCTTACCTCCCTTTCAGGACGTGGGACGATCCCCGACACACATCCCTTATGTTTTGAGGGAGCGCTTGCCCTCAGGCCCGGCTGTGGTTTTTCAGCCTACGGTAATACCGATCTGGTAATCCTCCTGGGAACAAGGGTCTGCCTGTACTACATGTTCGGTCAGATCTTCAATCCCCAGGCCAGGATGATACAGGTTGATATCCAGGCCGAGGAGATGGGCCGCAATCGCGCCATCGATCTCCCCGTATTAAGCGACGTTGGGGCCCTTCTCAGGGAGTGCAACAGGATCATCATGGAAAAGGGCCTGAACGGGGATCTGAAAAAGCGGTTCTTCCCATGGGTTGCATCTTTGGAGACCGCCCATGAGCAGGGGAAGTCCTTTTCAGGGAAAGACTGGGAGAGTGACAGTGTGCCGATACATCCCCTGAGACTCGCAAAAGAGATAAACGATTTCATGGACCGGGAAGACGATATTGTTGTGGCGGACGGGGGCGATACCACCACCTGGATGGGAATGACCCGCACGGTTGTCCGTCCGGGGCATTACCTGGACTACGGTATATACGCATCCCTTGCCGTTGGGCTCCCATACGCCAACGCGGCCAAGCTCCTCTATCCTGGAAAACGGGTCTGCCTCATAACCGGGGACGGCTCAGTGGGGTTTAACTTCATGGAGTTTGAGACCTCCATCAGGAAAGGGCTTCCCATTGTGGCGGTCATATGCAACGACCTCGGCTGGGGCATGATCAGGCACAGCCAGGAGATCCGCATGGGACATGCAATTGAAGACGGCACCTATATCGGGAGGGTCGATTATCACAGAATGGTGGAGGCCCTGGGTGGGAAGGGTATGCTGGTGGAGGAGCCCGGAGACATAGCTCCCGCCCTGGAGGAGGCCTTTTCATCGGGAAAGACCACCTGCATAAACGTGATGACAGATACCACAACCGTAAGTCCGGCCAGCATGGCCCTCGCCAACTTGGGGGCGTATCAGGGGTAGTGGATCGGAGGTCGGAGGTAAGGGCCTGCCTGCCGTGGGATAAGGGATAAAATAGCATAATATAGAGTTTCAGATAATGATTTTGGCAAGGTCAGAGGGAGGAATCGGAGTAAGTCGTACCCATAGTACGTCGTCGACGATTCCGACCGATAACGCAGTCTAAAATCTTTATCTGGAAGTCTATAGAGCCATAGGAGGTGGACATGGATGCGTCGATGGTGGACCAGATCCGGCTCAACTTCAACCCCCAGGGACTTCTCGTTATAAACATCGCCATCGGTTTGATGATGTTCGGGGTCGCCCTGGACCTCAAATTGGAGGACTTTAAGAGGATAGTGGTATCACCCAGGGCCCCCGGGATCGGACTGGCGGCCCAGTTCATACTCCTCCCCGCCTTCACATATCTCCTCACCCTTGTACTTCGGCCTCTACCGTCCATCGCCCTGGGCATGATCCTGGTGGCCGCCTGTCCTGGAGGGAACCTCTCCAATATAATCACCTACCTGGCAAAGGGGAACACGGCCGTATCCATAAGTATGACCGCGGTTTCTACTGCCGCGGCCATCATAATGACGCCCCTGAACCTCTCCCTGTGGGGTAGTCTGAACCCCCACACCGCCGAGCTTCTGAGGAGGGTCAGCCTCAGCCCTGTGGATGTCTTTACCACCATTTTCCTGATCCTCGGAGTTCCACTTGTGCTGGGACTGAGCTTGAGCCGGATCTTCCCATCTCTCGCGGACAAGGTTCGAAAGCCTTTCAAGATCTTCTCCCTGGTGTTTTTCATCCTGATCGTGTGCGGGGCCCTGGCCGCCAACTGGAGTATTTTCCTTAAGGTCGTGGGGCTGGTGATGCTGGTCGTACTCCTCCATAACGCCCTGGCCCTGAACCTTGGATACTGGTCGGGCCGTGTGTGCAGGCTGGATGAGCGCGACTCACGGGCCGTATGCATAGAGGTGGGGATCCAGAACTCGGCCCTGGGACTGGTCCTGGTTTTCAACTTTTTCGAGGGCCTTGGAGGGATGGCGATTCTCGTGGCCTGGTGGGGCATCTGGCATATTATCGCAGGGTTGATCACCGCCTTTATCTTTACACGATTCCCCCTTCCCCAAGATCAGCAGGCCTGAAGTACGGTCTGATACGGGAAAAAGCACATGAAGCGAGGAGTTTTCAGGAACAGGGTTGTGGTTATAACCGGCGCTGCCAGCGGCATCGGGCTGGCCGTTGCCAGACGATTTGCACGAGACGGGGCAAAGATCTGCCTGCTCGATATGGATGAGAGGGCGTTAAAGGATGCGGAGAGGGACCTGGCCGATTATGGAACCGACTGCTTCAGCCTGGTCTGTGACGTAAGCCGGCGGTCGCAGTGTGAGGACTCCATTAAGGGGGTGATTGATCACTTCGGCGGGGTGGATGTGCTCATCAACAATGCGGGCATTACCCAGCGCGGCGCTTTTGTCGATACCAGGGTATCGGTCTTTGAAAAGGTGATGGCCGTGAACTTTTTTGGATCGCTTTACTGCACAAAGGCGGCCATCAGGGGTATTGTTGAAAGAAAGGGGCTGATCATCGTAAATGAGAGCATTGCGGGTCTCGCGCCCCTCTTAGGCAGGACCGGCTACAGCGCCAGCAAACACGCCCTCCACGGCCTCTTCACCTCGCTCAGGAGCGAGATCCGGGGGAGCGGGGCCCATGTCATGATCGTCTGCCCCGGTTTTGTGAAGACCAATCTGCAGGCCAGGGCCTTAGGAGGCAACGGCCAGGTGACGAAGCATCCCCAGTCCACGGTGGGCAGTCAGAGCACGCCGGAAGAGGCGGCAGAGGCCATCTTCAGGGGGGCGATGAGGCGGAAACACCTGCTGGTCCTGACCCCCGTAGGGAAGATCAGTTATTGGATCAGTCGGATATCTCCGATCCTTTACGAACGGATGATGGCACGACAGCTCAGGTCTGAATTGGAATGATTACCGACACGCATTCAAGAGAAACTTGATATTCGAGATTAGGAATTGTGTGGGGTTTCCTGTTGGGAGACATGGGTTCACCAATTTCATCTCCTCCGCTTTCGAGCATCCAGCATCAAGTATCGAGTATCAGAGGTACATATGGGCCTGAAGGAGAGAAGGGAAAGGGAGAGGGAGGAGCGGAAGAGGCAGATCCTTGCCGCGGCCCGCTCCCTCCTCTTTGAAGAGGGGCTCCAGGCCACATCCGTGAACAAGATCGCCCGCAGGGCCGAACTGGGAGTGGGCACCATCTACTTCTACTTCGCGGGTAAGGAGGAGATATTCGCGGCCCTCCAGGAGGAGGGGATAGAGGTCCTTCAGGCCATGATCCTAAGGGACCTGGAAGGAGCCAAAGGGCCTGAAGAGCGTCTCAGGAGCATTGCCCGGACCTACGTGGATTTCAGCAGGGAGAAGGGAGACTACTTCGACATCATCAACTACTTCCTCTCCTCTCCAGGGGTTATGTTCAACGAAGACCTGAAGGAAAGGATAGACCAGAGGGGAAACAGGGTCGTCTCCCTCCTGGTAAGCACGGTTGAGGCCGGAATTGCCTCCGGTGATTTCAGGAAAGTAGATGCGAGAAAGTTCGCGATGATGTTCTGGGCCACCCTCCACGGACTCATGCTCTTCAGGAAGCTCAAGACCACCATGCTCCGGGGCGAAGACTACCATGCCCTTGTAGGCTATGCGGTCGATCACCTGGTGGGCAGCATCAGGGGGGAGTCAAATACCGGGTAAGGGATGAGATCCCTGCCGTTGATCTGTCCGGCGCAGACAGGAGGGCATCAGGTGTCAAGCCGCATTTTACCTGGGTTAAGTATATTGTCGGGATCGAACTGTCTCTTGATGGATCTCATCAGATCGAGGGCCACTGGGTCGTGCTCTAATTCCATATAGGGGGCCTTGGAAAGTCCTATGCCGTGCTCTCCCGTAAGGGTGCCGCCCAGCTCGCAGGTAAGCCTGAAGACCTCATCAACGGCCTTGTGAACATCCTTAACCTGGCGCGCGTCTGAAGGATCGTACATGATCTTGGGGTGGAGATTGCCGTCGCCTGCATGGCCGAAGATAACAAAGGGAAGGCCGTAGCCCCTGATGATTTCGGAAATACCGATGAGGAGGTCGGGTACCTTTGAGATGGGCACGGCCACGTCCTCTGATGCGTTGCTGGGCCGAAGCTGGGCAGCCACGCTTCCTGCCGACTTGCGGGCCTTCCAGAGCCTCTCCCTCTCCTTTTCTGACTCGGCGGTTTCAACGCTGATAGCCCCGTTTTGGTTGAAGACCTCTACGATCCTCTGCATCTGAAAAGAGGTCTCCTCCCTGGTGTAGCCGTCGGTCTCCACAAGGATCATGGCGTTCACCTCGGGCAGATCCATGCCCCCCTGATCACGGAGCACCAGAATGGTGTTTTCATCAAGGATTTCCAGAACGCTCGGGATGATGCCGGCAGAGGTAATATCAGAGACCGCCTGGCCCGCGGCCTTGAGATCTTCGAACAGGGCCAGCCCTGTCTTGAACGTGGTAGGTTTAGGGCTGATCTTGAGGGTGATCTCAGTAACAACACCCAGGGTCCCCTCAGACCCCACAAACAGGCGCACCAGGTCGTACCCGGATGAGGACTTCATGCAGTCGGTTCCCGTACGCATGACCCTGCCGTCCGGAAGCACAGCCTGAAGGGCCATTACGTAGTCCCTGGTAACGCCGTACTTGGCACCTCTCAAGCCACCTGCGTTGGTGGCCACGTTCCCCCCGATGGTGCATGCCTTGCCGCTCGCAGGATCAGGAGGAAAGAAAAAACCAGAGGGCGTCAACGCCTTTTCAAGATCCGCGTAGACAACTCCCGGCTCCACCACAACTCTCCTGTCTGCTATGCGGATATCAAGTATCCTGTTCATGCGGCACAGGTCCAGGACGAGCCCCCCACCCGCAGGGACGGCGGCTCCGGCCATGCCCGTACCTGCCCCCCGAGGGGTCACCGGAAAAGAGTGCTTGTTGGCCAGTATGAGAATCCGGGATATCTGGTCTGTATTTACGGGCCAGACTGCCGCGTCGGCCCTGTGATCATTATCAGAGGCGTCATAGGAGTATGAAACCATGTCGATGAGCTGGTCGGTGAAGTTTTCTTCTCCTACAATATCTATCAGGGACTTTTTGATCTCCCTGCGCATATGTCTCTCCTTGGAGGCTGTGGTGGTGGGGTTTATCACCGAGCCGGGTGCTGTAATCGTCGTGTTAGAGGAAGTCCCTTGTCCGACTCCTGTCTACAGGCTTCCAGATAAAGATTTTGGACTGCGTTATCGGTCGGAATCGTCGACGGCGTACTATGGGTACGACTTACTCCGATTCCTCCCTCTGGCCTTGCCAAAATCATTATCTGTAACCCTATATTATCCTTATCACGCCTTGTAAATAAGATAGGCCAGGTAACCCACGTAACAGAAGAGGAGAATGAAACCGTCTTTTCGGGTGACGGTGAAGGTCTTCCTCATCATGACCCAGGGGAGAAGACTGACGAATATCATAAACAGATAATCGACTATGAGGCCGCTTTGGAAAAAACCGCCGGGAATGGGGATGGGTCTCACCAGGGCCGCTGCGCCAAGAACGCTCAGTATGTTGAAGACATTACTCCCCACCAGGTTACCGATACTTATGTCCATCTCCTTTTTCATTGCGGCAACCACGGATGTGGCCAGCTCCGGGAGAGAGGTACCGAATGCGACTATTGTGAGCCCAACGAACTTTTCGCTTACCCCAAGAACCTTCATTATCTTTACCGCGGAATCGACCACAACCTGAGCGCCTGCAACGACGCCTACTATACCTGTGACGATCAAGAGGGTTTCTTTCCATCTTGAGCCCATATGAACCACTTGGTCAAGATCAATGCCTAATTCAGAGAGGACAGATGGATCCTCGGGCCCCTTTTCTTTGGAGACTTTGGTGGCCATACGGTAGTTGAACAGGGTGTAAAGGATGATCCCGCTGAAAAGGGTTACCCCTTCAAGCCGGCCGATTGTTGAGTTGAGAGAGATCAGGAGCAGATAGAGGGAGATCCCAAGCATAATCGGTATATCGCGCCTTACCACCGATGCATTACACGTAATAGGTTGAAAGACCGCCGATACACCCAGGACCAGGGCGATATTGCAGATATTACTCCCGACCACGTTGCCAACCGCGATCATGCTCTTGTTGTTGATTGAAGAAACAACGCTCACCACCAGCTCAGGCGCGGAGGTGCCGAAGGCGACCACGGTCAGTCCTATCACCACAGGTGTAACCCCGAGGCTGCGCGCAAGGCTGGAAGAGCCCTTTACGAGCCATTCGGCACCGTAATAAAGCATGGCAAAGCCAACAAGACAGAGTAGGATATTAAGGGTCATGGTTAATCGCGCGTAAGTTTCGTGTGATACAGGCACATCATATAGCGCGGATACGGAGATATGGAAAGAGAAAACTGAGACGCCACTGAAAAAAGGGGAAAGGCCCAGGGCCTCTCCCCTTTTTCACTGATGCATTAAACCCTGACACTGACTGGAACGTGGTTTCTACTTCTTTTTCAGGGACTTGAGAAGACCCTCGAGGTACTTCTGCCTCTCCTGGAACATCTTTATAGCCTGGTCCCTGCTCATGACCCTCATGGGACTCAATCCCGGTGTTGCCCCGAGGATAAGCCCCCCTATCACCCCCAATATGAGGGTAATGAGATTGGTGAAGGTGAGTGCCTGTGGAAAATAGTGAAGGAATTCCCCCATATCGCTCTCCTCGTTAGTCTCCTGTCACGGTATTGGCTGGTTGGCACGCATATTGGCTCCGATCATTTTTCTCAGGGAGTGAGTCTTGAGGTGGCGTATCTCTCTCCCTGTGCGTGGAAGGTGTTGATATCTACTCCAGCATTTCGCGCAGTTTCAGGCGCTGGATCTTCCCTGAAGGGCCTTTTGGAAGCTCGTCAAGGATTTTCAGCATCTTGGGCGTCTTGAATTTGCCCAGTTGCTCCAGGCAGTGGCTGCGCAGGTCCTCCTCGGTTGCGGTCATGCCCGGCTTGAGTGTGACGCAGGCCATGATCTCCTCTCCATAGGTGTCATCGGGGATCCCCACGGCAGCAGCGTCCTGCACCGCCTGGTGCTGGTACAGTGCCTCGTCAATCTCCCTGGGGGCAATGTTCTCACCGCCCTTTATGATGAGTTCCTTTATCCGGCCGGTCACGAACACGAAGCCGTCCTCATCCATATAGCCCAGGTCACCCGTATGAAGCCAACCGTCCGGTTCAAGGGCCTCCGCTGTCTTATCCGGCGCCTTGTAGTACTCCTTCATGACGTTATCACCCCGGATCATTATCTCACCCTGAGTGCCCCGGCGCACCTCGTTCCCTTGCTTATCGATTATCTTGGCCTCATTTCCCACGGCCTGGCCCGGTGAACCGTACTTCCTTTTTGAGGGATCCATGGGGTTTGAAAAGACCGGGGCTGCGGTTTCGGTCAGTCCCATGGTCTCCACAATGGAAACCTTGAACTTCTCCTCAAAGGCCCTGTGAAGAGAGGGGGGGAGTGCTGAAGATGCGGAACGGCCGAACCGAAGTTGGTCCAGTTTAAGTTCTCTCCCCTCAATGTCCGTGGCGCTGCACAGGTAGGAGACTATGGTAGGCACGACGCTGAACCAGGTGCATCTGTACTCTGAGATCAGTTCCCAGAAGTCGGAGGTGCTGAACTTGTGGGGCATGACCACGCTGCCCCCGCTCACCAGGGGAGTGACGGCCGTGACCACCTCCCCGTTGATATGATAAAGCGGGAGGGAGCACAGAGCCCTGTCATCCGGTGTGAGTTCATGGGCAAGGGAGGTATACTCGCCGCCCGCAACCATGTTCTTGTGAGAGAGGATAACCCCTTTTGGAAGTCCTGTGGTGCCGGAGGTGTAGAGGAGGAGTGCCCCATCTTCCTCTGAGACATACGGGAGGGTGAGCCCTGAAAGGTCCTGGTCAGGGGAAAAAATGGTTTCAGAGTCGTTGTCAACCTGAATAAGTTCCACAGCCCTTTCCACCTTGGAGGCCGCGGCCTCGACCCTTTCCCTCTGGTCTTCGGTGAAAAAGACCAGCCTGGTGTCGGAATGGTCCATTACGTACTGGAGCTGGGACGGCTGGGCCATGAGATTCAGGGGAGCAACTACAAATCCCGAGTACATGGTTCCAAGGAAGATCTTGGTGGTCTGGTACCCGTTTCCCATCATGAAGGAGACCTTGTCGCCTTTTTTAAGGCCTCGCTTTGTCAGATGTTTTCCAAGATTGGCTGAACCCTCCTTGAGCTGTCCGTAACTCAAGCTGAGTCCGGGTTCAGGTGCGATCATGTAGGTTTTTTCCGGCTGTTCAGCGGCCCTCCTGTCAATGAAGTCCCTGATGGTACGCATTCATACCCCTTCCTTTCTCTCCTGTGAAGGTGAACACTTTCTTGAAGTAACGGCTAATTTACATAATCATACCCTATCTGAAAGGCCTGACGATTCCGGTCATGGAATTTGGGAATGATCTCAAGAATGCTTTCCAGTACAGCATCCTTGTCCAGGATATCCACGATCCTTGACATAGCCCCTAATACCAGGGTATTGGAAAAAAGGGGATTGTTAAAGTGCTCCACGGCGAGTTCCTTGGCGGGAAAGGCCTTGTGAGTACATTTTAGTCCTTCATCGATCTTGTCTACAAATGCCGGATCATAGAGGATGGTACCGTATTCCGGCACCGTATCCTTGAATCTTTCATAGGCGGCCCTTGACAGGGCCACAAAATAGTCAGGGTTTTCACACATGGGGCTGTCTATGACGTCTTTTGAGAGAACCACCTGACTTCTCACATATCCGCCCCTCATCTCCGTGCCGTGGCTCTTGAGCATGGTAACCCGCAGACCCTGCTTGACACCGGTTTCACCTATGATCTGGCCTAATCTTACCACACCCTGGCCGCCAAATCCGCTCGCCACTATCTCGATTCTTTCTTTCATAGCGTTCCTGTCCTCCTGATCTTCTCCACCGTATCATGGACCATTTCATGGAACTCGGGCCTTGAATTACTTGCATCATGCCATATGCCGGTGGCCCAGACGGTGTTTTCCTTTTCCTGGCCCAGGGGAGCTGCCTGTTCCTCAATCCACCGGTAGATATTAACCTGGTTTCTCGATCCAAGCTCCCTGGAGCCGAAGTTGGTGGGGCAGGGATAGGGCATGTGTATCAGGGAGAAGCCCCTGTTAAGGATCCCCCTCTTCACCGTTTCAACGGCCCTGGCCCCGTCCATGGCCACGTGTCGGGCTAAAAAAGTGGCACCGGCCCCTTTCAGGATCTCTAACACGTCCATGCCTTCGCTCATCAGGTTATGCTCGAACATGCCGTAGGGGCTGCTGTCCGTATGGCTTCCCTGTGGCGTGGTCCACCCGTACTGTCCCCCAGTGGACTGGTAGCCGAGGTTGTCGTTTACAATGACCGTCATATCGGCGTTTGACCTGGCCGCGTGGATCAGGTGCATAAGCCCGATGCCGAAGGCATCACCGTCACCAACGGTCAGGATAATCTTCTTTTCAGGCGGAAGGGCAATGCGCAGTCCCCTGGCAATGGCATATGCCCTGCCGTGGGTACCGGCAAAGCCGTCCCCCTTCCAGGTTGCAAAGGTCTGCCTGCCTGCGCAACCAATGGAGGTCCCCCAGACAATATCTGCCACTTCAAGACCCAGTTCGTCGACGGCCTGGACCACGATCTTGTGGTTCATGCCAAGCCCGCAGCCTGAACACGCCGTACTGGGGATCTTGCGGGAACGTAGGTACTTTGACGTGATTCTACTCGATCTGTATTCCATTACCATTCCTCCAGCACCCAGCCCTTGCGGCTAAGGGGTTCGTTTTTCAGTAGGTTTTCAAAGGCCTCGATCAGATCAGGGGTCGTTGGCAGGTCTCCGCAGGTACCAAGGAAATGAACCTCGGAATCCTTGGGAGTAGCACGCTGAACCTCACGGACCAGTTCGCCATCCCAGTTGAGCTCCACGGACAGGTACTTGGTCTTCCTGGTGAAATGCTCGTCCGGGAAAGGCCACAGGTTGATCAACCTGAGGGAGCCTACCTTAAGGCCCTTTTCCCGGGCCTTTATGACCGCCGTATTCACCACCCGGGATGGGGTCCCGTATGAGACCACAACCAGGTCGGGATCATCATCCATGAATTTCTTTTCGTAAAGGTGGTTGAAAAGATGCCTGTTGTTTCGTACCTTATATATGAGCCGGTAGGCGTGCTTGTGATGGGCCTCAACCTCCTCTATGTCGTATCCCTCCACCGTAGGTGTCCAATCAGAGCAGATACCGCCGGTATTGTGGCCCAGGACAACGGGAGGAATGTCCAGTTCATCAGTATAAGGATAGAATTCGGGCCCCTGGCAGACCTTCCTGGGCCACACGCGCAAGCCCATCTCCTTCATCTCATCGTCGTTTTCAGGAACGCTTATATCCTCAAAACCGTCTGTAATGAGCTGGTCGGCTAATACGGATACCGGCATCCTGAACCTCTCGGAGAGATAGAAGGCCTCAACGGTCATGGCCATGCACTCCTGCGCGGTACTCGGAGCAAGACAGATGGTCTCGAAATTACCCCCCTGGGTGGGGTAGCGCATGAGATAAAACTCCCCCTGGCCGGGAGCCCCTGTGATGCCGCTTACAGGGCCCACACGTCCTGAGTTTAACACCACAAGGGGGGTCTCACAGCCCAAGGCCCAGCCGTAGGGATCGGCATAAAGAATGAAGCCCGGGCCGGATGTGGCTGTCATGGCCTTCATTCCGCCAAGGGATGCCCCGATACACATATGCATGGCCGCGCATTCATCTTCGGCCTGGAGATAAAAACCGCCCACCTGGGGCAGCCGGAGGCTCATGGCCTCGGCTAATTCAGTGGCAGGCGTTATGGGATAACCGGAGAAGAACCTGCACCCTGCCAGGATTGCCCCTTCGGTTATCGCGAAATTTCCAGTTTCTAAGAACCTTTTCATATCTTAAAACCTCCTTAGTTTCATGCGGTCACTTCCACGATGTCGATGGCGAAGTCAGGGCATGAAAAATAGCATTTGAAGCAGCCTACGCACCAGTCCGAGGACTTAACCTCTTCCGGTCTGTAGCCCTTGGCATTGAAGAAATCCGCAGGTCCAAAGGTCCCAACTTCGCAGACCTCCGCGCAATAGCCGCATTCCTTACAGTACTCAACGTTAAGGATAACCTCGAACTTCCTGGCATCACAGTTCAGGCAGCGACCCGATTCAGCTGCGATCTGCTCGTCTGTCAGTCCTAATTCAACCTGGGCAAACCCTGGACTCCTCTCCCACGGCTTCAAGAGGGGCGTCTCCTCACGTGGCTTTACCATCATCTCAAACTGGGGAAGGGCCACTTCTTCTTCGGGCGTTGCCAGGGTCTCTTCTATATCGCCATCACCACCTAAGTACTCATCAATGGCAGACGCCGCCCTTCTCCCGTGGGCCAGGGCACCTATGATCGAATCAGGGCCGCTCACCACGTCCCCGCCGGCGAAAATACCCTCTTCACCCGTGGCAAGGTTCGCCTCCTGGACGGCTATGCGTCCCCCCGAGGCCTCTATCCCCTTCAGTGGACCCACGAAACCAAGGTCCGCCCTCTGGCCTATGGCGAGAATAATATGGCTTGCATCCTTCCTGTATGTGATCTCTTCGTCGTACGAGGGGTTGAACTTCCCCTCGTCGTCAAAGACCGACGTGCATCTGATCAGCCTTAGGCCGGTGGCCTTTTCCTCACCCAACACCTTTTTCGGCCCCCAGGAGTTGTTGACCGAAACGCCTTCCTCTTCGGCCCGGGCGATCTCCCACTCGTGGGCCGGCATCTCATCTCTGGTTTCCAGGCAGAAAAGGTGGACATTGTCGGCGCCAAGCCTTTTGGCCGTAAGGGCCACGTCAATGGCCACGTTACCACCCCCAACCACTATCACGTCTCCAGTAAATTCAAAGGACTTCCCCATGCCAACGTCCCGGAGAAAATCCCAACCCCAGAGGATTCCCTCTTTTTCAGAGCCCTCAAGGGGGATTCTGGCGCTCCCGTTGGCCCCGCTGGCCACGAAGATGGCGTCAAATTCTTTCTTGAGATCATCAACTGAAATATCTTTTCCAATGACGGTGTTCCCCCTGAATTCAACACCCCATTCCAGGATGTCGTTGATGTCCTTGTCAAGCCTCTCCTCAGGCAGCCTGTAATCGGGTATGCCGTAACGCATGGTCCCCCCCGGTTTGGGATAGGCGTCAAAAAGGGCCACCTCATGTCCCTTGCCGGAGAGGTAGTAGGCTGCGGTCAGGCCTGCAGGACCGGCCCCTATAATCGCCACCCTTTTGCCCGTCTTGTCCGCCTTTTTCCTCCTTTTTTTCCAAGCATCTCCCCCCTTGTCCACGGCAGCTCGCTTGATGGCGCGGATGGCAATGGGGTCGCCGAACTGCCTGTACGCGCAGACATCCTCGCAGGGGGCAAAGCAGGCGTCGGCACACACCGTGGGCAGGGGCAGTTGCTCCCGCAGGACTGCTACTGCCTCGTCATACTCCCGATCCTTGACAGCACGTATATACCTGGGCACGTCCACACCGGCCGGACAGGCCTCGGTGCAGCGGGGAACTATAAAATCTTCTCTCTTGACACGTCTTGGGTCCATGATGAAACTTTCCTCCTCCTCAAAAGGCACGAAACATATTGCTCAGAAAACTGGACTTATACAGACTGTACAGAATTGCTGAAACATAAACCAGGAGCAAGAACAGTGCCAGGGATTGGAAAATGTCCCTATACACAGCCTGGAAAGATGCGGGCTCTTTGTAACTATCTTGAATGATGGTCAATTATTCTGTTTACCATCTCAACTGAAATGGTGAGGCTTGGGATTTGGATGGGAAACCTTGCAGAAGAAGTGTACTTGAATCCGGACATGTACGGATTTCAGTACATAAAAACAGGCCTGCACCCATCTGGGAGGGGACCATCAGGGTCCTGAGACCTGTTTTCAGAAGCTGGCAGTGAAACCAAGCCCCGTTTCTCTGCCCCGAAGTGGATCAGGCTGGGGGAGACATGCCTCTAAGTCCGGTTCAACGGTGTGAGTGGGCATACGTCTGTGATC
>Ga0136651_10001322_pt1 | contig 13619 bp, 8 predicted proteins | sample Mar14236cmmetaG_FD_94867 | JGI IMG/M metagenome (GOLD analysis project Ga0136651, IMG submission 94867) | Marine hydrothermal vent microbial communities from Guaymas Basin, Gulf of California to study Microbial Dark Matter (Phase II) - Marker... ...
ACATTACCGTCACCGGTGGTACCAGTCCTTATACCTTTGCCTGGACAACATCTGACGGAAGCGGATTAGTCCCAACAGATGAAGATCAAACAGGGTTGACAGCAGGGACATACTTTGTTATTGTTACAGATGCCAATGGATGCACATTTAATGCAACATTCACTGTTTCAGAGCCCTCTGCTCTGACTATCAATGGAAATGTCACCCATGTTACCTGTAACGGAAACATGGATGGGAGCATAAATATTACCGTTGGCGGGGGCGTTACACCTTATAACTTCAGCTGGAGCAATGGAGAATCAACAGAAGATATCAGCGGATTGTCAGGCGGAGCATACACGGTCACGGTTACGGACGCAAACGGAGCTACTATTGAAGAAACATACACCGTTAATGAGCCGTCAGTTCTTCTGATCACTTCGGTAATTGTAACAGATATCACAGGTTGTCCAGGCAGCACGAACGGAAGTTTATACATTCATGTAAGTGGAGGCACCAAGCCTTATGAGTTTTCTGTTGACGGAGGTATAACCTGGCAGTCTGACAGCGTATTCAGCAACCTGGGCGCAGGGGATTATGATGTTGTCGTTCAGGATGCTCATGCTTGTTCCTTCACGGGCGGCACCTATACACTCACCGATCCCCCGGGGATTAACATCACCGACGTAGTCGTGACAGAGATCCTCTGTAACGGAGGGACAGGATCCCTGCTTATCCTTGCTTCAGGTGGCACAAAACCTTATTCCTATTCCATTGATGGCGGAACCACTTACCAGGCAGACAGCCTGTTCAGCAACTTAGGAGGAGGTAATTATGACATTGCTGTCAGTGACCTAAACGGTTGTGTCACCTATGGCAGCACAATACTCCTTTCCGAGCCCGATCCCATCGCCATCACCGATCCTACGATCGATCCGTCCTGTCCGGGACAGAATGAGGGAGCTATCCAGGTGACCGCCAACGGCGGCACAGGAACCCTTACCTTCCTCCTGCTGGACAGCGAAGGCACACCCATCGACAGCAGCAAGACAGCAGGGAACTTCACCCATCTCGCCGTAGGCACCTACACCATCTTGGTAGATGACGAAAACCATTGCGGTCCTGTATCGAAAAGTGCGGAAGTTCCTGAAGCGGAAAATTGCGAACTGGTGATCTATGATGCTTTCAGCCCTAACGGAGACGGTGTGAACGATAAATGGAACATCCCGGGGATACAACAGAGTTATCCCAATTGTGTTGTAAAAGTTTTCAGTTCATGGGGCACACAGGTATTCTCTTCGAAAGGATACACCCAACCCTGGGATGGTACCTTTGACGGGAAGGCGCTGCCGGCCGGCACATATTATTATATTATAGACCTCGGCCCCGGCGAAAAGAAGTATTCCGGAACTGTAAATATTATCAAATAATTTATGGTCAAGCATATAAACTCCATTCCCATGAAAAAGATACTTATCCTCTTCATTATTACGATTTTTTCAATCACTGCTTTTTCACAACAGATACCCCTGAATGCCCAGTACCATTTTGATCTGTACCAGATCAACCCAGCGGCCGCAGGCAGTCAGGAATATATGCCCGTTTCTCTGAGTTTCCGTAAATTCTGGGTAGGCATCAACGGTACTCCTTCCGTGCAAGCCCTGAGCGGGCATGTTACCGTTGCCGACCGGATGGGCGTCGGTGTAAGGATCTTTAATTACATGCAGGGACCTCTGCGTCAGACCGGTATGGAAGCCACCTATGCTTATCATATCCCGTTAAGCGAAGAAGGGCCGAATATCTCATTGGGACTATCACCAACATTTTACCAGTATTATCTGGATAAGTCCTCTCTTACCATGGAAGATCCCAATGATGCCGTGTTGCTCGGAGGAAATAAAAAAATTGTTCCCGATGCCAATTTCGGGGGTTTGTTGTATGATAACAAATATTTTCTGGGAATAAGCGTCTTCCAGCTCTTCCAGGGGAAAATCAACCTGGGGACCGAAGGGATCACCGAACAGCAAAAGAATGTCAGACATTATTACTTTAACGGCGGATACAACTTTGAAATCAATGACAATATCATGCTGCAGCCATCCCTATTGTTGAAATTTCTGGAGGCAGGGGTTTTCCAGGCGGATATCAATCTGCATTCCGTACTCTTTAAAACCGTCAATTTCGGACTCTCATACCGGACTCAGGATGCCCTCAGCATCCAGGTGGGGTATCAGAACAAAAGTATCCTGTTCGGCTATGCTTTTGATATTTCTATGTCCGATCTCCGGACCCAGACGAGCGGATCGCATGAAATCATCTTTATTTACAAAATGCCGAATTTTTTAATAAAAAAATAAAAGTAGATACCCCGGACAAGGCGTTTTTACGTTTCAGGCCTTTTTTTGGCAGCCACGGAACACGAATGGGCACAAATGGGTATTTTTCCCGTACTACAGGATGAACATTTGCGTAATATTCATTAAGTTTATCCCGGTAGAATCAAAAGGGATAAAAAATGAATATTCTTGTATTAGGATCAGGAGGCCGGGAGCATGCCCTGGCATGGAAAATAGCACAAAGTCCGCTTACTGATAATCTGTATATAGCCCCGGGAAATGCAGGAACAGCACAGCTGGGAGAGAATGTCCCCGTTAAGCCGGAAGATTTTCCGGCTGTTGAATCATTTATCCTCTCCCATGATATCCAGATGCTGGTGGTAGGCCCCGAAGGTCCATTGGTCAAAGGTATTTATGATTATTTCAGAAGCCAGTACCGGTTTTCCAATCTTTTTATCATTGGACCTTCGCGGGAGGGTGCTATGCTGGAGGGAAGCAAAGCCTTCGCCAAAGATTTCATGCAGGATAATGATATCCCTACTGCCCGTTATCAGAGTTTCACCGCCAAAGAGCTTAACATAGCCAAAGATTTTCTTCATGACCTGAAACCTCCTTATGTCCTGAAAGCCGATGGTCTGGCTGCAGGAAAAGGAGTATTGATCCTTAATGATTACGAAGAAGCCGTAAATACGCTGAAAGAGATGTTTCACGGGAAATTCGGAGAGGCGGGGAAAACCGTGGTCATAGAAGAATTTTTAAGCGGCATAGAATGCTCTGTTTTTGTCCTTACCGATGGAGAATCCTATATATTGTTACCCGAAGCCAAAGACTACAAACGGGTTGGCGAGGGGGACACCGGTCTGAACACCGGCGGTATGGGGGCCGTATCTCCGGTACCCTTTGCCGACGACACCTTCATGGAAAAGGTGGAAGAAAGAATCATCGAGCCCACCATCAGCGGGCTGCAGGATCGTAACATCATCTACCGGGGCTTTATTTATTTCGGACTTATGAATGTCAACGGAGATCCTTTTGTTGTGGAATACAATGTACGTATGGGAGATCCGGAAGCAGAGGTGGTCATCCCCAGGCTCTATTCCGATCTTGTTCCTCTCTTTCAGGCGGTCGCCACCAAGAACCTTTCCCAACAGAACATGCAGATCATCCCTGATACGGTCGCAACGGTCATGCTGGTATCCGGAGGATATCCGGAAATTTATGAAAAGGGGAAAAAGATCGCTTTCCCGGACAAAATACCCGAGACTTCCGTTATTTTTCATGCCGGCACCAAAAAAGAGAACGGGGATGTTGTCACCAGCGGTGGACGTGTATTGGCTGTCAGCTCAGTGGGGAAAGACCTCAGGGAAGCACTAAGCCGCTCGTACGAGTTGGCTGAAAAAATAAACTTTGAAAAAAAATATTTCAGAAAAGATATCGGTTTTGATTTAACCTGAACCCATGTTAAAAGCATTCCAGGGTTTTCAACCCAAACAGGTCATTAATATAACACTGCTGGGCATTTTTTTCTGGCTTCCGGCATTTCTTTTCCCGTTAAAATTCCCTTCACCCATTGTCCTGTACCCCTCTCCTGCTTCGCCTGTTATGGAGCCAATAGCCCGGCTGTCGGGTTTCACAGCCGCTGTAGTATCGTTTATCTTCTGGTTTTTAACAGGGTACCTTCAGGTCTTTATGAATACAAAACATCTCTTCCTGAAAACCAGAACGCTATTGCCTCTTTTTTTCATCCTGACCCTCTCAACGCCGGTATTGGGATTTTTTGAACTCAATAACCTGAATCTGACTTTTCCCATTTTATTGATCGCTCTGCATCTGGTCTTCGGCACATACCGGAACAACAACGTAGATTTTTCTTTCTTTTCTGCAGCTTTGTGGGTAGGGTTGGCCTCTCTGATCTGTGTCAAGACTTCTGTATTTCTTATTATCCTCTGGATTGCCCTGGTAACCATACGGCCTTTTTATTTCCGTGAATGGTTTGCTTCGCTGGCCGGGTTTTTTACCCCCTGGTTTTTTCTGTTTGGGATTCATTTTCTACTTTCAGACGAGATCTTTTCGCTGGAAACAAGTATCGCAAATGATTTCATGAATATCTTCAGAACAACCGGTCCGGATAATATCCGGTGGACTTTCCTGTCTTTTCTAGGAGTTTTGCTTCTTATCAGTTCGGTTCAACTGTTGTTTACTATCCCCGGATTAAAGATCAAGACCCGCAAATTTTACGGAGTTCTTTTCTGGATCATTATGGTTTCGGTTGTAATGTTCATCCTTTTTTCTTCCATGTGGTTGTCTTTCATTCCTCTCTTTTCTTTGTTTTTCTCCGTGATCGTATCTTTCTATTTTCTGACGGACAAGGTTTCTCTAATGAAACGTATCCTGTTTGACCTGTATTTAGCAGGCCTTCTCATTATTTTGATAGTGAGAATTTTTTGATTTAAATCCGAAAAACAGACCGTCTGGTCTGTTTTTTTATCATTCAAAATAAAGAATCCCTATTGTTTCACATAAGAAAGAATACTCACCGCCATGCCGGGTTCTCCGTCTTTGAAGGTGATATAAACGGTATAAGGTCCGGATTTTTTACAAAAGAAATCTACGGAATTGTAGATCTTGCCACTTTTATTACTAAAGTTTGAAGCGATCATGCCCTTGGTGTCATAGATGCGGATAATTCCTTTCCCCGGATATTTTTCCGAGTTACAGATGGTAAACCTGTAATGGATATTTTTGTGTAAGGCCAACGTATGTCTGGCCACAGGAGGATTATCAGGTCTGGTAGCCTTGGGCAACTTTACCACATAATCTTTCAGATAGATGGCATCACTCCCGCTTTCCCGTACACATAAGTTCACCAATTTATCCGGCCGGGATTGGCCAAATGTTTTTTTGCCTGTTGAAAAAGAGATTAAAACAATCGAAAAAAAAAGTATGCCAAATTTCATTGCTTTGGATTTTGAAGCATTTAGCAAGGCAAAAATAAAAAAAACATTCATTTTAACTCATTTTCAATCAAATAATTTTGATAAATACCGGAATTTCATTTATTAACAATCTTGTTTCTCAGTTCCTTTGTTTTCAGTATAATTTTCTGCAACAACTCTTCAGAATAGTCGATTTTACTCTCTTCGTGTTGTATGACTACCAGTCTTCCGTCCTTTTCAACCGTCTCAGGTTCTCCGGGAATGACGGTAATAGACACCTGCTGAAACAGATTTTTCAGAGGGATCAGTTGGGCATTCAGTTTTTTAACTTCCCGGTTATTCTTATAATGTCCCAGAAGGGTAAACAGGTCTTCCATGATGATTTTCTGTTCTCCGATACGTTCTTTGAGCTCAGGGTGCGGATAATCTTTTTGCACTTGTGTGGCGAGATACATTCCTTCCAGCCACAGTCCCGAAATGATCATGGCACTGACCTCTCCCCGCTGTTTGCCCCGGAGATATTTGTCGATATCGTTAAAACTCCTTACAGCAAGAAACATCAGGGAGTCGAGATTATTCTTGTTGGAAGAAAGCCTTTTTAACGTACTGAAATCAAAAAATTGCCCGACCTTTAAATCTTCCGATAATTTTTTGATATTCGAAATATAGTCCAGGATAGCTGTATTCTGTCCATACATGGCCTGGTACCCCAAATCCGCCCCGTAAACCCCCAGTGCAAAAGCTTTCTGAATATCCGTATTAAAACCGGATATATTCCTGGCAGGATAAAGATACTGGTTGGAATATGGAACATTCAGCTTATTGAGCATGCCGGCAATTTCCACCGGCGAAGCCAGATTATCGATAATATCCGCTGTGACTTCCTCTTCCAACATTGACGGTTTTTCCTCATTCAGAACGGAGTCAGGAATGTTAAAACTTTCCTTTTTTTTATTTCCCGAACCACTGCTGTGGCAGGCTGTCATCACGATAAAAACGCTTATCAAAACGCTTAATAGAAACCTCATTTTCCTGATTGATTAATTTGTTGGTATTTGAGCAAATAAATGTAGTCAATAAAATTAATAAAACAAAATATTTCAGAGGGAATTAACCCCAAGTTAATAAAACTAAAACTTTATTGGCCTTATGGTCCTCTCCCCATTCCTCCCAATCAATATGGGAGAAGAGGCAAATATAGTTAAAATAGTTAAAAATAATTCACTCATTTAACGATTGCCATTTCTTCAGGGAACGGGGAAACTCTCCGAAAAACTCAATGGTATATTTCAGTAGGTCAAAGTATAAGATAAGATACAGCAAGAGGATCATAATCCATACAACCAGAATATTAAACCAGAATGTTTCGTAATAATGCCCGGCAAAATATTTTTTGGGGGCAAAGAAATGTGAACGGATCCCCAGCCAATGGCTTGCATCCGGATCCTTATAAATCGGATGGTATTTCTGGATCAGACGGTTTTTATACTCCAGAATACGGTTCCTTTCATATACTTTCCGTACAATATCCGCCAGATTCTCATTATAATACTCATCCCTGAGTTTTTTATATAGAACCGGATTGGTTTCCTGCATGTATTCGATAATTTTCTGTCTTTTTCCGTTGGCGGCCAGCATTTTCTCATTATAATATTTTTCCAGTCTGTCAAAATAATTCTTAAGCTCGAAGACTGTATTGGCACTGAACTTCCCGGGGACCAGACACTCCACTTTGTCAAAACGTATTTCCGGATTATTTCTATTCTCTTTTTCAATTTCATTTTTTAATAAAAGGAGCCTGCCGGGATTATCCGGAGACAATTTCCCATCGTTCAGTAATGTCACCGCAGTATTCAGAGCATCCCTGAGTTTGGGAATACGATATACCACCTGAAAGTCAGCCTCACTCTCCTTTTTTTCATAAGGATAAAAGTATTTTTCATATTTGTTGCTTTTAAACTGATAGACCATCAGCGCCTCATAGGTCCATTTTGTCGGCATCAGGTCTGCTACCACCGGAACCTTATCAATACTGCTGATTTTGCGATTGAGTTTATCGAAACTAAACATAGCCCCGCTGAGCACCATCATCGGGATGATCAGGATCGGCACCACAATATAAATCGTGATGGCCGAATTAAAAGAAGCGGAAATGATCAGTCCTAAAAGATTGGCACAGGCAGCCGTGGTAAACATAGCCAGCCAGTATGGGAAAAACATACCTCTTATCTCCAAAATCATATTCCCAATAGTTACAAACATAGCCGACTGGACAGCAGAGATAAAAAACAAGACTGCTATCTTTGACAACAGGTAACTCCCTTTCCCAAGATGCAGAAATCGTTCTCTTTTCAAGATCTTACGATCTTTATATATTTCCTCGGCGCTGATGATCAGTCCCAGAAAAAGAGAAACAATCAGTGACATAAAAATATATACGGGAATGTTTTCATTCTCCCTGTAGATATATACATCCGACTGCGGATCCGCAATATATTTAACAAGGTATGCCAGGACAAAAGCCAGAAAAGGAGATACCAGCAGGTTTAGGGTAACATACTGCCCATTGGCAACCTTGCTCAACACGTTCCTTTTCAGGAAGATAACAAACTGTGTGAACTTATTGGGCTGATCAAGGGAAGAAGAAGGAGGGCTGTGCGTTTTTATTATCTCCGGGAAGGTAATTCGTTCTCTGAAAAACTGAGCCCATTTCTGAGGTTTCACCCTTCTTTTTTCCGTATATCTTCCATACTCATCCACCACCCTGGCATCCAGAATATTAAATATTGTTTCCGGGTTAACATTTCCACATACGGGACATTCGCCGATATCACTGTTGATCTGGGCATCCAACTTTTTGAAATAGATAATCGCCTCAACCGGATTACCGTAATACACGAGATACCCTCCTACATCCAGCACCAGGACGGTATCAATCATTTTATAAATATCAGAAGACGGTTGATGAATCACCACAAAAATCAGCTTACCTTTCAGTGCCAGTCCTTTGAGCAGGTCCATAACATTCTCCGAATCTCTTGAAGAGAGGCCGGAAGTAGGTTCGTCCAGACAAAGGATGGAAGGCTGTCTGATCATTTCGAGGGCAATATTCAGACGCTTCCGCTGTCCTCCACTGATAATACTTTTTTTGGGTGATCCGACCTTAAGATTCCGAATGGTAAAGAGATCCAAATCTTTCAGCATCTTATCCACCATACCGGCAACTTCTTTACTGGAGAGTTCCCTGAAGCATAAAAGGGCATTGTAATATAAGTTCTGATAAACCGTAAGTTCTTCGATCAGCAAATCATCCTGGGGGACATATCCGATAACCCCCTCCAGTTGATCCCTGCTCTCAAACAGGTTATACCCGTTTATGATCACTTCCCCTTCTGTCGGCTTTTCAGTACCGCTTAACACATTCATCAGTGTAGTCTTACCGGAGCCGCTGGCTCCCATAATACCGACCAACCTGCCGTGTGATTCCGAAAATGAAATATCCCGTATTCCGTAATTCCCGTTTGAAAAACGCTGGGTTACATGTCTGGCCTCGAAAGATATGGGGATAATGGCAGGGTCATATTTGAACCGGGCAACCACATCGCTATAATACACCGGTTTGCCATGGGATAGATGCAGGCTGCTCCCCGGTGCAAAAAGAAAAGCCTGTCCCGGTTTTACCAATAACCCGTTTAAGAAAACATCATCGGTACAGGTATGCTTCAGAAAGATTAGTTCCACATCCTGGACATACAAAAAGAAAACAAATCCTTTTAACCTTTTTGTATAAAGATACTTAGCTTTTAGAAAAAACTTTTTCTCGCCACTGATTATAAGAATACTTTCAAGATCGAGCCTGTCGGGATTTTTCTGTCTGATAAACTGTTCTATATCTTCATAGGCTTCCTGGGAAATTTTGAACACCTCTGCCACCGTGTTGACGATATTCATACGTTGGGGAGAGAAACCGCCCGTGCTGTTTAATAACTCAAACAAACGCATCAGCACTACAACCTTCTGCTCCCGGTTCAGTGTTTTGTTGATTTTTTTACAGATACTGAAAATCCGTACCGAATCCTTTACCGAAGGTTTACGTATAGTTATATTGCGTTTCCTGACATGGTCTATTTCCGCAAACTCTTCAAATAATTTAATATATTCCCGGGCAGAATCTTCTCCTAACTGTCGTATCAGAAAATCCCGGACAAACAAATATTCTTGATCCTGCACCCCCTTATCCTGCTTGACAATAAGGGCAAACAACTGCATCAGGGCTTTTAGAATCTCTTCACTCATAAAACCGCCGGTTTAACCGCTCTAATATAAAGATTTTTTTCTCAGGTTATTACACGAAGGTTTGTACAGGAACGCATAGGTTCACAAAAAAATAAAATATCAAATCCCGCTCCTATCAATTCCTCGCAAATCATAAGCAAATACGGATCCTGACAGGATTGTGGTCACTATGTTCAAACCCAAGGTCTATCCCTTGTGTGAAAAGGCACTTCACTCCGGGAGAGAGCAGGAAAAAATCAATCAGGGTGGTAGGTGTTTTTCCCGGATCAAAAGAAGTCAGGTTCGACCGGTTAGTCATATGGGTTCTGTCATATGCCCATGTCCAGCCCGCAGGCAGATAATTTTCCGGGATTTGATTCAGCACGAATCTTTTATATCCCGACTTATTATTAAAAGCCTTGTCCTGAAAACCCGGCGGATTCTGATTCCAGTCACCCCCGACCACCACCTTATTTCCTTTCTGCTGTTCTCTCAGAATAAAATCCTTCAGGAAAGTCATCTCATTCTTTTTCAGTTCTCCGTTGTCAAAAGCAGAATTATGGGTGTCTATGAGCACCAACTGTGTTCTGTCCTTCAGCGGAAACCGGGCCACCAGAAAACAACGGTCCAGCATAAACAAACGGATAGGCCAGTCATATTGTCCGGGATAATCCATCCGATCAACCCGTAAAGGTTCATGCCTGGAAATCAAAACGACACCGGATTTCACGCCACCCATCGGATGGGCCACCGGCACCGGCACATAAAAAACCTTGTAGTTCAGTGCTAAAAACACCTTATACTGCGGAAGGTATTTTCTCAGTGTATCCACTTCATGAATGTGATAAGTCCTTTTAGAGGAAACGTCCACCTCCTGCAGGAAAAAAGCATCCATCGTATCGTTAAGGATCAGAAAATTACGAATTGCTTTCAAATTATTTATCGTATGTTTTTTGCTGGTACGCACCTGGCTTCCTCCGTCATAAAAAAAATCCATATCCTTCCCCAACCCGCAGTAACCTATATTCCAAGTCATTAGATTCAGTGTATCATACATATCCAACGTATCAGGATGATCGGAAACATACAGTTCGACCTTTGCGGGAGGTTTATAATCGGTTAATGTTGCAACAATGAGAAATAAAACAAACAAAAGGATTAGAATTCCAAAAATCCATGCGATACCTCTGATGAGTTTTTTCATAATTAATCGTTTTTTGATATGCAATATGAATCAGTCTGCTTTGAATAAATTTACGAAATTTATACATTTCCCCCATTAAATGAAAAATTGTTTTGATCCACCGGATAAAAATAAATAACTTTGGATAGTTTATTTTGATAAAAACGATATATCATGAAATTCGGCGTAGTAATTTTTCCGGGTTCCAACTGCGATCAGGATACTGTATACGCGATCAGGGATATCATGGATAAGGAAGTAATCAAACTCTGGCATAAAGATACAGATCTTCAGGATGTGGATATTGTCGTTTTACCGGGTGGGTTTTCATACGGTGACTATCTGCGTTCGGGAGCTATTGCCCGTTATTCCCCGATTATGAATGAGGTGATCCGTTTTGCAAAAAGAGGGGGTTATGTGCTGGGCATCTGCAACGGTTTTCAGATCCTATGTGAAGCAGGTCTGTTGCCGGGAACTCTTCTGCCCAACGCTAACCAGAAATTCATTTGCAAAAACGTATATATCCTCCCTGACAACAACAAAACTCCTCTCACAGCCAAACTGGACAAAACACATCCATTGAGAATCCCTATTGCTCACGGAGAAGGCAGGTATTATGCTCCCGAAGAAGAAATTGCAGGGATCCGTCAAAACCATCAAATTCTGTTCCGTTACTGTGGCAAAGACGGGGTTATCTCCGAAAAATTCAATCCTAACGGCTCCATGGATAATATTGCCGGCGTTTGCAACGAAACGAAAAATGTCTTCGGGATGATGCCCCACCCCGAGCGTGCCGCAGATGACCTTCTGGGAAATACCGACGGCCGGCTGATATTTGAATCACTCATAAAAACACTGGAAGAAAAAAAGTTCAGTATTTATAATTGATCTTGCGTTACTGTACGTGGATCCCATGAGAAAACAATGCTTGTCAAGAGACGTTCAAGGAAGTTTTCACGAGGTTTTTTGTTTCTGATTTTTGCTGTGTTGGTTTCCTGTCCTCTGCAGTCTTTCACGGGGCGGCCGGCACCTGCCACCGGAAACGGTATCGACTCCATTGATATTCTTCATTACAATATCAATCTTGTACTCCCGGATCTCGCCAAACGTTCCATTATCGGTATTACGGACATCCAGGTATACACCCTGCAGGACTCTGCCCTGAACATACAGCTGATGCTTGAACATCTTATTGTCGATTCCGTTTGGATTAATGAAGAAAGGGACAAAAACATTTTACAAACCGGGAATATTCTGAACATCCGGTTGGAGGAACCGCAAGACAAAGGGACTACGATCCTGGTAACGGTTTTTTACCATGGCATACCTGTCCATGATCCGCATTGGGGAGGTTTTTATATCAACCCCCATGCTGCATGGAACATGGGTGTGGGCATGACGGTCATCCCCCACCCTTATGGCCGCACCTGGTATCCCTGCGTGGATAACTTCACGGACAAAGCCTCCTATGATTATTTCATAACCATACCCGATACCCTGTCGGCCGCCTGCCCCGGCACGTTGGAGGATATTTTCCACAACCATGACGGAACGAACACCTGGCACTGGAGTCTCTCTGATCCCATCCCTACATATCTTTCTTCGGTGGCAGTCTCAAAATACACCATACTGAAAGACAGCCTGCAAGGCATAAGCGGAATTATCCCTGTTAATTATTTTGTCCCGGAAGGAAAGCTCTCCGAAGCGAAGTCCACTTTTTCACATGTCCCGGACTATCTTCGCATTTTCGAATCCCTGTTTGGCCCCTATCGCTGGGAAAAAATAGGATATGCTACCGTCCCCTTTCAGAAAGGAGCAATGGAGCATGCCACCTGTATTTCTGTTCCCGAATATGTGCTAAGTGATACTCATGATTTCAACGATCTGCTATCACACGAATTCTCTCACAGTTGGTTCGGGAACCTTGTTACTTGTAAAACAGCACAGGATATGTGGCTCAATGAGGGCTGGGCTGTTTATTGTGAAGCACTTTACCGCGAATTCAGTAATGACCGCGCCGATTATGACCGTTTCATACAAAACAACCACAGGAGAGTCCTGGAATACACCCACATTATTGACGGAGGGTATTATCCTGTGTACGGAATCCCCGAAGATATCACCTATGGAAGTACCGTTTACAACAAAGGAGCCGATATAATCCATACCCTTCGACATTTTCTTGGGGATAAGGTTTTTTTCAGTACCCTGAAAAAATACTTTCGCCAGTATGCTTTTCAGAATATTTCTACCAGAGAGTTTGAGTCTTTTTTGACAAATACCACACATGTCAATCTCGAGGATTTTTTCAACACCTGGATTTATGCCCCGGGATTTCCTCATTTCAGTCTAGACAGTTCTCTGATCATTCGCGACCGCGATGACTATGTTACAGTGTTATTCCTGAAACAGAGACTCAAAGGCAGAAAAGATTATAGCTACAACACGCCGGTTAATGTTACCCTGCTGGATGGTACCTGGAAAACACATAATGAAAAAGTGAATATCTCCGGGCCTGTACAAAAGAAGACGCTGATTTCTTCCTTCAGGCCGGTAGCTGTCATGATCAATCTGGATCGGTCAGTATCAGATGCCACCACTTCAGCTTACAAAGTAGTAAAACATGCAGGCTCGTATACGTTTGACAATTGTTTTTTCAAGCTTGGAGGAGGAGCCGGAACCGACTCTGCTTTTTTTCGTGTTGTCCATCACTGGATCGGCCCTGAACATTCTGGCTATCCTGCCAAAATGACTCTCTCGCAAAACCGCTACTGGAGTATCGAAGGAGTTTTGCCTGATTCATCCGACTGGCAGGGGTCATTTTACTATAATTTTTCCCGTTCCATGAAAAACGGTTATCTGGATACCCTTCCCCCTCCCCCGTCCAATGACAAGATAACACTGCTTTAC
>Ga0136651_10001323_pt1 | contig 13607 bp, 16 predicted proteins | sample Mar14236cmmetaG_FD_94867 | JGI IMG/M metagenome (GOLD analysis project Ga0136651, IMG submission 94867) | Marine hydrothermal vent microbial communities from Guaymas Basin, Gulf of California to study Microbial Dark Matter (Phase II) - Marker... ...
CTTCTGCAGCGGGAATACGGTGTTTACACGTTTGCAGATCCGTCCGCATGTGTCGCGGGGGCCGACATCATCCTACTTGCTGTGAAACCGCAGGATCTGGACACGGTGGCGGGCCAGCTGGGCGCTCTGCATACGAGCCAGCTTGTAGTGTCGATACTGGCTGGCGTTAGAGTGGAACGTCTCCAACGAAGCCTTGGCCACAGCTGTATTGTGCGTGCCATGCCGAATACGCCGGCTCGCATTGGGCGGAGCATGACAGTGTGGACATCTACGCCACAAGTAACGACTGAACAGAAGGACACCACCAAGAGAATTCTTGGTACCCTTGGCGAACAACTGTACGTGCCTGACGAGAAGTATCTCGACATGGCTACTGCCTTGAGCGGCAGTGGCCCTGCCTATGTGTTTTTGTTTGTCGAGGCATTGGTTGATGGGGCCGTCCGTATCGGTATGCCGCGGGCGATGGCCCAGACGCTTGTCGAGGCGACGCTGCTTGGCTCGGTTGAGTACCTCCGCTCCTCCGGCGTACATGCAGCGGAGCTAAGGAGTGGGGTGACGTCTCCTGGCGGAACAACAGCAGCTGCCCTCCACGAACTTGAGAAGGGCAGCCTGCGCTCAACCGTTGCCGAAGCTATTGCTGCAGCCTACGAAAAGGCCAAGACTCTCTAGCTAGTAGGTACCCTCTGCTGGCTCTTGGTTAGGATTCAACTTCTTGAACTTCTCAAGGAGCTGTTCCTTCGACTCGACGTTGTCAGGATCGGGCTGAGGAGCACCAACGGGGCAGACTTCAGCACATCTCGGTGTCTCAAACCAGCCCACACACTCGGTGCACCTCTCGGGGTCTATGACGTAGGACGCATCTCCTTCGCTGATCGCAGAGTTCTTGCACTCAGATTCGCATGCACCGCAGCTGATGCAATCTTCCGTAATCCTGTAAGCCATTGCTCTGTACCGCCTCCTAGCTTAGTATGGTGCCGTCATTGTACTGAGCACCTGCTTGTTTTTCAACATCGCGGAGGTGCTCGGCGTACTTGCGCACGAGGGCTTCGGCAACGTGCTGCGGCACCATACCGTCGAGACATCCCCCGAGGCGGGCTACCTCCTTTATGACGCTGGAACTGATAAACTGGTACCGCGGACTTGTCATAAGGCACACGAGCTCAATATCCGGCGCCAGGGTTCTGTTCATGAGTGCCATCTCAAACTCTCGTTCGAAATCTGAGTTAGCGCGTAGACCACGGATCATCACGTCGGCCTTCATCTGGTGTATGAAGTCGACAACGAGACCCGTGAACGACCGTACTTGCACATTTGGTATGTCTTCACACGCCTTTTGTGCAAGTTCTACACGCTCCTCCACGCTAAACAGAAGGTTCTTCTCCGGCCTGTCATACACGGCAACGATGAGGCTCTCGAAGAGCGACGATGCTCGCTTTACAATGTCCAAATGACCGTTTGTAATCGGGTCGAACGAGCCTGGATAAACGGCAATGGTCATGTTATTGCTCCCCCCTGCGGTAGATGAACACATGGGAGTCGCCGTAGCGACGAGTCTTCAACAGCACAAGTGGTCCGTATGAGTTTTCAAGTGGATGACGGTCTCCGTGCACGACAGCGACGAGAGCATCAGTCTCGAGCAATCTGCCTTCGGCAAGGGCTTTCAGGATCTTGCTGGTGGATGGGTCCTCATAGGGTGGGTCAAGAAACACAGTGTCAAACGGTCCTTTCAGAACGTCCAGTGCCTTCGTCACAGGCATGCACAAGACCTGTGCGCGATCTTTAAAGCCGGTGTGTGCAAGGTTGTGTTTGACCACATCGCAGGACGCACGGTTCCTGTCTACGAAGACGGCGTGTGCAGCACCTCGGCTGAGCGCTTCAATGCCGAGGGCGCCACTCCCAGCGAACAGGTCGAGCACCGAAGCACACTTGCACGCCGCGGTCTCGAGCATCGAGAAGAGGCCCTGCCGCGCGAGACCAGTGGTTGGCCTCACCTTGCGCCCTGGCGGAGCCTTCAGTTCCATCCCTTTCGCGCTACCGGACGCGATTCGCATGTCAGGCCTTGGATGGGCGGCATTGTACTATGCTCCACATACGTTCATCAATGCCTGTAAATGTTTGACGGCCCTATGGGCATCCACTATACTTCGGCTCGAGGTAGACGAGAGGCAAGCCATCGTATCATGAGCAGCGGATTTGAACGATTTTCTGAAGGTGCACGCAAAGTCCTGACTAAAGCTCAGGAGGAGGCGAAGCGTCTTGGACACAGCTACATAGATACCGAGCACATCCTGCTCGGTATCGTTGATGAGGAGTCGGGGGTCGCGGCCCGAGTCCTCACTAATCTGGGAGTACCTCTCACCAAGGTTCGGGCAGCAGTCGAATTTGTAGTAGGTAAGGGTGAGCGTCGAACTATTGGTGAGATTAGCTTGGCGCCACGCGCGAAGCGCGCTATCGAGATAGCTGTTGATGAAGCTCGGCGGCTCAATTCCAGTTACATCGGTAGCGAGCACCTTCTGCTTGGCCTTCTTGGTGGCAAGGAAGGTGTCGCCTGTAACGTGCTTGAGAATTTCGGTATTACGCTTGAACGGGCGCGGGAAGAGGCGGCGCAGGTCATGCGGCATGAGGCCATCCACGCGCGTTCTGTGCGAACGGCCAGCAAGACCCCTACACTAGACCAGCTTGGCACCGATCTTACTGCTCTTGCCAAGGCTGGGAAGCTTGATCCTATCATCGGCCGGACCGCGGAGATTGAGAGGGTTATCCAGGTTCTGAGCAGACGCACCAAGAACAACCCCGCGCTCATCGGCGAACCTGGTGTAGGCAAGACTGCGATCGTAGAAGGACTTGCCCAGCGTGTTGCCGACGGAGAAGTGCCGGATGTGCTCCAAGGTAAGAGGATATTGGCACTGGATATCGGAGCCCTTGTTGCAGGTACGAAGTACCGCGGTGAGTTTGAAGAGCGGATGAAGAAAGTTATCGAAGAAGAGAAGGCCGCTGGTAACTGCGTCCTCTTCATCGATGAGATGCACACAATAGTTGGTGCAGGCGCCGCCGAGGGCGCCGTTGACGCATCCAATATGCTGAAGCCTGCCCTCTCTCGCGGGCAGATTCAGTGCATCGGGGCTACGACGCTCAACGACTACCGCAAGTACGTTGAGAAAGACCCCGCTCTTGAGCGTCGTTTCCAGACAGTGCTGGTGACAGAGCCGAGCATCGAAGAGACCCTGGAGATTCTCCGTGGTGTGCGTTCTCGCTACGAAGAATTCCATCACCTCACTATCAGGGATGAATCGTTGAGGTGTGCAGCTACACTTGCAGCCAGGTATATCCCCGATCGCTTCCTGCCGGACAAGGCGATCGATGTGGTTGACGAGGCGTGTTCCCGTGTTCGCATCCGCAGGGGCAGCGCGCCGCTTGGCCTCACCGACGCGCGCAAGGCGCTCGAGAGCCTGCGCCGTGAGAAGGAATCGGCTATTGCCAACCAGCAGTACGAGTATTCGGCTGAGCTGCGTGAGCGTGAGCTTCAACTCATTGAGAAGGTCAATGCGATGGAGCAGGAGTGGCAAAGTGTCCGCGACGCAGAACAGCCTGAAGTATTGGAAGAAGACATTGCCGAAGTAGTAGGCATGTGGACTGGCATTCCCGTTGTTCGCCTGACTTCGGATGAGACAAGCAGGTTGCTTCAGATGGAGGACGCGCTGCATAAGCGCATTGTTGGGCAGGACGAGGCGGTAACGACGATAGCCAAGGCGGTCCGGCGTGCCCGGGCTGGTCTCAAGGACCCGCGCCGCCCCATTGGAGTGTTCATGTTCCTTGGACCGACCGGCGTTGGTAAGACAGAGCTCGCACGTGCGCTCGCCGAATTCATGTTCGGTGCTGAGGATGCGCTCATCCGCCTCGACATGTCTGAGTTCATGGAGCGTCACACTGTGGCGCGTCTTGTTGGTGCACCTCCTGGCTATGTCGGGTATGACGAAGGCGGCCAGCTCACGGAGGCAGTCAGGCGTAAGTCATACTGCTGCATTCTTCTTGACGAGATCGAGAAGGCGCACTATGACGTCTTTAATATCCTGTTGCAGATCTTTGATGATGGCCACCTGACAGATGCCAAAGGGCGCCGCGTTGATTTCCGCAACAGCATCATCATCATGACAAGCAATGTGGGTGCTGAACTGATTCGCAAGGACATGGCCATTGGCTTTGTGGCTCAGACCGATGCTGCGCGGAAGCAACAGGTTGATTACGACAAAATGAAAGACAAGGTGCTCACAGAACTCAAGAACCGGTTCCGCCCGGAGTTCTTGAATCGCCTGGATGCGACCGTTGTCTTCCATTCTCTTGGCCGCGAGGAGCTGCGCAGCATTGTAGACCTGATGCTCGGACAGCTGTCCGAGTCCCTCAAGGAGAAGAACATCTCGATCAGGGTCACGGATGCGGCAAAGGATCTGCTTGGCACGAAGGGTTATGATCCCGTTTTCGGCGCCAGACCATTGCGCCGTGTCATACAAAACATGCTTGAGGACCAGCTGTCCGACGCTATTCTCCGCGGCGAGTTTCAGGCGGGAGACACCGTCGAAATCGATAGTGAAGATGACCATCTCGTAATGCGTCAGCTGGTACATGAGACGGTCTAGTACAGTCTTGATCGGCGCTGGGTGTGACGGCCGAAAGTCGCGAAGGGTCAAAGGCGAAAGAGGTCTTCGTCTGTGAGGAGTGCGGTCGCGAGAGCCTGAAGTGGCTCGGGCGCTGTCCTTCCTGTGGCAACTGGAACACCTTCAAGGCTATCCCGGTCGAGCGCAAGACCAGTTCCAGTCTGCGTTCGCACGCTCATGTCTCATCACCCTGTGAGCTCATTTCGGTCGACATGGAAGAGTCAGTGCGACTCACCGTCGGCCTTCGAGAGATCGACCGTGTACTAGGTGGGGGACTTGTCCCTGGCTCTCTTGTCCTGGTCGGTGGGGAACCCGGCGTCGGCAAGTCTACTCTGCTGCTTCAGATCTGCGCGCACGTAGCATCCTGCAGAAGACTTGTCGTCTATGTCTCCGGCGAGGAGTCAGCGCGCCAGGTCCGGCTGCGGTCACTCCGTTTGGGTATCAATGGTGAGAATATCATCATGCTTCCTGACACGAACCTCAATGCGGTTCTTGACTACCTTTCTTCAGTCGAACCCGCACTGGTGATTGTGGACTCCATACAGACGATGTTTCTCGAGGGTGTTGTCGGGGCAGCCGGCAGCCTCGGGCAGGTGCGGGAGTGTACCGTCGCGCTCATGCGGTATGCCAAGGACGCTTCGGTCCCAGTCGTGATGGCTGGCCATGTGACCAAAGAGGGCTCGATTGCCGGTCCTGGAGTGCTCGAACACATCGTCGATGTCGTTCTCTATATGGAAGGCGAGCGACATAGTGCCTACCGGCTCGTCCGTGGCGTAAAGAACAGGTTCGGTTCGACGGACGAACTTGGCGTGTTCGAAATGGTCTCTTCAGGCCTCGTTGAGGTCGAGAACCCGTCTACAGTGTTCATGGGTCGTGAGCGGGGCGACGTCATAGGCTCGGTCATTGTTCCTGTGCTTGAAGGCACACGACCGCTGTTGGTCGAGATTCAGGCACTCAGCACTCCAGCCGGCTATGGTCCTCCCCGTCGAGTTGGTAACGGCTTCGATGTGAATCGTCTTCTGCTGATTACTGCGGTTCTCTCGCGTAGGGCGCGGCTCAAGCTGTCGAATCAGGACATAATCGTCAACGTCACCGGTGGCTTCCGCATAAATGAGCCAGCCGCTGATCTAGGGGTCGCGCTTGCTATAGTCTCCAGCGTTCGCGACCAGCCACTCCGTCACCGCCTCGTCGTATTTGGCGAGCTTGGTCTTGGTGGCGAGGTCCGCGCGGTCTCACAACCATCTAGGCGGCTTGCTGAGGCTAGCCGGCTGGGATTCGAGCAGTGCATTCTTCCGAGCGATTCAAGGCTCCCTGACGGGGTCGGAGACGGGATTCGGCTGCTTCTTGTGGAGTCACTGGGGCGAGCTGCCAGCCTTGCATTCGAGGGGGGTGCTCCTCGGAAGTAGATGGAAAGGGAATAGATGCAGCGGGTGGGTGTCATAGTTGCCGCGGCTGGCATCGCCAGTCGGATGGATGGCATAGAGAAGTTATTCGCCGACCTTGGTGGCAAGCCCGTCCTGGCGTGGTGCATCGACACGTTCGAATCGCTTCAATGCGTCGATCGCATAGTCGTTGCATTGAACCAGCGCAACATGACTGCGGGTCGGGCGCTTGCTGTCGCACGCGACTGGCGCAAGTGCCGGTTCTGCCTTGGAGGTGCACGCCGGCAGGACTCTGTCAGGGCAGCACTCTCCCTGCTGGATGACGTGGACTCAGTGGTGGTGCACGATGGAGACAGGCCCTTCGTGACAGTGCGCATGATTCAGGACGGCATGGCCCTGTTGGATGAAGTCGAAGTAGCTGTCACAGCTGTGCCGCTGAAGGACACTGTCAAAGTTGTGGATGAACGGTGTAATGTACTCCGGACACTGGTCCGGAACAGATTGCGCCTTGTGCAAACACCGCAACTCCTGCGGATGGATGTGATCCGTTCCGTGTACGGCGACGTTGCTGAAGATGCGACGGATGACGCGATGCTGGCTGAACGGCGGGGCTTTCGTGTGAAGGTCTATGATGGCGCGTACGAGAATATCAAGATCACCACTCCGGAGGATCTTGTGGTGGCTCGAAGCATCGCACAACGATGGAGGGCGTCTTCGTGAGAATCGGTCTTGGCTATGACAGTCATCGTCTCATCCCGGACCGGCCGCTCATTCTGGGCGGTGTGACCATACCCTTTGGCAAAGGCTTGGACGGGTGGAGCGATGCGGATGCGCTCACTCATGCAGTGATGGATGCACTCTGTGGCGCTCTGGGGCTGGGAAATATCGGCGTGCTCTTTCCCCCTGGCGATGAACGTTTCAAGAATATGTCAAGCCTGTGCCTCCTAGAGGATGTCATGCAGAAGGTGGATTCCAGGGGGCTGAGGGTCGTGAATGTGGATGCGGTTATCATCGCCGAGAATCCGAGGCTCGCGCCGTATGTTGATAAGATGCGCCAGTCAATTGCTCAGGCTCTCAGAATGGATGCAAGCGACGTGTCGGTGAAACCGAAGAGCGCCGAAGGCATGGGTGCGGTTGGTCGAGGAGAAGGCATCGTTGTTCATGCCGTCGTTCTGCTCGAATCCTAGAACGTCTCCATCCGGCACTTGACGTCGGCTTCCTCCAGTTGGAGCCTGAAGACTACCTTTTTGCCTTGTAGCAATTCGCGTTCACTTGCCGCACGTAGCGCGGGAAAGTCAGCGGTTGTGAGAAATGTGTGAAGCAACTCCAATTCTTCGACGGCTTTGGCTGATAATATACGCCCATTGAGAAGAGCAGTGGCGATTTCCTCGTACCGTTTGCGTGCTGTTGTCTCAATGCAGTGCTCAAGTGTCGGCTGCAATTCTATTTCGTCCACTCGTATCTTCTATCACAACGGCGGTCATGTAACAAGACACGTGTTGACACTGCCCCCCCAGTGGTTCGCACCTGTTGTGCGCTTCGCTCGTGTGTGTCGTAATGCTACAATGGGCGCGATACAGAGTGTTTAGGGCGCATGTGGCGCGGTGCAACCCGTGAGCGCCTTGGAGGTTGGCAATGCCCCTTTACGAATACGAGTGTGACGCCTGTGGCAAACGCTTTGAAGTGCGCCAGAATGTAGGAGAGGATGGATCGCATCTCAAGTGTCCGCGCTGTGAGACACCGTCTCCGCGAAGGGTTTTCTCGACCTTTGCGTGCACTGGAACAGAAGTGCCGGCCCTTTCTGGCGGCGGCGCGTGTTCAACCTGTGGTTCCGGTAATTGTGCCTCATGTGGGATATGAGGTCGTCTTAGTCGGGTTATCATTGTCGCCGGATCGGCGGAGCACGGTCAGCGTGCCGTTGAACAAGATAGCAGGCATGCCTTGTGGGGCTGCCTGTGGGTGAGCTTTTTGCGGTACTGGTTGTCACCGGCGCCGTAGTCGGGTTCACTGCGGCTCTTCTCGGGGTTGGTGGTGGCTTTATCATGGTCCCGGTAATGTACTGGGCCATGTGTGGCACAGGCACAGCCGAAGACATAGCGCTTCTAACGGCGTTTGGTACTAGTCTCCTTGTCATCGTTCCCACCGTGCTCAGCAGCACGTATCGGCATCACAAGAACGGCCTAGTCGTGTGGCGCGTCGCGGTGATTCTTGGGGTTTGTGGAGCTGTCGCGGCCCTCGGCGGCTCTACTCTCGCGGCCCATCTCCCCACGGGGGTACTGAAGACAGGGTTTGGAGTCTTCATTCTTGCAATATCCGCCAGGATGCTCGTGGGTCTCGATGCAGAGAGGTCGCCGTCTGAGCTTGACTCGTGTCCTAGGACTAGCTCTCTTGTCATACTTGGCCTCGTGATGGGGGTTATAAGTGGACTCAGTGGGCTTGGTGGCGGAGCGCTGATGGTACCGGCGCTCGTGTTGTTATTCAAGTTCCCCATGCTCCGTGCCATCGCGACATCGAGTGCTGCCATCATATTCACGGCCCCTGGCGGAATCATCGGCTACGTTGTGAATGGCATCGGCGTCGCTGGCCGGTTGCCATACAGCGTAGGCTACGTGAACCTCGCCGTGTGGCTCGCTGTAGTGGTTTTGAGCGTTCCCATGGCGCAGTTCGGCGCGAAGGCTGCCCATGCCATGGACGCACGCAAGCTCCGCGTCCTCTTTGTTGTGCTGATGGTCTACGTTGGCCTCAGGATGATGGGGGTCTTTGCGTGACTCGGTCTGTGACGATTGATGTCAGATGGTCGATGTAACGCGGACTTTGTCGCCTTCCATCGCTTCGAGGTATCGCGCGGCGTTGCCGTTCCGTAGCGCAATCTCGAGGTACCCGCTGCTACCCAGTAGCGCAGTAAGCCCTTCGCCTTCCTCATAGAAACGACGGATTCCTCCTATTCGCACGCCTCCGACACGGACCTCTGCGGATCCGGGCGGAAGATTCGAGCTGCGTATGTTGGTTACGAGGTTCCCAAACCTGTCGATGTGAATGATCTCACCAACCACATCGCCTGCGTTATCCACATATGGTCGTTGTACCGGCAGTACCGTGAGCACGTCCGTCTTCTCACCGAACTCGTAGGGAGAGAGGCCGAGTGAGAGACCTCCTGCCACTGGCGCAAATATGTCCCGACCGTGGAAAGTCGGGCTCACCGGGTGTCTCCAGAACCTCGGGTCTGTGATAGACACCGCTTCTATGCCGCGCTTCAGCCGCATCATGGTTGCCTCTGTGCCCGGTCCCGGCGGTGTCACGCTGAGCGAGAGATGGTCGATTACATAGGTAAGCAGACCGTTGTCTGGAGCCACGAAGAACGCTCCGGGAACGCGCAGTATGATTCCACGCCGCTGACTTCCGACTCCTGGATCGACAACCGCTACGTGAATTGTGTCTTTGGGAAAGTAGGAATACGCGGTTGCGAGGACAAACGCGCCGGCACGGATGTTCTGAGGCTCGATGCTGTGCGTGATATCGACAATGGTCGCGCTCGGGTTGGTGCTGAGGATTACGCCCTTCATCACCGCCGCGAACGAATCTTCAGTTCCGAAGTCTGTAAGCAGCGTGAGGGGTGCCCCCATAGGTCTACGTAGAAGCGACGATAATCATTGCCAGAATGACAAACACAATCGCGAGAACTATCGTTAGCCGGAACAGGGTCTTCTCGATGCCACGCCTGGTACGATACACAGTGTCGGGTTGCCCGAATATACCACCCAGTCCCCCGCCGTGTACTTGAAGCAGTATGACGGCCACGAGAGCGATGGAAACCAGCATTTGCCCAACAGCTAGATAGACAGGCACTGTCACTCCTCCCGGGATTTCGACCCGAAGTGCTTTGGCATCTGTGTCCGGAACGCGCACCACAGCGGCAGCCGCAGCTTGGCCCGCGCTCTGCAGACTAGAGTATACCAGACGTCGTTGCATGCGATGAAATACGGGCAGACAACAGCCCCTCCGAGCGTGCTTTGTGTCGCAGTCGGTACGCTGGTAGTATTATCGGCGTTCCGTGCGGGCGCAAGGTCGCGGGAGATTGCACCATGGATATGGTCCACAGGACTGCTGAAGTTATCGTCCGCGATATTGCGGAGTTCGCGAAACGCCACGGGTTGATCGTGCCGGATGGCGACTGTCTTGCGAAACATGCGCGACGGGTCGTTCAGCTGGGTCGCTGTCCCTGTGCTGGGGAACGCTCCGAGTGCCCGTGTACGGAAGTGTTCGCTGATCTGGAGAGGCTCGGACGATGCGAGTGTGGCATTCTCGTGGATCCCGTCCGCATCGGTATGCTGAAGGGGCGGAACAGTTCTCAGTAAGGAAGGATTGACAGGAGGATACCGGTATGGTCACAACGGAACGGCTGAAGGAAGCAGGCATATTCCAGGGCATCAGCGATAAAGAAATGCAGATGGTGCGATCCAGCGTGGTGAGCGTGCGGCAGGTTCCCGAGGGCAAGGTCATTTTTTCCGAGAATGAGGAGAGTGCCAACCTGTACGTGGTCGATTCGGGTCGTGTGAACCTCGATATCGAGGCAGTCCCGGACACACATCTTCAGGTCGCGTCTCTGACGCACAACGCTGTGTTTGGCTGGGAGGCCCTTGTCCCGCCCTACAGGTATACCACTACCGCCAGAGCGGTGAGCAACTCGACCCTCATTGAGCTTGACGGAGCGAAGATGCGCAGGCTGTGTGAGAGCCACCCGGATATCTGTGCCCGTGTGATGGAACATGTCGTGCGTATCGCTGCTGACCAGCTTGCGGCTACCCGTCAGCAGATGTTCATGCTGCTCCACAGCAAGTAGGTTGTTCTATCCCGAGCCTCGGCCAGTGGGAGGAGAAGCACATTGAGGTATGTCCATCTTCCTGGCGGCGTTGATGAACACAGCGGTCACGGCGTATCTGCTCAATGGAGTGAGCAGACCATATCGTACAATGGTCGCAGTGTCCTTTATCTGTTGACTAACGCAGTGGTCAACACCGTCTGCTGTGGTGACAGAGTATTTCACTACGCGACTGTTCTCGGGTATGTGAAAGAAGTGAAGAAAGAGTTGAACGACGCACAACAGCTGGTCTCTATCCTTGAGCCGGTGCTTGATCTGGGCGAGCAGACGGAGATCGAGAAGCTGCTCCATGCTGGGGATCCTGGAGTGCAGGTCAGCTTCCGTTGCGAAAATTGAACAGCTAGGTCACGTGTCAATTCACCATAGAATACCGAAGGAAAGTCATTGACACTGGTTTGTCGCGCCGGTATACTTTGCCGAGTGGCAGTTGAAGCGGTGGCGTAGTCGGTGGCGTAGGTATCGGGCTGCCGGAGCTACGTAGGGTTTCTCTTTGCGACTAGCATATCGATTTGAGTTCAGACCATATGCCGCCGCTCTTCTTAACCTGGACAGATCTTGGCCGCCTCCTTGACCTCTGGGCGTCAGTTGGGCGCGTGTATGTGCCCGTCACGAGGGCGGGTTACCGGCACTGGCGGCACTATGATCCTTCTGCCCCTCTTCTCCCAGAGTTGGATGGTATTCGTGCAGTAGAGCCTATGAAGGCGTTCTACTTTCATGTGAAGGAGCCGGTCGCTGCTTATCCATCGGACATAATAGATGTCTTGGCCGAGGAGCCACCATTTTTTGTGGTAGGCGCCAAGAACTGTGATCTGCGCTCGGTCGAGTGCCTCGATCATACCTTCGCACGCGGCCAGAAGAAGGACCCATTCTGGGTTACAAGGCGCGAGAAGGCTGTCATCGTTGGTGCTGACTGCTCGAACCCACCGTCGACATGCTTCTGCACTCTTCTCGGCATGAACCCATATCCTGAGAGCGTTTGCGATCTGTCGGTTGCAGTCGTGTCGGACGGGCTTCTTGTCGATGTATGGACGGAGAAAGGACAATGTGCACTGGAGAGGGCTGAGATTTCGTTGGCCGAGGCATCCAGCGAGCAACTCGCAGAACGGGAGACCAACAGGCAACACGCCCGTGAGGCAGTCGTTGAACAAAATAAGCGGTATGAGACCAGCTCGCCGTTCAGTGAGCTGGTGGCACGGAACTTCGATTCGCCCGCCTGGATCAAGTACGTCGGCCGTTGTCGCGAGGATGCGGCCTGTCTGGCTGTGTGCCCAACGTGCCATTGCTTCGTCCTTTATGACGAGAAGACTGAAGCTGAAGAAGGTGGTGAGCGTGTCAGGGTCTGGGACTTCTGCTATCTGCGCGGTTACACACGGTGTGGGGGCGGACACAGTGCCCGTGCCATCGGCAATGACAGGTTTAAGAACAAGTATGTAAAGAAGTTCCAGTTTTATCCGGCTCAGTTTGGAATGCCCGCATGCACGGGTTGCGGCCGATGCATCGAAGCGTGCCTTGCGAAGATTGATATGAGACAGGTCTTGAACGACCTCGAGGCAGAGAGTTGATGGAGAACCCATACGCCCCTATTCAGGCCGAGGTGGTGGATGTCATTCAGGAGAACTCCGCCATTAAAACCCTTGTTCTGAAGCCTCCCAAGCCCATTGGCTTCAGACCCGGCCAGTTTGTCATGGTTGGTATGCCTGGTGTCGGTGAATCTCCTTTTGGCATCTCTTCCTCTGCGTTTGAACAGGACACGTTCGATATAAGCGTTCAGATACAGCCTCATGGCAAGAACACCACGGCCCTGCATAACGCGCGGCCCGGTGATATTGCCATCGTGCGGGGGCCTCTTGGCAACTCGTACCCGATGGACTATTTCAAGGGGCGAGAGGTCTACGTCGTTGGCGGTGGTGTTGGCATGGCGCCCATGCGTGCCGTACTGTTGGCCCTGCTGCACGAGGCCAGCCAGTATAAGCGCATCGTGCTCCGCTACGGAGCCCGCAATCCTGAACTGCGGATGTACAAGGACCTGTGTCTCTCGTGGGAGACTGATCCCAGAATCGATGTTGTCTACACTGTGGATGTTGCCGATGAGTCTTGGCGTCACAACGTGGGCGTTGTCACGACTATCATGAGAGAGACCGATATCCAGGACGTGCCAAACGCAGTCGCAGTCGGCTGTGGTCCACCAATCATGCTCAGGTTCATGGTTCCTGTGCTTCTCAAGATGGGGTTCAAGCCGGAGCATATCTACTTCTCTATGGAGAAGAACATGAGTTGCGGTGTGGGTATGTGTGGCCATTGTCGAATTGGCACGTACTATGTCTGCAAAGATGGCCCTGTATTCACCTATGATCAGATACGTGATTTCCCGGATGCCTGGACGTGAAGTGATTTAAATGGAAGTAAGGGAGTCCATATGTGTGTTGTGTCCGTTGGGGTGTCCTATTGGATTCAACATGAGTCGATTGTCCACCGGCCCGGAGTTTCCGTCGCGAATTTGCGCACGGGGGCTCTTTGGTTCAGAGTTGCTCACCCATGACCAGCGCATAGCGGCCCCTTTGGTTCGTGTCAACGGTGTGCTGCGCGAGGCCTCGTGGAACACCGCCATCGAGCGTCTGGCCTCGCGGCTGACTGGAGTGATGGGAGAGAGAGGACCAGATTCGATCGCCCTTGTGACCGAGCCGAACCGGGGAA
>Ga0136651_10001324_pt1 | contig 13598 bp, 12 predicted proteins | sample Mar14236cmmetaG_FD_94867 | JGI IMG/M metagenome (GOLD analysis project Ga0136651, IMG submission 94867) | Marine hydrothermal vent microbial communities from Guaymas Basin, Gulf of California to study Microbial Dark Matter (Phase II) - Marker... ...
ATGGTGGGCAAACGGGCGGTGAAATCTGGGTTTGATATTGAGTTCAATGCCGCCCGTTTACCCACCCTACAAATCTGGGGTGAAAAAAAAGTAGCAAAAATACCTGAAATTTAACACCCTAGGATTGCCCCTACGGGTACGGTTGTAGGGGCAATCCCTTGTGGTTGCCCCGGTTGCTTCTATTAAAATACCTGAAAATTTATGGTTCAGTACTTACCAATACCATTTTCAATCTGGTTGCCCCCTTGTGGTTGCCCCTTTTAGCGGGAACAAATTGAACTTTTTATTTACCTACGTTTTTTTGAAAAACTTGGGATAGTTCGTTATTAAAAAGTTTTATTTATAACCACGTTCAGTATAGCTTCCAAAGAAAAAAATGGTGGGCTGCAAAAAGACGCTACCCACCCTTTGATGATTGAGCCTTTTCATAAAGATGGTATCCAATGCCCAAGCATTAGAAAAACTCTTGAGAGAGCTTCTTTAGCGTCTGTTGCAAAAAAGCGCGTTTATTTACTTTTTTAATCGCATCCAATTCTCTAGGCGAAGGCGAATTTGGCTAATGCGAAGCTTTTTTAAAGTCGTTTTCTAACTTGTTAGGTTAATTCAACTGTGCCAAGAGTATTTTTAGAACAATGTTGGGTATAGTTTTGTTACATAAATCACTGATTTTTTAAGCTTGAGGCAAAAAAACCACTTCAACATCATTCAAATTCAAGTCTTTGAAATCTTTGTCTAGCGTTACCAGTTTCAAGTCGTAGCATTTTGCAATACTGTACTGATAAGCGTCATCAAAATCTAAGTTTAATGATTGTGCTACAGTATTCATTTTGGCATAATCACTCTTAGGTAAAGTGAGTACGTCAAGATGGAATAACATATCTTGAGTAAACTGAGTAAACAAGTTAGCTTTGTTTTTTCTGAACGTCACCACAGCGATGGAATGCAAAGAAAAATCACTGATACAAATCTCATCAAGATTATCAGTGATAAATTGTTTACATAACGCACGTTGTTCTTGTTCGAGTAAAATTTCCAGAAAAACATTGGTATCAATCAACATTAACGCCACTCCAAGGATTTTTTTTGAAGAGAAACACCATCATATTCCGATTTCAGTTCAGATAACCCACCTTCCCAATTGAAAGTCGGTGGTGTTTTCTGTGGGTTTTGAACATGTTGGTTCAACAAAAAGTCAAGATAAGCCAACAGTGTGGGCATAAGTTCATTAGGTAAATGGTTAATTTTGGTGTAAACCTCTTTTCTATTTATCATATCAATCTCCAAATGACATTTGTATTGGGTGAAGTATTTCCTATCAATCTTTTGAACAAGATTCGAGGCTAAAGTTTTTTGAAGAAAAACTTTAGCCTCGAACAGATTTTAGGATAAACCGGATTAATCCTAAAAATCATCCTGTACATCATCTCAATTCGTGGATTCTTGTTCAAAGCCCCTCATCCCCAAAAACCACATTCGCATCCCATTCTCTAGGCGAAAGCGAATTTGGCTAATGCGAAGTTATGTGCGCCAAGCGTGAGTTAGTGAATATCTGGCATAATCACGGGTATGACTTGATTTCTGTTTTTACGATAAAACCGAAAATCGCTATCCAACGTCAAAACGGCACTATTGGGATAGAGTTCTGCCATTACTCACTAAACAGGCATCTGCGAAAGACATGGGTACATTGGCATATTTTCCCATTAATTGTTCAACCTTTTCTACTTCATCATCAAAATGGAAGGGTACTTTCATAAAATCGTTCAGTGCCAAATTAATGACTCCATTTGTCCCACCTATATCCTGACGTGCTAAAAAGCAAGCCTCAGTCATAACCGCTTCACAGGTTAACAATGGGGAATTGATACTTTTGGAATTGATACTTTTGATTTGATGCGTCATCCAATCGTGATAAGCATCACGACGATTAAGTAATGCGACTAAAGGGCCTGTATCAAGTATGACAGGTTCTTTCATAAACCAAAACCCTCCATATAGGCTTTGTTGGTAGAAAGATCTTCTGGCCCTTCTATACAACCAATATAATCTTTCGCTAAGTCATAGCATGAAACGGCTTGAGTTTCAGTTGCAGTCTGATTCAGAACGGGTTTTTCGCTTTTCATTTTGCACAAAACGACAATGATGTCATCAATATTAGCCGTCTCAGGCAATTGTGAAATCGCGGTGATTGCAGATTGTTTTAATATTTCCATTAGAAATACATTTTCAATAGATAATGTGTTGATTCCTCAATGGTTATTGTCTAAAGAGGATAACACGGATTTCATTTTTTTCAACACAGAGACACAGAGAAACACAGAGTTTCACAGAGATTTTGTTTTGTAGACTCCGACGTGGTTTTCAGTGAATGCTGAATTTAAAAAACTCTTGTTATAACAAATACTTATAATCTTTTTCTATTGTTTCCAGTCCGACTTTTTTCCAATCGTTTTCAGAATCGAGTCGTATCTGACAAAGCACTTGTAATAATACTGGCCAATAGTGACTTTTTTCTAATATCCACTCAGCATCGTCTTGAGACAGTGACACATACTGTAATAGTTCACGCGCTTCTTGTTCTGTTAAAGGGCCAAGTTCAATTTGTCCAAAGATGTTGAAAAAAGGGGAAGGTTTTCCCAGTTGATGAGCCGTTTTAATCAATTTATCAATAGATTGGCGCGATGTGACACAAAATCCTAATTTGCCATTACAGTGATTGCCAAGGTAACGTAGATTGCCCCAAAAGGGTTGATCGAGTGCGGGTAATTGTAAGCCTTTTTCAATCTGATCGATCAAAAGTACGGTTGCTCTATCCAGATTATTTTCAAAGATTTCGGTCAGTTTGGCGAAATCATGATGCTCATCAGGTGCCGGAATATTCAGGGTTTCTAATATCAGACGCAAAAAACTGTCCGGTTTGTGTGTGCGTACATCGTCAAAGTCTATTAATACCCAATCAAAGAGTGGTTCCAGCCAATCTTGACGTTGCCCATCGCGTAATACGCTTTGCTCAAGATAATGGATTGACTTGACATAATTTAGCAATGAGGTTTTACCACAGCGTTTGGGCCCGGTTACGGCAAGATGTTGCAATATACTCTGATTCCAAGCTTGGAAAATTCTGTTCAATTGGGCATAGCGTCCAAAAAACTGACGGGGATGGTGGATGGGGCGAGCAATAACAGGGATAATAAGGGGTTCATTAGAAAGCGGTTTGGGTGGCAGTGGCGGCGATTTGAAGTCAGGATTTTCAGGTTTTTTTTGGGCGGCATAGAGTAACTCATCGCGCCGTCGTGGTTTAAGCCGCAAAGCATTAGCCAGTTTTAAGATATGCTCTCGTTTACTAGGCAGGCTTTCACCCGTTTTCCAACGCATGATGGTTTGCCGCTTAACACCAACATCGCTGGCTAATTGCTCGTATGTTGAATTGTTATTACGCTGATGCTCGCTAAGCAGTTTTGCAAAGGTGTACATTTTGAGTTTGGCACTTTGGTGTCTTTCGCAATAGTTAAGCCTAGGCGAACACGCAGGTTCGCCCCTACATTGTCTCCGTAGGGGCGAACCTACGTGTTCGCCCACTATCATTCCCTATTAACAACAACGCCCAGAGCGCTTTATTCTGTTGATCCGCCTCGGCGGCTCATGATCTCCCGAAACCTTTCCAGATAACCATTGTATTTCTGGTTAATCTTCTCTTCTTCCAGGCGTTTATTCTGCAACTGTTTCTGGTTGTCTTGGATACGTTTTGTCACACGGTCAATATCCCTTTGAATGGTATCCCGTTGGCTATCCGAAACATTCAGATTGTTTTCACTGCGTTTCTTACTTTTATCAAGATCTTTAAGATTCTCTTTTAGAATATTAAGCGTGCTTTCGATGGGTCTGAGCTGTGCAGCTATCGAATACAGTATAGCCTCACGACTTGTATCAATATCCCTTTCGGTGCTAAAGAGTTTTAGCAAGGCATTGTCTTCCTCGCGTTGTTCTTCCTTTCTGCGCTCTTCTTCTTCTTGTTTTTCCTGTTCAGCAATCTCTTCGGCCGTTGGCGCAGGATCCACCTCTTTCCAGCCGCCGTTTTTCAGACGCTTCCAATATCCCTTTTGAGAATATTGTGCTGGTACATAATTGCCGCATTCATAAACACCATCCTGATTATTCCAACAATAGTAGTCACTGGCAGCTTGTAAAGGTGTTGCGATTAACAACAGAACAGGAAATAAAGCCAATTTCTTGATGTCATTATTTTTCATCAGCATTGGTTCCTTTGGTTTTTAAAAGGTGTAGGGGCAATCCCTTGTGGTTGCCCTTTTAAATCCATCGTGGTTGCCCACTCATTAAAAGCCGCACATCCCACCGCCACAGCCTCCAGAAGCACAACTGGGTTCAGGATTTTTTAAGGCATTACTATTAACGAATTGTCCGCCACTGATTAAGCGTTGCACTGGGCTATTGGCAGATGTGGTACCGACATCTATACCCGCAGTGGCACAAACATCACCCCAAGTATTCAGTTTTTCAGTCATGCCGTGTTTGACTTCGACGACTCGTCCATTTTCCATACAGCGGTAATCATACGTTGCCATTTTATAAAGTCTCCTGATGGTTTGTAAATTAATAGAAAGGGTTAGAAAGGGCGCAGGAGTGGCCCTCTTTTCGTTCAAATTTATTTTGCGGTTTTTTTGGAGTGCAAAATTTATTTTGCGGTTTTTTTGGAGTGCAAAATTTATTTTGCGGTTTTTTTGGAGTGCAAAATTTATTTTGCATTGATCTATCTTTAGTCGGATTGGTAAGCGGCCCGTCAAAAAGTCGTTTTTTTCATAAAAACATTGATATTGCAAAATAAATTTTGCACTCCAAGAGGGGCGCAAAATAAATTTTGCACTCCAAGAATCGCCTTGCATTGTAAATAGGGCCTTTTGCCATTGGCTTCAAGTTTTAATTGATAATTGATAATTGTCAATTAACTAACAAACCGGTGTGCATTCCAAAAAATTTGCATCCAAGGCCCGTTTTCGTTTTGCCAATCGTCAGGTAGCCATGAATATTGATGGCTTAAAAACAGTCTTTCGGGATGGGGCATCATGATTGTAAAACGGCCATCTAGCGTTGTGAATCCCGTTATGCCTAATGGGGAACCACTGGGATTGGCTGGGTAAGATGTTGTGGCTTGCCCCTCATTATTGATATAGCGCAATGCGACTAAATTCGTTTCAACCAATTTTTGCATTGTCTGTTTTTCGTACTGCGCTTGCCCTTCGCCGGATGAAACGACTATCGGTAAACGCGATCCGGCCATGCCTTGTAACAAAATAGAAGGCGAATCAGTGACTTCTACCATGACTAATCGGGCTTCAAATTGTTCTGATTGATTACGCACAAAAGTGGGCCAGTGTTCAGCGCCGGGTATTAAGTCATGTAATTGTGCCATCATTTGACAACCATTGCACACGCCTAAGGCAAAAGTATCGTCTCTGTGGAAAAAGGCTGAAAATTCATTATTAGCGCGCGCGTTATATAATATGGATTTAGCCCAGCCGCCACCGGCACCTAATACGTCGCCGTAAGAAAATCCGCCGCAGGCGGCTAATCCTTGAAAATCACTTAGGGTAATGCGCCCAGTTAAAATATCACTGGTATGCACATCAATACAAGTGAAGCCGGCCCGTTGAAAAGCGGCCGCCATTTCTAATTGCCCATTCACGCCTTGTTCACGGAGAATAGCGATCCTTGGTTTGATTATCGACTTTTGAGTTTTGTATTCTGAAATGCTCTCTAACTCTCCTGTATTGAAGGTGTCGAAAGACGCTAATTCAAAAGTGCAATGCACTGACAAACCCGGATCATTCAGATTCAATAACGCCTCATATTCTTGTTGGGCACAATCGGGGTTATCGCGCAGACGCTGCATTTGATAACTGGTTTCGCTCCAAGCACGTTGAAGGGTATCACGGGGTGAACTGAAAATCGGTGTGTCATGTTGATAAAACGTGATCGTGTCGCAGTGATTGGGTGTGCCCAGTCTATGAACATGCTCACTCAAATCAGTGTGTTGTGAAAAGGCATTTTGTACGTCAGCCAAATCACGTTGTTTGATTTCTATCACAGCGCCTAATTCTTCATTAAACAAAGTGGCTAAACTGTCATCAGTGCCCAAAACATCAAGATGAATGTCGATACCGCAATGCCCGGCAAAAGCCATTTCACACAGCGTGACAAATAATCCGCCATCGGATCGATCATGGTAAGCTAGGATTTTGCCTTGTCGGCTTAAAGCTTGGATGAGGTGAAAAAAGTCTTTGACATCCTTTGGGTTATCGACATCAGGCGCGGTTTCGCCTAGTTCGTTATAAACCTGTGCTAAGGCTGAACCGCCTAAACGATTATGCCCCTTTCCTAAATCTATTAATAATAAGACACTGTCTCCCCCTCTGATCTGTGGTGTGAGATGACGGCGATTATCTGAAACCCGTGCAAAGGCTGAAACGATCAAGGATAAAGGCGCGGTGACGGATTGATTATCCCATTGTGTGTGCATCGACAGCGAATCTTTGCCGACGGGGATGTTGATACCGAGTGCAGGGCAAAATGTCATGCCCACAGCTTTAACGGTTTCAAACAAAGCCGCATCTTCACCCGGTTGCCCAGCCGCAGCCATCCAATTCGCTGACAATACAATATCGCTGAGATCATCTATAGCAGCGGCCGCAATATTCGTCAGGGCTTCACCAATCGCGATGCGGCCAGAGGCCGGCGCATTCAGTAAGGCCAAGGGTGTACGTTCACCGATTGCCATCGCTTCACCAGTGAGACTACCAAAAGTGGTAGCCGTGACAGCACAATCGGCCACAGGCACTTGCCAAGGGCCTACCATTTGTGAGCGCACCACCAAACCGCCAACGGTGCGATCACCGATAGTGATTAAAAAACTTTTGTTCGCCACAGTGGGTAAATGTAAAACGCGTAAAGCCGCCTCTTCTAGAAAACCTGACAGGTTTTTAAAACCTGTCAGGTTTGGCTTCTCCGCGCATAAAGCCGCCTCTTCTAGAAAACCTGACAGGTTTTTAAAACCTGTCAGGTTTGGCTTCTCCGCGCAAAACAGAACACTGATTTCACGGCGCATTTTAGGCGGATTGCCAAATAAAACGGACAATGGCATATCAATCAAAGACTTATCAGCATCAGACAAAGACAAGTGTTGTTCTGCTGTCGCCTCTCCCACTACCGCAAAAGGGCAACGTTCCCGTTCACACAAGGCTTGAAATAACGGCAAATTGTCTTGTGCAATCGCCAAAACATAACGTTCTTGAGATTCATTACACCACATTTCCAACGGAGATAAACTGGGATCCGCCGCAAGAATCGCTCCGATATGAAATTGCCCACCCCTATCGCTACCCTCTACCAATTCTGGCAAAGCATTCGATAAACCACCGGCCCCCACATCATGGACAGAATAAATCGGATTATCTGCCCCCATCCGCCAACAGGCATCAATCACTTCTTGACAGCGTCGCTGCATTTCAGGATTACCGCGCTGCACAGAGGCAAAATCTAAAGCTTCATCACTCTGGCCCGCAGCCATTGAAGAAGCCGCGCCACCACCTAAACCGATCAACATTGCAGGGCCGCCTAATACAATTAATAAGCTGCCCGGTGGGATAGGGTTTTTATCAATATGCCGGCTTTGAATATTCCCGATACCGCCCGCCAACATAATCGGTTTATGGTAACCACGCCGTCGTCCATTCACATCCATCTCAAATGTCCGAAAATAGCCACATATCGCAGGCCGGCCAAATTCATTATTAAACGCACTGGCACCAATCGGCCCATCTAACATGATTTGCAAGGCGGTAGCCATCCATGATGGCGTATCGTAAGGCGTTTCCCAAGGCAGCGGTGCATCAGGCAAACGTAAGTGAGAAACAGAAAACCCCGTTAACCCCGCTTTTGGTTTCGCCCCACGGCCTGTCGCGCCTTCATCGCGAATTTCTCCCCCCGAACCAGTCGCAGCGCCCGGAAAGGGCGAAATTGCCGTCGGATGATTATGCGTTTCGACTTTCATCAAAATCGCCGTCTCTTCTTCCACATAAGCATATTCATGGGTTTGCGTATCAGGCATAAAAATCCGGCCAATTTCCTCCTTTTTTGAAAGAGCGTTAGAAGGAATTTGGCCTGTCATCACCGCAGCATTATCGTGATAAGCAGAAAGCACTTGCCCCGGATGTTGTTCATAAGTATGGCGTATCATCTGAAACAATGACAAGGGCTGAATCTGCCCATCAACCAGCCATTCAGCATTAAAAATCTTATGCCGACAATGTTCAGAATTAGCCTGAGCAAACATCATCAACTCAACATCCGTCGGATTGCGCTGCAACTGATTGAAATGATTAAATAAATACGCAATTTCATTGTCAGATAAGGCCAAGCCTTGTTCTAGGTTGGCTTCAATCAGTGCTTGCTTTCCGGCTTCGTTAATCTTAACGATGCGTAAAGGGCGCTTCGCGCCCTGGCTAAACAGGATATCGGCCTCTTTGATATCCGACAACACCGTTTCCGTCATGCGATCATGAATCAAGTCACTGAATCGTGTGAGCTGTGAGTGTTCAAGAGGGCTTTCAGCGGTAAAACGCCACAACACGCCACGTTCTACCCGTTTCACTGCGGACAAACCACAAACCTGAGCAATATCAGTAGCCTTACTTGACCAAGGTGAAATTGTCCCAGGGCGCGGGATGACAAGCAATTCGCCATTTTGGATAAGCGGGTTTTGGGGGGATTGGCTCGAAGGTAATAACGTGCGTAATCGCGTTTCTTCTGTTTCAGACAAAACACCTTCAATATCAATGATATAGAGATATTGCGCGGTTAGATTGATGAGAGTGGGTTCAAGCGTCTTTGCGCTATCAAGTAATTTCTCAAGACGGAAATTTGAAAAGGCGGGGCCGCCTGTGTAGTACATAGTTTAAGGCCTCTGTGTAGTGCAACTTCTTAACGGTATAAACTTCTTTCCTACAACTTTTTTCCTACAACGATTAACGGAATGAACAGATTGACTGAATGCTACCAATAAACTAATCCGTTCATTCCGCTAATCCGTTGTACTATTTCCAATAAACTAATCCGTTTATACCGCTAACCCGTTGTACTGAATACTTAATGATTAATGGTTAATGGTTAATGGTTAATGGTTAATGCAAAATTCGACGAGTTAAATCCGTATAATGACTTGGCACCATTGCGCCTTGGCTCGAAGCCTGAGATTAAAAATACCTCACAAATTGAAATGAAATTTCTGACAATCAATCTATTAAATAATACTAAAAAATCTTGAAAAACCAATTCAAGTTGATATAATGCTGTCGTTTTTCGGAGTCGTTCAAACTTTTTGGCGTTGGGGTTATTGAATCTCAAAAAACAAAAATAAAAGCCGATGAGCGTTCATTAATTGGCTCAATTCCCTTATAAAGCCATTTTTAAACTAACTCATTGATTTAGAATCAATCCCATTTAACTACCCCAGTGCCCTCAAATGGAGTTTATATGAAACTATCATTCAAAACAGCGTTGCCGGTTTTGCTTGGCGCGTCTTTTTTATGTTACAGCAGTATCAGCGCTTCTTCTACCCAAATGGGGATTTCAAAAGCAGAACTCCATAAGGCTGTCGAGAAATTGAGGCATCTTCGGGATCCACTCAATTCCAAGAAGAAGTTGTTGCCTTTGAACACAATTGGTAAAATCGTAACCTCTCCGTGTCGCAAGTCTTTGATCTATCTGGCCACACAATATGCGGATGATGCGCAAACACGGGAGGCACTGACCACGGTCAACGACAATTTTCAGGACTTACCTCTGGGATATTGCGAGGGGACAGAACCATGTACTAATCCGTGGCAAAGTAAGGATGCCACGAAGCTTGTCCTAAAAATGCTCGGTGAGTTCACCGAATGGTGTACTTTCCTGCCGGATATTAATGGCAGCCATGACAATGGTTTGTATTACATCCAGGAGTTTGCCTGGTTCTACTACAGAAACCAAGCTGGTCAGGATTTTGTCCAAGGCAGAGATCCCAATAACTCTGGCAACTCGCTGGAAACGGGTTTGAAGTTCACCACAGACTTCAGCGTTCAACGTGGTGAGTTTATGTGGAGCAAGGCATCGGCTGAGAAAGTGCCGGAATGGGTGTATGATCCAAGAATTGAAATCAGCGATTACCAACTTAACCCAGATAACACCTATCAGTACCGCTCCTTCAATGAGTTTTTTGCCCGCAACATCAAGATTGATCCGATCACTCAAACCATCCCTAGCCGCCCAGCCACCATGCCAGAGCGTGATTACATCGTCGTGGCTCCCACCGATTGCATCATGAATCCGCTGGTTCAGGTACTACAGAACGAAGACGGTAGCGTGACTCGGGAGTACATACAAAATCCGTTGCAGGAAGATGTGGTACTGGATGTTAAAAATATTCCCATTAGTTTGAACGATCTGTTAGGCGAGACACCGGAAGAACTGAAAGCTCAATTCGATGGCGGTACGGGCCTGTCTTGTGTGCTGATGCCCAATACCTATCATCATTTCCACTCACCAGTGAACGGCACAGTAGTGCATGCGGAACTCGTCAAAACAGGTCTCTACGGTTATGAGGACTTTCCAAACTGGGTACCCCTCGACGGCAATGTGGGACGTCCCGGCTCGGATTTCAGCCAATTTCAAATGTTCCAACGCGGTGTTGTTATCGTTAAAGTCAAATATAAAGATTTAGATGGTGGGACACTGACCGGTTATGTGGCATCCATTCCAGTAGGATTGAATACCATCGGCTCCGTGGTACTGGCTGACGATATCGTGTTCGGCAAAAAGGTAAAACGTGGCTATACCCGCTTCGGCAATTTCTACTATGGTGGCTCGTTGGATATTCTGCTGTTTTCCAAAGGGCTAGCAAGCGGTGTTGTACAAACCCGTTTGGGTACGCAGATTACTTTATTTAACGTCGGCACGCCTCCTGTTGATCCGAACATAGCAACTGATCGGAAACTATCAATTAGGGGCGTTTCGGCTAAATAAAAGACCCACACTTCCCTACAAAAAATCACGTTGAAAAAGACTTGATTGTGAGTCTATTACTTTTTTGGGAAATGCCTTAAACGTGTAAACAACCAAGTGGTGATTGACACTTAGGTTATCCAAAAAGCCCCAAGGCTGTGAAGCATTGGGGCTTTTTTTATGATGAACATTTTTTGACAATAACAGGTGAAATGGTGCCAGGGCGCGGAATGACAAGCAATTCGCCATTTTGGATAAGCGGGTTTTGGGGGGATTGGCTCGAAGGTAATAAAGTGCGTAACCGCCTTTCTTCTGTTTCAGATAGGGGCTGTTCAATATCAACGAAATAGAGATATTGCGCTGTTATTTTGATGAGAGTGGGTTCAAGCGTCTTTGCGCTATCAAGTCATTTCTCAAGACGGAAGTTTGAAAAGGCAGGGCCGCCTGTGTAGTACATAATTATAATGCCTCGGTAAATTCTAAAAATGTGATAGAACGCTGATTGTACTGATTATCATGATTTACGCTGATTTTTTATCAGTTTTAATATTCAATTCGCTTATCCCAGTAATTCGTTGTACTCATGCTCATCTGCGTTCTATCCGTAGTACAACGAATTACTGGGATAAACGAATAAGGCCAAGTAAGGCATTGTTTCAATTCGTTTATCCCCGTAATTCGTTGTACTATTTTGGAAGTTTGAAAAGGCAGGGCCGCCTGTGTAGTACATAATTTAAGGCCTCTGTGTAGATGCTCTAGTACAACTTCTTAACGAAATGAACCGATTGACTCAATGCAACCAATAAACTAATCCGTTCAATCCCCTGAATCCGTTGTACTATTTTGGAAGGAATCGTGCGCCTTTCATGATAACATTCTTGTATTTATAGAGGTTCAGAAAACTCATTTGAGGGCGAACCTGCGTGTTCGCCCTTAAATTATTGACCTGACTATAAAACGGGTTTTCACGTAAAAGTTTTTGTGTGCAAAAACTTTTACGTGAAAAGTTATTTCGTGACCATTCCTTACTCAGCTCCTAATTATTTCTTCCCTTCAAAAGGAACAGGATATTGCAGCCTGAAAGCCGAATAGTCCCAAGCAAACCGGAATCCTTGCAAACCTCTCGTGCAATCATCGGCACACCCGATGGAACGATAGGTACATCCCCCAAGAATTCCATCTTGAGAGATTCTCAATGACAGAACATTTCTTTTCGGATTTTGTTTCAGATGAGCATTGGCACATTCCTCATAGAGTTCTTCCATGGTCGAAACCGGTTTTCCTCTTTTGTGCGTACCAATGTCTTTCGGGCCTTCCGTATAGGACTCGGTTATTTTGTTATCCCGGTTGAACGCCTCAAAATGTCTTTCTACGACCACCCCGTTTTTCACCCGTACTGCTGTTTTGTGTCCGAATCCAACCCATGAACTGAAAGCACGGGTATAGGTATAGGAATTTTGATATTTTCCCTTGTTATTTTCCCATACAGCCCTGCTTTCCCGAAGTTTCGCCTGCAAATAAGCGACAGTCTGCTTGTCAAAAACCGCTGGCCGGCTGCTCCAGTATTCGCCAAGTTCTGCCGTGGTAAACCACAGAACAGGTTCTTCTTCCTCTTCTACTACTACAATTGCAACAAAAAAATTTGCAACAATAATTGCAAGAATAATTGCAACAATACAGACGGCAAGCAACACGATAAAAAAGGGATTTTTTTTTCATCATTTTTTCTCCAGGTTTCAATTGTTTCATTTCTATATCACCAAATAATAAGTTTGCGTTGTTCAGCAACCTTTTTCCGCCAAATCCCGGATTGCTTCGCAAAACGCCCCTGCCACAAATATCCACTTCTCTCGAAAATTAATCATTCGAGTATAATGCATAAGCGTTTCTGCGACACGATGATTGGATATCTTGTTTGGTTTGACACACGGTGAACATGATTGTTCATCAAACAGTATGCCCATATTTCTACCTTTTCCTGTTGACACAACATTTTAAGCCATTCAAGATAATGTTGGTAATCATCTTCATAAAACTTCCTGACGACGATTACCACGCTGGGTAATATGATGAGGGTATCCGGGTAAAATAACTCTTGCTAATCTTGCCATGTTGTTGGTATATCATTAATGCTAAGTATTTGTCCCCAGAATTCAACATTTTTCCATTTAATTTAACAGTGAATAAGCCTATACCAACTACTCTTATAAAATCAACTACTCTGATCTTGATTCTTTACTAGTAGAACATATTACCCTTTATTAAACTTTCTCTTACCTTTATTAATTTTGACACCTTAAGCAATATCATCCCAAATTTCAACACATTCTGAATCTTTGGCATTGGTAACATATAAAGGTGGAAGACCTACTTCTTCAATTAGCCATTTTTGAACTAATTCTTCACAAACTCCTAAACGATGTCACCCCATATATCAAACTAAATCTGACACGAAAAAATGAAAATGCAAGCCTTTTAAAAAAAAATCTTTTTAATAGGAATGAAATAAGGAATTGCTTATATTCACATTCTGCCAAGCATGCGTC
>Ga0136651_10001331_pt1 | contig 13574 bp, 16 predicted proteins | sample Mar14236cmmetaG_FD_94867 | JGI IMG/M metagenome (GOLD analysis project Ga0136651, IMG submission 94867) | Marine hydrothermal vent microbial communities from Guaymas Basin, Gulf of California to study Microbial Dark Matter (Phase II) - Marker... ...
CCGTTAGGTTGGATAAGACGATACATAATCTTCGATGGTCTCAAGCTCCCCTGGCTCACCTGGCAGCAGGTCGAAATAGCTAAGGCTCTCACTGAACATAAAAATATTTGTGTGAGTGCTGGAGGTGGTATTGGGAAAACAGCTTTAATGGCAATCCTAATCCAGTGGTTCCTTGTGACCCATCCTTTCTCCAAGGTCCCGACAACTGCACCAACTGCGAAACAGCTCCACGATGTCCTCTGGTCTGAGATTTTGATGTGGCTCAAGCGGAACAGGCTTCAAGACCTTTATGAGACTCGTCGTGGGAAGCTCTTCATTAGGGGATTCCCTGAGTGGTATGCTGTCGCGCGGACTGTGAGTAAGGACACTCATGAGCTAAATGATACCCTAGCTGGCTTCCATGCTCAACATCTCCTCTTGATCGTTGACGAGGCATCAGGCGTGCCCGATCCAGTCTTCACTGCTCTCACTGGGGCAATGACTGACGAGAACTCCTACATAGTCCTGATCTCCAACCCCGTGTCGACTGGTGGCTTCTACTACGATACGATAACTGACCCAGAAGGGAAGGGCAAAAATTTTCATGTAATGTTCTTTTCTGCAAAGGATTCGCCTTTAGTCGACAAGTCATTCGAGGAGTTTATAATAAATAGGTACGGCGAAGACTCACCGATGTACCGCGCCAAGGTCCTGGGCCTCCCCATAGGACTTTATGACAGCGTAGTCGTCCCTCCAGACGTGTTCGACGAGGTTGTCAACGCCAACAAAGGTTTTGACACTGGTCCATATATCCTCAGTGTTGACGTCGGCGGATCTGGACCGGACGCTACTGTCTTCTGCTACAGGTGCGGAAAGTCGTTCTACCTGTGGGAAACCTTTGACAAGACGGACCCGACCTATGTAAGTGACCGCATCATATCCGTTTGGCAGTCAAAAATGAGAGGGAAGCCCTTCACCTGCATCGTTGACGCACACGGAATAGGCGCAGGGGTTTACTCTAACTTAACAAAAGCAAACAAATTCCCAGTAGTGGGCTTCATAGGCCCTCAAAAAGCCTTCCACGAAGGGATGTTTCACGACAAAAGAGCTGAGGGCTTCTACAAGCTCCACAAAGACTTCCAAACCTTCCATTTTCCGGTCCCACCTCCACAGAGGCTCAAGAAAGAGCTCGCCAACCTCAAATTTGACTACTCTGCTGGCCCGATCAAGATGGAGGACAAGAAATCCTTCAGAAAGCGGCTAGGTTTCTCTCCAGATTTCGCCGACGCAATGATGATGTCCTGTGCTGTAGATGATTTCGCGGCCACTTCTGTTAGCCAAATGGTCACACGTCGAAGTGCATCCATTCTTTCCCGCCTCAAAGCCTCCGGTCGCCCATCTAAATACGGCAAATTCTCCAAGTTCATTCAATAAAACCTTTCACCCATTCAACTCCTTGACAACACTCCTATAATAATGTAGGCTGGCCCCAAGGATAGTTGCACCTAATCTACCTTGGAGCCTTTATGGGAATCTTTTCACGGAAAAAATCAAGCACAAGGGTAACACGCAGAGTCTACGGGAATCTCGGCTACAACGAGCAGCAAAGAGGTCTGCCTGACCTGGAGTTCATGACTGAGCTCTCTCCACCTGAAGGGCTCGAAAAGTACCGCAAAATGGAGAGAAATGACCCAATAGTAGGCGGCCTTCTGCTCCGCATCCGCAACATCCTGCGAAGAATAAAAGTCACGATCTATGGCCCCCATGCCTCCTTCGTTGAGGACCAACTGTTAAACCTCCCGCGAGGAATTGACGGCCTCTGTATGGAAATGTCGTCCGCCCTCACCTTTGGATTTTACATCGGTGAGATGATCTGGGCCGTAGACAACGGGAAAGTGATTCTCACCGATGTAGAGCCAAGGTATCAGCCTTCGATTAATAGGATAAATGATGAGAATGGTGAGGTCGTCCAGTTCACGATGCAAGGGATAAAGAAGATCCCATACACGAAGTGTCTCCACCATGTCTTCATCGAAGAGAATAGGAGCCCATACGGAGTCAGCCTGCTCCGTCACCTTTACAAGCCTTATTACTACAAAGTTTCATGTGAAGCGTCTGAAGCTGTTGGCATCGACCGCGACCTGAGTGGCCTCCCAGTCCTCAAGGCCCCTGAAGGCTTTGACTTCTCTCGTGCTGACTCATCCTCGCCCGACTACGATGAGGCTATAGCTGAAACCTTAAACTGGGCGATAGACCTAGTCTCTAACATCCGTAAAGACTCGCAGCAAGGCGTAGTCCTGCCCTCTGGATGGGAGCTTGAACTCATAAGAGGAACCGGCAATTCGACTCTCGACGTTACCACAACGATTCAGCGGTACAACACAGAGATGGCCGCTGGTCTGTTGGAAATGTTCATGGCTATAGGGCAGGGCTCATCGGCTTCCAAAGGGAACGTTGAAGCTCACTTACGAGACTTCCTTCTATCCTGTGACTCCTACGCTCAGGCGATGGCCGACACGATTAACAACCAGCTTATCCCGAAGATCTGTCAGTACAACGGTTTCAAGAGCAAGCCAACAATAGAATTCTCAACAACAAACGTGTCAGATTTGGCAGCCTTAGCCTCCTTCGTTGCACGACTGGTCAAGAGTGGTGTCATCACACCCACGATCCCGATAGAAAAGGCTCTGCTAGCAATTGCAGACCTCCCTTATAGTGATGATCCTGATCTCCAGAAGGAGGTGCTCCAGTAATGCCGCTCCCGACACCAAAGAAAGGAGAATCTCGCAAGGACTTCATCAACAGGTGCATGAAAGATGAAGTAATGAAGCGTGAGTACAAAGACAGGAACCAAAGGTTTGCGATATGTAACAGTCAATATGACAGGAAAGAAAAAGGAGAAATGATCATGGGCTTTACTCATAACTCTACATTCGCTCCCGATGAGCCACCGTGGAGCGAAGTTGATAAGACGGCACTCCCTAGAGCAGCATTCGCCGATCAAGGAGAGGCTGGCAAAAAGTCTACATGGAAGTACCCCCACCACTGGGTTAAAGGCGGAACCAAGAAAGATGCAAATGGAGTCTGGATCGACGGAAAGATGTACTTGCACAAAGGTGGGCTCAAAGCCGCATGGGCCGCTGCCCAGGGAGCAAGATCGGGACAAAAAGCTCCGCAGCACGTTATAGACCATCTCCAACGCCACCGCAATGCTGTAGGGATGGGCGCAACTTCGATTCTTGTCGATGGTCATTGGCTTATCGAGGAGTCCTGGCTCAAGGTGATGTATGAAGCTGTTATGGGCCGTGGAGATCCGGAGGCTCTTCTAGTCTTTACCTCCTCAGATGACAACACCTACAGAAAAGAGGGGGATGCAGCAATCATAGATGTCGTTGGCCCAATCTTTCACTATGAAAACTTCTTCACCATGCTCGGAATAGGTGTAGCTACAACTGCACTCACAAAACACCTTGATGCTGCTATAGATGATCCAGATGTGTCCAGGATCATCTTGTCTTTTGATTCTCCTGGCGGCCAAGTTGCTGGGATAAATCAACTTAGCATCAAGATAAAAGAAGCCAACGAGAGAAAACCTGTAATAGCTTATGTTCATGGCTCAGCCGCATCAGGAGCCTACTGGCTTGCTTCAGCAGCATCTGAGATAGTGGCAGATGCGACCTCAATGGTTGGGTCAATTGGAGTCGTGGTCACATACAGAAAGAAAGACAATGACGACATCGAAATAGTCAGTACGGTCTCACCGAAGAAGAGACCAAACCCAGAAACTAAGGAGGGTCGTGACGAAATCCTCAAGGTTCTGGACTCAATAGCTGACGTCTTCGTAGAAACAGTAGCACAAAACAGAAACGTAACAAAGGAGTACGTACTTGAGAACTTTGGCAAAGGTGGAATCCTAGTTGGAAAGGCCGCCTTGGATGTAGGAATGATCGACAAGATCGACACCTTTGAAAACGTGATTAAAGGAGGAGAAAAGATGGAGATAACCAAAGAAATGCTCGCTAAAGAGGCTCCCGAAGTCTTGGAGGAGATCGCTAGGGAGGCCAGAGCAGAGATCGAGGAGAAGTTTAGGAAGGTCAAGACAGAGATGTTTGAGAAGGAGCTCACTAGTGTAGCTGGCGAGGAAGCAGCTAAACTGTTGATGGCTCTGTATGCAGACGACAAGGAGAGTGAGCTTATGGCTATAGCTAAAGAGTTTGCTCGCCTGCAGAACGTCATCGATGAGCTCGGACAGGCCAAGGGCTCGACTGAGCAGACCAAGGCTGAAGATGAGGAACCTTCCATTGAGGAACTTAAACAAATCGCAGATGCAAGAGGCATCTCCCTTGGGGATGCTCGCGTTGAGTACGAGAAAATGAGAAGGAGGGCTTAAGATGGGTTACTTCGAGAAGAATACTGTCAAAACAAGCGTAGTAAACGCCTCTGCTTCCCTGGAGGATAAAGAGGGCTTCGCTGTAGGAATAGATGGAGTGCTAACTGCGTCAACTGGAGACTATGTATATGGCATAGTTAGCTCCGGAAGGCCAGCAGGGGAGGCGTCAGAGATAATTACCCAGGGTGAGTGCGAAGCTGAGGTTAATGCTTCTACTGCAATTACAGCTGAAGACCCACTGACTGGTGGAGCTGACGGAAGGTTGGTAAAGGCTACAATTGGAACCCACCTGATCCGAGCAATCGCTAAGGAAGCTAAGGCATCCGGAACTGGGAAGATCAAGGTTGTCCTATATTAACAAAAGGAGGTAGAAAATGGCTTGGTATGATCAGATAAAGCCAAAGTTCGTTGAGAACGTGGCGAATATATATGCTGTGGAGAATAACTTCACAGCATTTGAGCTCTTTCCCAAGGTGAACTCTAAACAGATTTCGGGGTTCATCGCTACATACACCAAGGCTGACTGGGTGCGTATCGGCACAATTAATGATTATAAGCGTCAGGGTGCTACTGAGAGTCTTGGTGACGACTATGGTCTCGGTGCTCAGTCCTACACCCTTGATGAGTATGCCTTTCATAAGGACATCTCCAAGGATGATAGGAACGAGTACGATAACCCGTTTGACCCTGTGAGGGATGCGACCAGGTTCGTTCTTCATAGGCTGAACAGGGTGCTCCTGCAGAACGTGGTGAGCAGCCTGTTGACTACAAGTGTCTGGGGGACTGACAACGACGAGACCTCGGCCAAGTGGGATGCGAAGTCATCCGGAACTAGCACTACTGACCCCGTAGACAAGGTGATGACATGGCATCAGACCATTGAGAAGGTCACCGGTCTCAAAGCTAATAGGATGGTAATGGCTGCTGACGTGTACTATGCATGTCGAGGCAACACCTTCATCACTGACAGGATGAAAACCACATCCGACAAGGTCGTGACCGTTGATGTCCTTGCAAAGTTGTTCGACGTTGATAAGATCTTTGTGTTCAACGCGACAAACACCGATGCGAGCGACTACATGTTCAACGGTGCTCTACTGCTCTACTACGCTCCTGACAGGCCGAGTAAGTTTGAGCCTTCGGCAGCATACAACGTTACCTATAAAGGTAACAACGGCAACATTTTGACCAAGACGATCCCTATGCCTTGGAGGAATGACTCCCTTAGGGTTGAAGCCTCGGTCAAGACTAAGCCGCTGGTAGTAGCAACTGACCTTGGAGTTTACTGCTATAACCTAACGAGCTAATCATGGCACTAACTGAGTTAGACCTAATGCTAGAAGTTGGCAGTGACGCTCTGGATGATCTGAGCTCAACAGAGAAGTCAGCCATTCTCAGCAGATACGAGAGCGGTCAGGAGACCCTGGCTGCTCTCAAGGTCTTCTCTATCCTGATGAAGAAGTTTAAGCCTACGTATAGGATGGGGAAGATGTATGAGGAGCTCTCGGCTAAGTATGAGCGTTACAGAGATCTGTACAACCTCTACGCGAAGATGGTCAATGCGGGACGAATTGGGAAAGATCCAGATGAGATAACTAATTATGACATCGAGCGCTGGAAATGGCCATCACAAACACGGTAGCAACAATAAAAAGACGGTCATCGACAGGGCATGGATCTTTTAGTAAGACGACTCTTGGGCAGTATTCAATATGGCTTGAGCAGTCGTCTGTATCAGCACAGAGGAGGATCGGCTCAATTCATAATGAGCAAGATGTCCCGCAAGGGATGTTCTTCCTCTTTGATGATATAGACTTGACTGACTGTTACATAACAATAGATGGGACGGACTACCCGATAACTGCTTTTGACAGGTTCATAGACAGAAGTGGGGATTTCCATCACATAGAGGCGAGCTACAGTAAATGATAGGCGTCAAGATAGAGCTAACGCCAGAAGCCAAGCATATCATAAGAAACCTAGAAGGTGCCAAGCATCTGGCCAGGGCGAACCTCCATAAAGCTATGAGCCGTGGTCTCAGGCTCATTGTTGAGGCAGCGAGGAGGAGAGTTAGTGGCCCCAGACCGACTAGACTAGACAGAGTAACGAGCAGGCTGTACCATTCTCTAGGTCAGTACATGATGGGCTGGACGGGAAACGAGCTCCACGGAGCCGTTGGATCTGGTATAGGTCACAAGTCACCTGTCCCCTACTGGGCCGTCCACGAATTTGGCTATTTCGGAATCCAGCAGATCAGCGGGCATACAAGAATGCAAACTCACATATTTGGAGTCCCAGTGACGCCATTTCTAGTCCATGTAGCTCCCTATGTAAGAACTATGGACATCCCAGCTAGACCGTACTTGCAGCCTGCTATTGATGCTGTATCACCCACAATTGTGAGGAAACTTGAGAGAGCGGTCATTGATGCAGCCTACGGGAGACAGACCAGATGAGCACAAGGGACACAGTCTTAGACTCGTTCAAAACGTTGCTTCAGGGCATCTCTACAGCCTCAGGATATAACACTGACGTGGTTAAGGTTGAGAGAAAGATGCTCTACTGGGATGCCGAAACTGATTTCCCCGTGCTCATGGTCCTTGGTGGAGAGGAGGAGTTTGAGGACACGCTTGGTGACGTTGTTTACTCATCACTGCATATAAACATAAGAGGGTATTCACAGGACTCAACAGATCCAGAGACAGCTCTTTGCAACATAATTGCAGACGTGATAAAGGCTATTGATTCAACGAGCAACACATACAGAGATTCGACAACTATTGTCAGGCTAGAGACAGACGAGGGTTGGTTTAACTTCCAAGAGCAAGGCTTTGGCTACTTCGACCTTGAAGTCGTAGTCATGTATAGCTTTTCTAAGGGGAATCCATGAAAGAGTGGCCTAAAGATGCTGTTATAGGAATAGCACAGCCGCTGACTTGGCCGTACATCCATTCCTGGACGCACTTGTCCATGATGGGGATGGATAGACCAGATATAGTCATACTTGACACGCCACGAGGAGGGGACATAGCAGAAAAGCGTGAGGCTCAAACCAAGGCTGCAATCAAGCTAGGCTGCACTCATATAGCATACCTCGACGCTGATATGGTTTACCCACGACATGCTCTATGGGATATGATGGAGGTGATCGAAGATGGCCTCGCTGACATGTGCGGAATCGTTTGTTACAGAGGAGCCCCACCTCATGACCCGCTTATATGGGGAGGAGAGGACGATAGACTCCTAGTCCCGTTTAAAGACTATAAGTTCGGAGACCTCGTTGATGCGACCGCTGTAGGGTGTGCCTGTTTAATGGTCAAAACTGACGCTTTAAAGGCTGTGCAACCACCTTATTTTCAGGTCTGCATCGTCAGAGAGAACGAGAAAGTTATAAAACGAGGTGAGGACACCTATTTTACGCGACGATGCACATCAGCAGGTCTCCGGCTCAAAGTCATAACAAAATACGACATTGGACACATAAGAGAAATGCTCATAGATCGCAACGTCTGGCTCATGCAACTACTCATGAGCAAGCTAAAAACGCCTGAAAGGGTTATTGAGTTAGTAAAACAGTTAGAAAAGGAGGAGAAAGATGGGAACTCCATTGATGGGTAGATATGCTTCCGTCAAGCTAGGCTCGGATCTAGTGGCCAACCTTGGGAGCTGGTCGATCGACATAAACATGGATGATATTGACGTGACCTCTTTTGGCAGTGTCTGGGGAAAGAGCATGCCTGGATTCCAAAGGTGGACAGCAACAATTGAAGGTTACTATGACCCAGCAGACACAAATGGGCAAGCTGAACTCCAGAGTGATGCATTGAATGCTACGAAGATCACCGATATAAAGTTCTACATCGACAGTACTAGCTACTGGACACCGGACCTCACTTCAGACTCTGACGCTGGGTGCTACATAAATACTGTAAGCATCAGGCATGATAAAGCCGGCGTCGCAGCTGTGACCTACAACGTTCTAGGTTATGGACCACTGACACTTGAGTAAGTTTCATCATGAAACTTTCTAGGAGGGCACATGCTCAAACTCAAACGTTTTGATAAAGCTGAATGGTTCGACGTTCCAGGAGTAGATGGGGTCAGGCTTCTTATAAAGCCAGCCTCATTCTCCACGGCCACCAAGCTCCTTTCAAAGGCCAAGCGCAAAGCCAAGATAGACGGCGACATAGTTGACGACTATGACGACAGTGCTTTTGCACTGGAGCTCTTTAAAGAGACTTTAGTCGATTTTGAAGGAGTTGAGGCTGACGGAGATCTGACAAAGGACCAAATGAAGGAGCTAATGTACGACTACTCCATCTTTCGCGACTTCGTAGCAGCTAAGTCGCAGGAGCTTTACAGGAAGATAGAAGAGGCTCTGGAGGCAGACCTAAAAAACTAGATGAGCTCGCAGGGTGGATTAGGAATAAGAAGGAGACCAAGTTCTGGTGTGACAAGTGCAAAGAATATTATGGCAATCTGAAGAAAGACCCACCTTGCGAGCAGTGCTTCCCAGGAGTAAGACCAGACAACGTGGACGCTTGGGAAATATTCAAACTGGTAGGAGTCGAACCAACAGCTGAGGGAGTGCTGAAGCTAGCTGAGCTGATAGGTGTCGATGACCCGATTGAGACATTGATGAAGGTCAATAGACTCGCATCGAGGAGCATAAATGCCGCGTGAACAGCAAATAGGATATAGACTCTATGTGAGGGATGAGGCAACTGGAAAGCTAGTTGCTCTCAAAGACTTACTCGTGTCTATAGGCAACCAAGGAGATAGGTCGTCCACCAAAATAAACAGAGGCTTCTCGAAAGCTGACTCCTCAGCATCTCAGTTGAACAGGACACTGGGCAGACTCCAGCGTACACTCGTAGCTATAGCCGGTGTGTGGGTAGCAAGGGAGATGATTCGTGGGCTTGAGAGCTTAGTCAAAGCTGGGGTTGAGTTCAACAAATCAATAGAGCAAACACGAATAGGAATAGCCGCTGTTCTAGCCGCACAGACAAAGCTGATAGATAGTACAGGAAGAGAGCTTGAATCACGTGAAAAGATAATAGCAGCACAGAAGATAGCAACAAAGATCCAACAGGACTTACTGGTTGCTAACCTAAAAACAGCCGCTACATATCAGCAACTCGTGCTCATGTTCCAACAGGCTCTGCCGCACGCGCTAAGAGAGGGATTTAATATAAAGCAAATAGAAGAATTCGTCACTGCAATGTCCCAAGCAGCTACAGCTATGGGCATCCCTCTTAACATGATGGCAGAGGAGATGAGGTCCATGCTTAAAGGCACAATCACTATGAAGAACACTCTAATCGCTGTAGCTCTTGGCATGGATAAGAACGTTATAAAAAGCCTGCAGGGGTCTGGGAAGAAGTTGTTCGATTACCTGATGACCTATTTGAGGGCGTTCCAAGCGTCATCTGACGACATTATGAAATCATGGGAAGGGATGCTCACTAACATGAAGCAGGCATTTAGCATGACCATGGGTGATGCCTTCCAGGACTTCTACATTGAAGGCAAGAGAGCCATGAGCAGGCTCATAGATTACTTCAGATCTGAAGAGTTCAGAAGGGTAGCTTCAACATGGGCGGAGTTCCTCACGGCTGGTCTAAAAAGAGCACCAGAAGCCATTGAAAAGATAACCAAGGGAATAGCTAAGATAATTGATTTCACTAAGCAGCATGCCGAGGCTGTGAAAGGAGCTGGACTAGTAGGTGCACTGCTATTCGGTGGAGCTCCGATGAAGGTATTAGGGCTTGGACTCTACATGATGGACAAGGTCAACACGTTCATGAAGACTACATCATCTGTAGAGGCTAATCTAACTACTAGAATAACAGCTCTGCAAGCGAAGCTAAACACAGCAAAAAGGATAGTCGAAGAATTCGAGACATCAGTACACCCAAAAGGAGGAGCAAAATACGGAAGTGCATACTATGAAGCTAAGCATAATGTAGAGGTGTACAGTAGACAACTAGCACTCCTCAAACAAACACTCGAAGACCTGCGGTCTGAGAAATACCTGCTAGAGCGGATAGAAGCGATCAGGAGAAAGGTCAAGCAAGATGAGTCAAAAGAAGCCAAAGATAAGTTAGCTCAGATTGTCTCTACGGTGCAACAGTTAAGTGACGAAGAAAAAGAGTACGAGGATCACATGAAGCGCGTCATTGGACTGATAAAAGAAGCAGTAAGCGCACGAGAGGAAGACTATTCTAAGCGTCTTCAGTTTTGGGAAAAAGAGACAGCTAGCATGAAAGACGCACAGGATGCTATAGACACGTACTTTACTAGACAGTATCTAAAATCAGTAGAAGAAGTTACTGAGACATCAAGTGACAGATTCAACACACTGGTTGACCTGGCTCAACATACGGCAGAACGAATGCAAGATGCTTTCAGTGATTTCTTCTTTGACGTTATGCGCGGAAATTTTAAGGATTTTGGCGATTATATAAGCGGGTTCTTGACTTCAATACAGCGGGCCATTGCAGATGTACTGGGGCAAATGTTTGTGCGCCAGGTAATACCTGCGGCTGGTGAATGGCTAGGCGGACAGCTAATGGGTGGCGGGCTTTTCTTTCATCGAGGTGGGATTGTAGGCGAAACCCCAGCCCCGATGCGTTCAGTGCCCGCTACACTATTTGCTCATGCCCCTAAGCTGCATTCAGGTCTCGGTGCTGATGAATTTCCGGCAATCCTTCAGAGAGGTGAAACAGTGCTTCCGAAAGGAGTAGCACCAGCTCAAACTACCAATATTACGATATACGCAGTTGACTCTCAAAGTTTTGCTGATGCCATAAGAAGGAATAGAGCCGTTGTGGTGGGCGCATCTATTGAAGACGTGCGCTCGAACGGCCAGCTTCTACAGACTTTAAGAGGGGTGCTGTAAATGGCTAAGTTCCCTGATACAGTCAGCGCTGTTTATCCTCTGATAGAAGAGATAGCGTTCAAGACGCTGATAAGCAATTTTGACAACCTGGGTGAAGAACAGCGCAAGCGCAAGTGGCTGTACCCTAGAAGGATAATTACGCTCAGGTTCAACGGACTTAGTCAGTCTGACATTCGTACTCTATGGCAATTTTACTTGGATCGAAGCGGTTCGTATGAAGCTTTCAATTGGTTTCACCCTTATTCGAATACATATGAAGGCGAGTATGTAGGGACAGGAGATGGTTCCACCACGGTTTTTAATCTGCCCTCAAAGAGTGCAACTTCTAGGACGCTTTACATAGATGGGGTGTCGCAGACAGAGGGTACTAACTGGACATTTACCTCAGGGGGCGGAGCAGATGGGGCCGACAAGTGCGAGTTCACCACAGCCCCTAGTTCCGGTCAAAGGATAACCTTTGATTTCTCAGGATACCTAAAGGTCAGGTGCAGATTTGCTGAAGATATAATGAGCTTTGAGAATTTCGTAACTACGCTTTACAGAACAGGCTTGAAACTTCAGGGGTTATTAAATGCGTAGCATAAATACAGATGTCTTGAGTGCGTTAGCTGCTGAAGAGTTGAGGCCGTTTCTTCTCTTAGAGATGACTATCGACGGCACGACCTACAGATACACAAACTGCGACGTTCCGATCAACTATAACGGCAACACCTATGAGCCCATAGGTATGCAGGTTGGCTCTATTAGGTATAATTCCACTGGTATGGTGGATGGATTTGACATTACCCTGGACAACCTCAATTCAGTTCTTACGTCAATCTTTGTCGGTGGTACACCGCAGGGGTCGCCAGTCATATTGAGGCAGGTGTTAATGGACAATGATTGGCATATTCTTGGCCAGCCTTGGGGTTTGGTGGCGGCTTATGATTTTGATGAAGGATCGGGGACAACCCTGCACGATAGAAGTGGGAATGGGAATGATGGGACTATATATGGTGATCCCACTTGGGCATCTGGTGTTAGCGGACATTGCTTAGATTTTGACGCATCCGGTGATTATGTAAATTTACCATCATCTATCCCGCTATCATCTAGCTATGTAACTGCCTGTGCTTGGGCGAAGGTTGCTAGCCATGGGGATTACCACAATTTCGTAAGAAACAATTGGGTTAACTCAGGATGGCTGCTTTATAGCAGTGTTAATTATTGGAATTTTGGGATAGCGCAAGGTGGTACATCGTATCTAGCTAGATATAATCACAACAATAATACCGATTGGGTGTTTTTGGCAGGCGTTTATGACGGCTCTCAGGTCAAACTTTATGTTAACGCAGAACTTGTCGCCACAAAAGACCTAGTGGGGGCAACTCTTGATACGGGTTATCAGCTTAGGATAGGTAGGCCAGACCCCCCGTCAGAATATTGGATTGATGAGGTCAGAATATATGATAGAGCACTTTCAGACGCCGAGATCTCATATCTCTACAACAACCCAGGCCAAGATATGTCTGCAGGGGCTATAATACTGTTTAACGGGCAGATTGACAAGTGGTCATTAGACGAGTCCCAATTGGTGATGACAATTGCGGATATGAATGTGCAGTGGGCTCGTAAGCCACTCTCTCGTCATCCTGCGTCATGTAGATGGCGCGTGTTTAAAGGGCCAGAATGTGGGTATACAGGTTCTGAAACTTGGTGTGATCGCAGTTATGCGCGGTGTTCAGCCCTGGGCAATACCGCTAATTTTGGTGGCTTCCGGTGGCTACCGTCCATAATGGACAAGGAAATCTGGTGGGGGAGACAGCCGAAGTCATGAATATCAGGCTTTTGACAGATAAATTCAGAGGGGCTCCTTACAAGCTTGGAGGGTGGAGCAGAAAAGAAGGCTTTGACTGCCTAAGCCTGATTATGTGTGCTGCTGAGCATGTCGGCGTTAACCCACCAACAGCATTTAGAAGTATCACAAAAGAAAGCTATCCTCAGTTATGGATTGAGGATCAGACAAAAGCTGAAGCTATCTTTTCAGAGCTTTTGGGGCAATTAGGTGATGAAATACCGCCGGAAAGGGCTTCGGCAGGAGACATTCTAGAACTTAGGGCGAAGGCAAGTGGGGAAAAAGTTTTCGGTATTCATGCAGGACAAACGCTTGTATTAACAGCACTTGAAGACAAGGGTGTTGAGCTAGTCAACTTGAGACTTTTCGAGATAGAGAAGGCCTATAGATGGGCAAAGAAGTAGGACAACTCATAGGCATAGCTGGAGGGATCGCTGGAACCATTGTTGGTGGCTGGCTGGGTGCTGGTA
>Ga0136651_10001332_pt1 | contig 13570 bp, 14 predicted proteins | sample Mar14236cmmetaG_FD_94867 | JGI IMG/M metagenome (GOLD analysis project Ga0136651, IMG submission 94867) | Marine hydrothermal vent microbial communities from Guaymas Basin, Gulf of California to study Microbial Dark Matter (Phase II) - Marker... ...
AGATGGAAGAGGATACCTTGCTCCAGGGGATTATCATATGACGGTTGTTAAAAGGGCTCTTGGCAAAGGGGCAATTATAAGGCTGAGCAAGGAGCCATCCAACACCCTTCATCGCCCTTCTGTAGATGTTACCATGTCTTCTGTAGCTGAGGTTTATGGTGAAAATACCGTGGGTGTTATTTTAACGGGGATGGGTTCAGATGGAGCAGAGGCGATGGTGAAGGTTAAGAAAAAAGGAGGGAAAACTATAGCCCAGGATGAGGCATCTTCCATAATATTTGGCATGCCAAAAGCTGCCATTGAAAAAGGGTGCGTGGATAAAGTTGTGAATTTGTCAGGAATGGCAAGGGCAATAGTTGAGGCAGTAACAGATGAGGGGAGGTAAAAAGTGAATGATAGAAATTTTGCACCAAAATTTCATGAGGTTATAAAGAAGGTAAAAAGTAAAGATGAAGAGGATAGAAGGTGGGCAGCACATATTCTGGGAGAGATGGGGGAAAAAGAGGGGGTTTCTTTTTTAGTAGAGCTTTTATGTGATGAATCTGATGCTGTCAGAGAAAAGGCAGCAGAATCGCTTGTCAGGATAGACGGCAGGGAGGTGGTTCAGAAGGTTGTTCCCTTTTTGCGTTCTGAAAAAGCTTATCTGCGCAATATAGCATGTGAGATTCTTGAAGGGATAGGTGAGGATGCAATAGAACATCTTTCTCCTCTTCTTAAAGATAAAGACAATGATGTTAGGAAATTTGTGTGCGATATAATGGGAAATGTTGGAAGTGCTAAGGCTCTGCCTTACCTTATTTCAGCTCTTGATGACCCTCATATTAATGTAGCCTGTGCTGCCTGTGAGGCTCTGGGAAATATAGGAGATAAGAATGCAACCTCTGCTCTTTTGGGGCTTTTAAAGAAGATTGAAAAAAAGAAAATTTTAGATGAAGAAAAAAAGTGGCTTATATCAACGATTCTTGAGGCAATAGGGAAAATAAAAGACCCTCGGGCTTTTAAGGAAGTGATGAAACTTTCTTCAAGCAAAGACCCTTTAATTTTATTTTCCCTTATCAATTGTCTGGGAGAGATGGGAGATTCCCGGGCAATCGGTTATCTTCTATCATGTCTTGGACAGCCTCTATTTGGAATTCCAGCAATTAAGGCTCTTGCTAAAGTGGCAGAGAAAAATGAGAAAGAGGTTTTTTTAGCCTTAAAAAATTCTGCTGAAAAGCTTGTTTTTTTAAGGGGATTTTTGAAAAAGTTACCTCTGGAGGCTAAAAGAGAAGCTATTTTCCTTGCAGGTGTTGCAAAAGATAAAGAAGCTGTTCCCCTTCTGCTCCCCTTTTTATTTGATGAGGAAGAAAAGATAAGAGAGGAGACAGTGAAAGCTCTTCTTAAAATTAACCTTGAGCTTACATTTCTATCCGGGCAGGAAGATTACATAGAAGCGATAAAAGGTATTCTGGAGGTGTTTTTGTATGATAATGACGAGGAGCTAAGGAAGAAAGCGGGTAGATTACTTAGAAAACTTACCTCTGCTTGAGGTAGAAAAACTTGAAAAGGAGAATTCTTATGAAGCCTCTTGTTCTTTCTCAGCGGCAATTTAAATTATTTCAAAGTTTTATCAACAGAAAGACAGGAATATTTTTTGATGAGAAGAAAAAGTATTTCCTTGAAAGCAGAATTTCTTCTCGCCTGGAAGAGTGTGGCTTAGAAGATCCAGAAGAATACTTTTATCTTATAAATCAGGACCCCGAGGAACTTTCTGCCTTCGTAAGTAGTATTACTATTCCCGAGACTTATTTTTTCAGAGATTATCCCCAGCTTAAAATGTTTGCAGAGGAGATTTTACCCTCTGTGTGTGAGGAGAAGAGAAAAAAGGGGGTGAAAAGTTTGAGAGTGTGGAGTGCAGGATGTTCCACAGGTGAGGAACCTTATACAATTGCCATCATACTTTTGGAAATGCTGGAGGATTTTAATTCCTGGACAGTGGATATACTTGGGACTGATATAAATATAAAATCTTTGAGGAAATGCAAAGAAGCAGTATACAGCCCAAGATCTGTAAAAGATGTCCCTTTTGAGTACAAAAGGAAGTACTTTATATCTTCAGACACTCGTTATGTTCTAAAACCCGAGGTTAAAATGCTTGTCCGGTTTGATTATCTTAATCTTAATGACAGGATAAAGATGCAATCAATGCGGGGATTTGATTTTATATTTTGTAGGAATGTTTTGATTTATTTTGATACAGAAACAAGCAAGAAGGTGATAAGTTATTTTTACGATGCTCTTAATAAAGGTGGTTATATTTTTCTTGGTTCAAGTGAGTCTATTTCTCGTTTAAGTTCCGCTTTTAAGCTTGTGAGATTTAAAGGTGGTCTTGCTTACATGAAAGAATAAAAGGAGGAAAAGGACATGAAAAAAAGTATTCTTGTAGTGGATGATTCTGCAACTATAAGGTCTCTGCAGGCATTTATACTTCAGTCAGCAGGATTTGAAGTGGAAACAGCCTCCAATGGAATAGAGGCTCTTGAAAAGCTTTACAGAAAAAACTTTGACCTTGTTGTGGCAGATATAAATATGCCCAAGATGGATGGTTTAAAAATGATAGAGATTTTAAGGAAGCAGGAAATTTACCGTGATCTTCCCATTATCATAGTTACAACTGAAGAGGAGGAAGAGGACAGAAAAAGGGGTTTGAAAGCAGGAGCAAACGTTTACCTTGTTAAACCCACAGACCCAAAGACACTTGTTATGAATGTAAAAATGCTTCTTGGCTAATTTTTAATCCTGGAAAAAAGGAAAGAGAGGGAGAAAAATGAACGAGTTTTTAAATGACCCTGCTATTGTGGGTGAGTTTATAACAGAGTCCCGTGAACATCTTGAATCTCTTGAATCTCAACTTCTCCAGCTTGAGAAGAACCCTGAAGATGAGGAGCTTTTAAATGCCATATTTCGTGCTTTTCATACCATAAAAGGTTCTTCTTCTTTTTTAGGTCTTGTTCAAATAACAGAGCTTTCTCATAAGCTGGAAAATGTTCTTGATAAACTTCGCAAAAAACAGCTCAAAGTTACCCCGGAGATTATTGACCTTATTTTCCAGGGAGTGGATATTTTAAAGGGATTCATTGAAGATATTGCAACTGGCAGGGAGGATAAAATACAGAGGATTTGTAGCTACAAGGTTGAAGAGGTGGAAGAATTTGCCGGTAAACTGGAAAAAGTAATTCAAAAACCAGAAATAAAAAAAATTGGAGAAAAAAAAGATACTTTTGAAAAAAAGGATAAAGAAGAGGAAAAGCAGGTATTTCTTACTGCTGCAGCACAATATCTTTCCACCATAAAAGAGTGTATTGAGGGCTTGGAGAAAAATCCGTCTGATTTTGACCTCATAGATGCCCTTTTCAGAGCAGTTCACTCCCTTAAAAGCTCTTCTAATTATATGAAACTTTCCCAGATAGAGTCCTTAATGGAGGAGGAAGAGAAGGTTTTGCAGAGAGTAAGAGAAGAGAAAAAAATTCTTACCCCCGGTATTCTTAATGGATTAAAGCTGGTCTATGAGCTTTTGATTAAGCTTGTTGAGGATTTTGAAAAGGGGAGGAAGAGTCAGGTAAAAATTGAGGAAGCTGTTGAAAAAATAAGAGGAGTTTTTGAGGAAAAAGATAGGGACTTTCAAAAATCTTTCACCAGAGAGGCGCCTCCTCCAAAGGAATTTGCTCAGAGGACAATAAGAGTGCCTGAATTCAGGTTGGATGAGCTTATGAATCTTGTAGGGGAGCTTGTTATAAACAGGAGCACTTTCCAGTCTATTTTGCACAAACTTGAGAATGGACTGGAAATTTCCCACCTGTCTCAGGTAAAGAATGAGATAAAAGAGGCAGTTCAAACCATGCGGAGAATAACCAACGAACTTCAGATGACGGTAACAGAGCTTCACATGCTTCCCATAAAAAATCTTTTTGGCAGGTTCCCTCGTCTTGTAAGAGATATATCTCGTGAAAAGGGCAAAAAAATAAAACTTGAGATATCCGGGGAAGAGACTCAGCTTGATAAAATGATGATTGAAAAACTACAGGATCCCCTTGTTCACCTTATTCGCAACGCTATTGATCATGGAATTGAAACACCTGAGGAAAGAGAGGCAAAAGGGAAGAAGCCTTTTGGGACCATAAAGCTTTCTGCCTCTCAAGAGGGAGAAAGTGTTGTAATTGAAATAAGCGATGATGGAAGAGGAATGGATCCTGATTTTATCAGAGAGGTGGCGGTTAAAAAAGGGATTTTGCCTGAAGAAAAAGCAAAGGTTTTAAGCAGAAAAGAATGTCTTGAGCTTATATTTATGCCAGGATTCAGCACTGCTAAAAAGGTTACAGACCTTTCCGGAAGAGGTGTGGGTATGGATGTTGTAAAAGATGCAGTGAAGAAATTAAAGGGAGAAATAGATATTCAAACGCAAATTGATAAAGGAACAACTTTTATAATAAAATTGCCCTTAACTCTTGCCATTGTAAATGTCCTTCTTGTGGAGACTGGGAAGCAGATTTTTGCTCTTCCTATAAGTTCAATAAAAGAGACAGTGAAATTACCGCAGGATAGAATAAGTAAGGTGTTTAAAGAAAAGGTTACCCTTTTAAGAGAAGAACTTCTGGGGATAGTTGATTTAAAAAATTTACTTCAAATACCAGATGGTAAAGGAAGTAAAAAGGAGAGAGAAGAATCTATCCCCATTGTAGTTATATCAGCAGGAGGGAAAAATCTTGGTCTTGCTGTTGATGCGCTTCATAAACAGGAAGAAATTGTTATCAAACCTTTTGAAGGAATTATAGCAGATATTCCGGGTATAACAGGGGCAACTGTTATGGGAGATGGAAAAGTTATCCTCATCCTTGATCCCGGAGAACTTATTAAGATGGCTACGGAGAAATAAATTGCAGATTTTCTATCTTAAAACCTGCTTTCCTCTGCTTTGCTGGAGAGCTTTTATTTTCTCTTCTATCTCTGCTTTTCTTTCTTTTTCAAAGTCATTTTTCATTATAAAAGAAAGTGCCTCAAGATAGAGGTCAATTGCTCTTTGAGGGTTTGTTTCTTTTTCTGCTCTTTCTAAAATATCGTCAAGATCCATGGCTTTCTGAAATCTTTCTATCTCGCTCTCAAGCCTTCTTATTCGTGTTTTGCTGCGAGAGCGTCTCAGACGGTTAAGAAAATTTATAACCTGCTGGTGGAAAAAGTCACAGCGCAGTTCAAGTTCATCCTTTGGTTTTTTTATTTTCAATCCCTCTTTGCTCTTTAAGTAAAGAAAGAAAAGTAAAAGAACCGCACAAATTAAAAGTATTTGAAACATATTCACCTCCTCTTTTCATTTTTTTTAGATATTTACCTTCTTTGTTATAGTAAATTATTACCTTTCGGTCAAGGAGCTTTTTCCTTGACAATTCGCTGGCAAATGTAATAATTTAATATCAAAAAGAAGGTGAGAGATGATAGAGAGAAAAGTTTTTTTCGTGGTCGCAGATGGAATGGGGGACAGGGCGGTAAAAAATGGGAAGACTCCCCTTCAGCTTGCCAGGAAAAAATTCCTTGATGAGCTTGCAGCAGAAGGGTCTACGGGAATTATGAGCACTATAGGGCCTGGGATAGTTCCCGGGAGTGATACGGCTCATCTTGCTCTTTTCGGATATGATCCTTCTTTGTATTATAAGGGAAGAGGTCCGTTTGAGGCACTTGGAGTGGGTCTTGAGCTGAGGGAAGGAGATGTTGCTTTCAGATGTAATTTTGCCACTGTAGATGAGAATTTTCAGGTGATTGATAGGAGAGCTGGAAGATTAAAAGATGAAGGAGCCGTTCTGGCAAAGTCACTTCAGGGTATTAAAATAGATGGGGTGGAGGTTATATTTGCCTCTTCCACTGAACACAGAGGGGTGCTAATCTTAAGAGGGGAGGGGCTTTCTCCTGCTGTTTCTGATACTGATCCTCATTCACCCCAGAGGATACCTCCTCTTGAGTCAAAACCGCTTGATACAACACCTGAGGCAAAAAAAACTGCCAGTATAGTAAATAAGTTTGTCAGGAAAAGCTGGGAAATACTTCGCTTACATCCTTTAAATAAAGAAAGAGAAAAGGAAGGAAGACTTCCTGCTAATATTCTTCTTACCCGGGGTGCTGGTATTTACCAGAAAGTAAAATCTCTTGGTGAAAAGTACGGGATAACTTCCTGTTGCATTGCAGGCTCTGCTCTTTACAAGGGAGTTGCCCGCTATGTGGGGATGGATGTTCTGTCTGTTGAAGGGGCAACAGGGAGAATTGATACAGATATTGAGGCGAAAGCAAATGCTGCAAAAAAAGCTCTGGAAAAGTATGATTTTATTTTTATCCACGTTAAAGGTGCTGATAATGCAAGCCATGATGGAGACCTTGAAAAAAAACTTCTCATGATTGGCAAGATAGACAGACTCGCCGGTATGTTGAAAGACGAGGATGCTTTGCTTGTAATCACCGCTGACCATTCCACTCCTATAAGCGTAAAAAGACACAGTGCAGACCCTGTCCCTGTATTAATTTATGGGAAAGGAGTAAGGAAGGATAAGGTAACCTCTTTTGATGAGGTGTCCGTAGCCTATGGATGTCTTGGATATCTCACTGGAATTGGTCTTCACAACACCGTTATGGATTTTATGGGTTGTGCCCATATGGTAGGGTCTTAAATAATTTTAAAAAGTTTTTGAAAGGAGGTGATAAGATTGGTAGAAGTTGATGTGGTCAATGTGGCTATAGATATGCATTCTAAAATGCCTGTGATTGTTCTTAAGGAAAAAAGAGGTGATAAAACTCTTCCTATATGGATTGGGCTTTTTGAAGCACAGTCTATTGCTCTTGCAATGGAAAATATAAAGCCTCCACGACCGCTCACCCACGATCTTGCCAAATCTCTCATTGAAAAACTTAAGGGGAAGGTTGATAAGGTAGTGATAAATGACCTGAGACATAATACCTTTTATGCCAAAATTTTTATAAGACAGAATGGCGAGGACATTCAGGTTGATTCCCGTCCAAGTGATGCCATAGCCATTGCTTTAAGGCTTAAGGTTCCTATTTTTATCGAGGAAGAAGTTCTGGAGAAGGTTGCAATAGATTCAGGTCCTATCGGAGAGGAAGAAATAGAGGAGTTCAAGAAAAAACTTAAGGACTTGAAACCAGAGGACTTTCTTTAAACTTTAATTTGTTCTAATATATGGATTATTCCTTTTCTCACCATCATTATTCCTATAGCTGCAAGAAGAAGACTTGTTAGTTTTGAAATAGCTTTTGTTCCCGCATTTCCTAAAATTTTCATGAGAAAGTTGGAGGAGTAAAAGACAAGTCCTGCTATGAGAATGTTTAATACAAGAGAAAAAATTGTGGGTATGATGCCGTAGGAGTCAATACAGAGAAGAGAAGTGGTAAGAACTGCAGGGCCTACTATTAGAGGCATGCCGAGAGGGACCACTCCAGGAGAAGGTAGAGTTTCTCTTCTTTGTTTTGTTGGAAAGAGAAGATCGCTTACTGCAAGGACAAAAAGAATGATACCTCCTGCAATTAAAAAATCGTCCACCGTAATTCCAAGATAGTTAAATATAACCTTACCTATAAAAACAAAACCCACACCTGAAAGAAGAGCAGTGAGGATGAATTGCTTTAAAATTGTGGTTCTTTCTTTTTCAGTTACTCCTTCTGTTAGTGAGATAAATATGGGAAGGACACCAATGGCATCAACAGCCACAAATATTGATATAAAAGAAAGAAAGAAAAAGTGAGCGTTCATAGTTTACCCTTTTATTTTTTTAAACTTCGCACTGAGAGAAGAAAATAGAACCTAAAGTTAGCATGACAGCACAAAAAGAAAAAAGAATTGAGAGATCAACAGCCACAGGAAAGTGGGAGATGCCCAGCATAACTTTTCTTAGTGCATCAACACCGTAGGTGAGAGGATCAAGATACATTAAGAAACTAAGCCAGGAAGGAAGACCTTCAAGCGGGAAAAGAGCTCCTGAGAGGAAGAAAATAGGCATAATAATAAAGTTCATCACTATCTGAAATCCGTGCATGTCTTCCATTTTAGAAGCAAAGGCCACCCCCATACCCACAAATCCAACTCCTATAAGAATCATCAGAACAAGAGAAAAGAAAAACTCTGCCACTCCTTTTATTCTAAACCCAAAAACATGGGCAACAAGCAGGATACTTAATGCCTGTAGAAGGGTGGTGGTCATTCCTCCTGCAACTCTTCCCAGGACAAGAGAAAGCCTTGAAACAGGGGCAACCATTATCTCTCTCAGAAAACCAAACTGGCGATCCCAGAGGATGGAAAGACCTGCGAACATGGAAGAAAAAAGGATACTCATTCCCACAAGTCCGGGAACAAGGAATTGAAGATAATCTATTCTTTCAAAACCCGGGGGTGTAAATCTCATTGATGATTTAAAGCCAATTCCCAATATGGCCATAAAGAAAAAGGGTTGCACGAGGTTCCCTATAATTCTTGACCTTGCTCTAACAAATGCCTTTACCTCTCTTAACCAGAGAACATAAATTGCCTCAAAAGATATAGCTTTCATCTTCTTCTTGCCCTTATTCTGGCACTTATTCTTTCCCGCAGGGACCCTTCTTCTTCTCTTATCGTCTTCCCTGTGAAGTGAAGGAAAACATCCTCAAGAGTTGGTTTCCTCATACTTACAAAATTAACTTTTAAAGAGTTTTTCTGGGCAAGTTCAATTAAAAGAGGAATCCTTTTTTCTCCTTCCCTTACCTCAAGATGGACTGTATTATCGTAGATTTTTTTACTCCCCACCCACTCAAAGTTTGAAATAAGGCTTATCATTTTCTCTGGTGAGGAGACTTTTATAGAGATAAGGTCTTTCCCCACCATACTTTTAAGTTTTTCGGGTTTGTCTATAATAAGTATTTTTCCTTTGTCAATTATCCCCACTCTATCACAGAGAGCATCAGCTTCATCCATATAGTGGGTTGTGAGAAGGATTGCTATTTTTTCCCTTTTGTTCAGGATTTTTATATGCTCCCATATTTTTCTTCTTGTCTGTGCATCAAGACCAAGCGTTGGCTCATCGAGGAAGAGAACCTTGGGGTAATGCATAAGACCTCTTGCTATTTCAAGCCTTCTACACATTCCTCCAGAGTAGTATTTTACAAGAGTGTTTCTCTTTTCCCACAGATCCACAAGGTGCAACACCTCCTTTATTCTTTTTCTTCTCAACTCCTTTTTCATACCGTAGAGCCTTGCATGAAAATCAAGGTTTTCCAGGCCTGTTAGTCTGTCATCAAGTGCCTGGTCCTGAAAGACAATACCAATTGATCTTCTCACCCTATCAGGTTGTTTTACCACATCGTATCCCCAGACAAAAGCTTTTCCTTCTGTCGGCTTCAAAATGGTTGAGAGAATCCTTATAGTTGTTGTTTTTCCTGCACCGTTTGGACCAAGCATACCAAATATCTCTCCCTCTTTTACTGAAAAGGAAACATTATCTATTGCCTTGAATTCATTAAATTTTTTTGTTAGAGAAAAAACCTCTATAGCAAGCATTTTTTAAGCTATCCTTTTTAAAGAATCCATCTGTTCTAAAATCAGCCTGATTTTTCCCGGGACCACTCTTCCCACCTTTTCCGGAGAAGAGATAGGGGAGAAAATCGTTATTTTTCCCTCCACTTTATTAAAGTTTTTAATTATGCCAAGAGCCATGTCTTTGTTAGCTTTGTCTCTTAGACTTACAAGAAGAAAGCTTAAGTCTTGAACAGAATAAAGTCCATTAATTCCCACCTCTTTTTGCAGAAATTCTATCTCTCTTGCCCCGGAAAAGTATTTTTTAAACTTAAGATGTCTGAAGTAGCGACGCTGGAGAAAATCCTTTACTTTAACTTTTGCAGAAACAGGGATTTTAAATACCTCGGGTATTTTTAAGCCTTCAAGAGGACTTAAAATGTGTTCAAGCTCATCCTCTTTATAGAGAGCAAAAATTACCTCGGGTTTCAACACATCTATAAGTTGAAGTTTTAAAACTTTGCCTATTCCTCCTCTTACAAGTCCTGTTGTATCCACTATTATTTTCTCTGCCACTTTTTTTGCTTCATCCTGCATCAATTTTGCCCCAATTATCAGAGGAAGAAGGTTTCCCCGGGGGGATACATCACCAACAAAGTAAAAATCTCTTACTTTTAATTTATCCCAGCTTTCAAATTTTCCCTCGACCTTTGCCCAGGCAACAGTTGTTGGAGGACCAATATGAGATTGCCCCACGTCAAGATCAAGTATTGCTGTTTCTTTTTTAAGAACTAAAGAACAAAAATTTGCAAGTTTTTCCACAAGGAAGGTTTTCCCTGTATCGGACGCCCCTATTATCATAATTGTTTTAACTTTTTCCTCGGCGATTTTATCCTTTGCCTTTTCAGGCAGGAAAAATTCTTCTGTCATAAATATCTTTTGTTAATTTTTACATATTTTTCTGTCAGGTCACATCCCCAGAAAGTTGAATTACAATTTCCCTGGTTTAGTTTTACAACAATACTTATCTCATTTTTTAAAAGCCTTTTCCTAAGCTCTGAAAGAGGTGCCCCGGCTGCCTCTCCATTTTTCACAACCTGGATATCCTCAATTATTATATCTACTTTCTCGAGCTTTACTTTGGTGTGGGCCGAGCCAAGTGCTGCCATTATCCTTCCCCAATTAGGCGAGGCACCTGCGAGGGCTGTTTTTACAAGGTTGGAGGTTGCTATCTTTCTTGCTATGCGTCTTGCATCTTTTGGAAAAGGTGCACCTTCAACCTTTACCTCAAAAATCTTTGTTGCCCCTTCTCCGTCTCTGACTATCTCCTTTGCAAGGTATGCACATACATACTCAAGGTTTTTGCAGAATATATCAAAATTTTCATCCTTAATTCTAAGAGTTGGTTTTCTTTTCCAGGTTTTGATGGTTTTATTACCTGCTTTTCCATTGGCAAGAGCTATCACAGTATCATTTGTGCTCATATCTCCATCAACGCTTATTTGATTGAAGGATTTATCCACTGCTATTCTGAGAGCCTCTTTTAAAGCATCAAGAGTTATGCAGGCATCGGTGGTTATAAAACATAGCATCGTTGCAAGATTTGGGGCTATCATTCCTGAGCCTTTGGCTATTGCCCCTATTTTTACTTTCTTTTTTCCCTGACCGGGAATTTCGGTTTCAACTGCTATTTGTTTTATTTTCTTGTCAGTTGTTATTATAGCCTGCGCAGCATTTAAGCTTCCCTGTGAGGAAAGATTTTTAGCGGCAGCTTTTATTCCCTCCTCTATCTTTTCTATGGGAAGTTGTTCTCCTATCACACCGGTTGAGGCTACAAGTACCTCCTGGGGGTCAATTCCAAGCTCCCTTGCTGCTACCTTGCACATTCTATTTGCATTTTCAAATCCTTTTTTTCCCGTGCAAGCATTGGCATTTCCACTGTTTGCAACTATTGCTCTTGCTTTTCCCCTGCGAAGTTTTTTTTGAGATATTACAACTGGTGCTGCCTTAACTTTATTGATGGTGAACATTCCGGCTGCAATTGCCTCAAATTTAGAAAAAATGAGAGCAAGGTCAGGACTGTTCCTTTTTATCCCACAGTGAACGCCCGATGCTTTAAAACCACAGGGTGCGGTTATGCCTCCTTCAATTTCCTTCAATCTCTTCCTCCTTGTTATTTAAGGCCTGCTTGTTCATCAAATCCACACATAAGATTCATGTTTTGCACAGCCTGTCCTGAGGCTCCTTTACCTAAGTTGTCTATTGCACAGATAACAACCACTTTAAAGTAGTCTGTAATATTTATGCCAATTCTGCATCTGTTGGAGAAAAGAACCTCCTTTGTATGAGGAAAACTGCCTGCAGGAAGAACCTCAACAAAGGGCTCTTTTTCGTAAGATTTTTTATAAATCTCTATAACATCCTTTGTGGCTAATTTTTCTTTAAGTTCCGCATAGCATGTGGATAAAATACCTCTTGTTACAGGTATGAGGTGGGGAACGAAGGTTATGTCCACCTTCTGGTGGGCTATTTTACAAAGTTCCTGTTCCATTTCTGGAAGGTGTCTGTGTCCTGTTACACCGTATGCGCTTATGTTTTCGTTTACTTCAGGGAAATGGGTTGCAAGAGTAGGATTTCTCCCTGCCCCACTCACTCCTGATTTGGAATCAACTATTACTCTCTCCGGATTTATGAGTTTGTTTTGAAGTAGGGGATAAAGGGCAAGTATCACTGATGTGGGATAGCAACCTGGATTGGCGATGAGTCTTGCATCTTTTATTTTCTCTCTGTATATCTCAGGCAAACCATAAACTGCTTCTGGAAGCAGGTCTTTTCTTGGATGAGAAACTTTGTACCACTTGTAGTAGGTTTTTTCATCGTTAAGGCGAAAATCTGCTGAAAAATCAATCACTTTAATCCCCCTGTCAATTAAATTCCCCACTATGCTGGCGGACTTGCCATGAGGAAGAGCAACAAATACAACAGGTGATTTAATTCTTTCAAGTTCCAGATGCTCGCATATTTTATTACATTTTACAGAGGGATAAACTTCGCAAAACCTTTTTCCGGCAAAGCTTTCAGAGGTAAGTGTTTCTATTTCAACTTCTGGGTGAGAAAGAAGGATTTTTACAAGCTCTTTTCCTGTATAACCTGTTGCACCAATTACCGATACTTTCAATTTACCACCTTCCTTTTTGTGAATAATGTTAACTAATTTTAGCAGGAAAGATTAGAGTGGCAAGAATATATCTTAGTAGGAGGATACAAGCAAGTTGCTGTCTGATTTTGGAGTGTCTTAAAAGGGAGTTTTTCTGGAAGAAGATGTAATGAACTGGGTTGAAAAGAAAGTAAAAGAGAAAAAAAGCCAGTAACCTTACTTTATACCCCACTTTTTCTTAAATTCTCTCAATGCTTTTCTCAATTCTTCCTCAAAGGTTGTAGATTCTTGAATAAAGGAGGAGACCTGTTCTATTGTCTCCTGTGTGGTTTCTTCTAACCAGCTACTTACTCCATTTTCTGTTATTTTCTGGATTTGTTTTTTTCTTTCTGATAAGCTCAATCCCTGCCATCCCTTAGCTCTATTTAGAGCTCTTCTCATTCTTCTTGGAAGGTATTTACCTGTTATTTCCTTGACAAGGTCTGTGTATTCTGTAGCTATTTTTTCAATTTGCTCGGGAGTTAGCTTTTTTTCTTCTTTTTTTCTTTTCCAGAAAAACATCTTTCCCCTCTTTTTGAACTTAATATTATAAAAAATCTTCCCGGGGTCAAATTAATAATAACATACATCTTTTTTCTTGACAGGGAGGTTTTGTTGGATAATATAAATTGAATGGTGCCGGCGTAGCTCAATGGCAGAGCGGCTGATTCGTAATCAGCAGGGTGTAGGTTCGAATCCTATCGCCGGCTCCACTTTCAAAATTAGACAAGTTTATACCTGGAGAATAAAATGAGTTTACCAGAATATAGCCCGGAGGAAGTAGAAAAGAAATGGCAAGAGCGCTGGGAGAGGGAGAAAACCTTTTCCTCTTCTGTTGATAACAGGAAAAAGTATTACAT
>Ga0136651_10001333_pt1 | contig 13565 bp, 9 predicted proteins | sample Mar14236cmmetaG_FD_94867 | JGI IMG/M metagenome (GOLD analysis project Ga0136651, IMG submission 94867) | Marine hydrothermal vent microbial communities from Guaymas Basin, Gulf of California to study Microbial Dark Matter (Phase II) - Marker... ...
GAATTTTGTGTCTGCGCAAGAGAATGGGGCTACGAGGTTTTTCTGGCAAAGAATGCTGTGGTTCATCATAATGTTGCTGGGTCGTCAGGAAAGGGTAGCCCCCTCTCTTACTACTACTTGACACGAAACCGCATCCTATTGGCAAAAAAGTTGTTGCCCCTGTGGTTGAGAATTCTGTTTCATATCTGGTATGTGCCATCGCGGCTTGTTCGGGCTCTGCAGAGGAGAGTGGAAGGGAAACCGTTAGTATCAGGCGCCATATTGGAGGGACTTGTAGATGGATACGCAGACGTGACTGGAAAGTGGGAAAAGCACATCGAGTGAGGAATGGTGACCGACATTGTGGCTAGTTTACGATATGGGCCTGCCTGGCTTGTTCACTGGAGATAGATCAGTGTCATTGGTCAATAGAAGGGACGATTTATGAAGATATTGATCATCTCCGACGCGTTCTGGCCCGATCACACGGGGGGCATCACAAAGAGCCTGCTGACCGAAGTAGAAGGACTTGTAGCCCGCGGACATCAGATCGTCGTGGTGACGCGGCATCAAAAGAAAAAGTCAGCGTATCACGAAACAAGGAATGGTTACGAGGTCTACCGCTACCTTGCTCCCTCTAAAGGGTCGGTTTTCTACCGGACTTGGCCTCTGTTTACTTTGGCCCAACTGCCGAGATTGGTCAAAAAGTTGCAGGCTTGTAGTTTCGATGTGGTCTACGTTCACAATCCATTTCAGATGCTCGGGTTGCGGAGTGTTCCTTCGAGTGTCCCTCTGGTCTATACGTTTTACGCGCCCAGATTGATAGAGATCGAAGTTGACGCGAGACGTGGAAAATACGGCCTCCTGACTTTGTTCTTGGGTGCTGTAAAGCCCTTTATCAGGATGGCGGAACGACAAAGCCTTCGCCAGGCCAATGTGATCCTCGTGCGCAGCCAATTTATGATAGGGCAAATGCAACGCCTTTGTGGGAATGGCGAGCACGGGAGGATAACACTTGTTCCGCTAGGTGTGGACACAATTAGCTTCGGGTTCGCCAACGACGTGAAGACGGCACGAGAGGCTCTTGGTCTTTCGACAGACCGATCTATCTTGCTCACTGTTCGACGCCTGGTAGGACGGATGGGCCTGGAAAACTTGATTGACGCGATGGTGTTGGTGGTGAGTCAACATCCACAGGTCTTGCTCCTCATCGGAGGCAAAGGATACCTGGAGGATGAACTGCGAGAGCAAGTTCGCCGCCGTGGCCTCGAACGTCACGTCCGCTTGATGGGCTTTATTCCAGAGGAGAAACTACCGGCTTACTATCAAGCGGCCGACCTGTTCGTCTTACCGACAGCCGCGCTTGAGGGATTCGGTTTAGCCACTATTGAGGCCCTGAGTTGTGGGACGCCGGTCATTGCCACTCCCGTTGGGGCCAATCCCGAAGTAATCGGACCTCTTGGCAGCGAGTTTCTATGCAAGGATGCTACAGCCCAAGCCCTGGCCGAGCGGATCAATTGGTGGCTCGACCGAGGTGTACCGGCCGAGACGCGCCAGGCATGCCGGGAGTATTGTGTCTCGAGATTTGCTGTGGAATCTGTTGTGACTTTTTTGGAGGACATCTTTGCCAAAGCGAAAGTTGCAGAGCGGTAAATGAACCGTGCTTTGAGTGCTGAAAAGACATATCCCTATGTCAGTATCCTCATCCCCATGCGCAATGAAGAGCGTTACATAGCCCGCTGCCTCGATTCCATCCTGGCCAACGACTATCCCCAGGCCCGCCTGGAGATCCTGGTGATAGACGGCATGAGCACCGACCGCTCACGGGACATCGTCCAGGAATACGCCAAACGCCATCCCTCCCTGCGACTTTTGGACAACCCGAAGCGCGTCGTGCCAGCGGCGCTCAATACCGGCATCCGGGAAGCGCAGGGTGAAATCATCGTGCGCGCAGACGCACACGCGGTCTATGCCTCTGACTATATCCGTAAATGCGTCGAATTGCTCGAGACCACCGAGGCCGCTAACGTAGGCGGGGTGCAGCGCGCAGTCGGGACTGACTATATTTCCAATGGCATAGCCATAGCCACCACGACCCCCTTTGGCATCGGCGACGCCCACTACCGGTATGCCGAAAACGAGATGTGGGTGGATACAGTTTACCTGGGCGCCTGGCGCAAATCCACTTTGGAGGCGCTGGGAGGATTCAACGAAGAGTGGGTTGTGAATCAGGACTATGAACTCAACTACCGGCTGCGCCAGGGAGGGGGCCGGATCTTGCTTGCGCCCGAAATCAAGTGCTGGTATTACGTTCGTCCATCATTGAAGGCGCTGGCGCGACAATACTGGCGCTATGGCTTTTGGAAGGTAAAGACAATTGTCACCTATCCCGATTCCCTACGCTGGCGTCAACTCGCTCCGCCCGCTCTGGTCGTCGTTCTGTTCCTCTCTCTCGGCCTGTTGCCGGTTAGCCGAATTCTGGGCGCTGCTGTGCCGGCGTTTTACTTGACCGCCAATCTGTGCGTCTCAATCTGGACGGCTTCTCGCCGGGGATGGAAATACCTGCCGCTACTGCCCCTCGTTTTCGCCACCATCCACACGAGTTGGGGGACAGGATTTCTCGCCGGGATGTCAAAGTGGGGGATACCCAGACTCACACCGTCGTCTTTGGCGCAGGCTTTTCGATCTCCAGAGATGGTTTGACCAAGGAGCGCTCAGGTATGTCGTCGCCTCAATTGCCACTGCGAATACGGGAGAGAAAAGCCCTGCTGGTGTTTGTGGATCTCGTGTTGGTCAACGTGGCCACGGGCATTGCCCTGGTAGTGTGGGCGTTGAAGGATGGCCGTGTTCTCGTCGGGCCATTCGTCCTTTCCAAACTCTATTGGCTTCCCCTTCTGGCTATCCTGTGGCTCCTTTTGGCCTGGCTGAACGATTTTTACAATTTGAGAGTTGCCGCGGACCTGAAAGCCAGCACCTTTGCCCTCTTGCGGATCAGCGCACTCGAGTTGGTGGTCTATCTCCTGGTCTATTTTTTCTCTCCGCCCTACAGCCCTTTGCCGCGCGGTGTTGTCCTCTACCAGGCCGCGGCCTCTTTCGTTTTGATAGCACTCTGGCGGGCGGCCTATCCTCCCCTGGGCCGGTCGGCTCTCCGGCGACGGGCGATTGTGGTGGGCGCCGGCGAGGCTGGCCGCACCATCGTTCAAGCCATCCGGGAGAACGAGGGCGCCGGTTTCGAATTGGTGGGCTTTATAGACGACGACCCGGCCAAGCAGGGCCAAATGATCGCCGGCCTGCCCGTCATCGGCGCCCGGCGCGATCTGGTCTCCCTGGTAAAGACGGAAGGGGTGTCCCAGATCATTCTGGCCATCATCCACGACCTGCACGAGGAACTCTTCCGCGCCCTTATGGATTGCAACGAACAAGGCGTCGAGATCGTGCCCATGTCGCTCGTGTACGAAGAGGTCACAGGCAAAGTACCGATCCAGCACGTCGGTAACAATTGGCTCGTGGCCCTGCCTCTGGATCACGCCTCCGCCGGCGGTCTCTTCCCGGCGTTCAAACGGGCGCTCGATGTGATCATTTCCCTGATAGGTTTGGTGATACTGGCTGCCCTGTTTCCCTTTGTGGCCCTGGCCCTCTACATAGACTCGCCAGGCCCTATTTTCTACTTTCAGGAGCGGGTAGGCCAGGGTGGGAGGCCCTATCGTCTGATGAAACTGCGCACCATGGTTCCCCATGCCGAGAGAGACGGGCGGGCGGTGTGGGCCAAAGAGAAGGACCCGCGCGTGACTCGCGTGGGGCGTTTACTCAGGGCCACTCACGTGGACGAATTGCCTCAGTTCGTCAGCGTGCTCAAGGGCGATATGAGCGTGGTTGGCCCTCGGCCGGAGCGTCCCGAGTTCGTGGCTCAACTGGAGAAGCAGGTGCCCTTCTACCGCCTGCGCCACGCTGTGCGGCCAGGGATGGCAGGCTGGGCGCTGATCAACTATGGTTATGGCCGCTCCGTCGAGGACACCTTGGTCAAGGTGCAGTACGACCTCTACTATATCAAACATCAATCCCTCTACCTGGACATCCTCATTCTGCTCAAGACGCTGGAACGGGTGGTCCTGTTGCGGGGAAGCCAGGGGCGAGGAAAGAATAAACAATGAACAATGAACAATGGACTACTGGAACGCACCGAATGAGGATAAACGAGCATGCAAACTAGACTGAGCGTTTTTTGTGACCAACTCATCGAGGCCGGCTGGCTGGCGGCCATCATCGTCATTCCCCTCTACTTTAACATCTACTCCGCTCTCATCTTTGAGATGGACAAGACTTGCCTGTTGCGCTCCATCGCCCTGCTGATGGCATTGGCGGGGGTGATAGGCGCGTTGGAAAAGCGAAGAAACGGGGGAGAGCGCGAGGCAGAGATTGGCTTTGTCCAACGTGTGGCGAACTTTGTGGCCAGACCTTTGGTCTTGCCCGCCTTGATGCTCGCTGGCGTTTACCTCCTCACCTCCCTCACTTCCGTTTGGCCTCGCGCCAGTTTCTGGGGTTCCTACATCCGGCTGCAGGGCGCCTACACCACCATTTCCTACATCGTGATCTTTTTCTTGATCCTTTGGACACTGCGCACGCGAGAGCAGGTGGAGCGACTGGTGACGCTGATCGTATTGACCAGTCTGCCCGTCTCTCTGTACGCCCTGGCCCAGCACTATGGCCTCGACCCCATACCGTGGGGCGTGAGTGTCGCGGAGCGGGTGACCTCGTCGTTGGGTAACGCCATCTCTATCGGCGCTTATCTCATCATGACCGTTCCTCTGACGATGAGACAGAGCCTCAAATCCTTCTCAAACCTCCGCGCCGGCCCAGAGCAGCGCGCGCCCAACTTCATCTCGACGGTGCTTTATCTCCTCACACTGGTCGCCCAGTTGACTGCCGTCGTGTTTGCTCAGAGCCGAGGGCCTTTCCTGGGTCTTGCCGGGGGGTTGTTTTTCTTCTTGCTCTTGTGGGCCATCATCAAAAACAAAAGGGGACTGGGATTAGCAGTGATCATCCTGGCCGCTGTGTTTGGTCTCCTCTTGATCATTTTGAATCTACCCAATACCCCGTTGGACACGATCAAGACGTTGCCTTACGTGGGCCGGCTGAGTACGATCGCCAAGACGAGAACCTTTGAGACACGAGCCTTGATTTGGCAGGGCGCCATCAACATGAGCCGGGCCAACCCTGTGCGAATGGTCATCGGATATGGGCCGGAGACAATGCTCGTCACTTATCAACCATACCTGCTCCCCACACTGTTCGAAATGGAAGGCCCCGGACGGGCTCCCGATCGTTGTCACAATGCCACGTTGGATGCCTTGATTACCACGGGCCTCATCGGAATGGCCGCCTACCTTTTTTTGTTCGGGAGCGTATTTTATTACAGCCTGAAATGGTTGGGCCTGATCGCCAGCCCGCGACAGCGAAATCTGTTCATCGTCCTCTCGGCAGTGGGAGGCGTGCTCGGCGTATGGGTCCCCTGGCTCGTAGATGGAACACTGAGATTTGTCGGGATAGGAATACCGGCGGGTATGCTGGCGGCTCTGACCATCTACCTGGTCACGTGCCTTTTCCGCGGTCGCAAAGAGAAAATTGAGCACGGTGACAATTCTATGCTACTGATTGCCTTGTTCGCCGCCATCGTGGCCCATTTTGTCGAAATCCAAACGGGCATCCCCGTCACCCCCACCCGGATGTACTTTTGGGTCTATGTGGCACTGATGACAGTCGTCGGTCTTTCGATCCAAGGCGAGGGTGTGCTGGCTCCGCTGGCAACCAGGCCCTCGTCCGCCGCGCGCAGCCGGAGCCAACAAAGCCGAAAGAGAAAAAAGAGCCGCAGGGCAACCCGTCGCCAGCGCGGGTTCCGCATTGAGCGCCTGCTGCACAGCCCCATTTTGACCTATGCTCTGGCAGTGGGATTGCTCGTGGTCACCACGGGATTCAGTCTGATCAACGTCACGTTTGACTCGTCTATCGTGGCTTTTCTTCTACTCGTTTGGTCTCTCGCTGGCGCCGTGGTGATCACAGAGGCAATCAGGCGAGGTGGGGATGAGTGGATACCCGCGCTGATTTCTTACGCCATAACGTCGTTGGCTCTCTGTCTACTATTTCTGCCTGTCCACGCCGCCAGCCGTCCACCGTCGAGCGACCCGGCGCGGATCGTGATCGTTCACTACCTCTGCTTGGGCCTCAGCATTGCCGCCATCGCTGCGAGCCTGCTGGAAAAAGTTTCGCTTCCGCGCCCTCTCTGGCACAAGGCTAACTGGTGGCTCTATGCCGGCCTGGTCGTGGCCGTCACACTGCTCATTATCGTAACCAATCTCAACGTTGCAAAGGCGGATGTCTACTTCAAAGTGGGAGAGGCCATGCGGGGGCACGAGAACTGGGACGCCAGTATTGCTTTTTACGAACGGGCCGTGAAATTTGCGCCGGGCCAGGATCACTACCACCTCTGGCTGGGGAAGGCCTACCTGGAGCGGGCTATGGCGGACGCGGACTATCGGACGGCATGGCTTCAGGAAGCCCAGGAGGCCCTGGAGCGCGCCCAGGAGATCAATCCGCTCAATAGCGAACCGTATGCCTTTATGGGAGAATTGCATCAATACTGGGCCGGCGTGGTAAATGACCCGCAGCAAGTGGCCGAAAGACTAGAGACGGCCCTGGCCTATTACCGGCAGGCTATGGGCCGAAATCCCCTCGTCGAAGGGGAGCGTCTAAAGTGGCACAGAATGAAAGCCCACCGCAGCCTGGCTGAGGTATATGCTGACACCGGGCGGATTGAGGAGGCCATCGAGGAGGCCGAGGCAGCCAGAGACCTGGCATCGGGCGATGAGCGGGCCGAACTGGAGGCGTTCATCGCCGCATTGGAAAGCCAAATCAGGTAGGTCGGGTTGGCAACCCGGCCTACCTTCGCCGCAACGCTCCCGTCGGGCAGACCGAGGCGCACAGGCCGCATGAGCGACACAGGCTCTCGTCCAGCAGCATCTCCCCCTCCGGCGTCAGTCGCCGGGCATCGTATGCGCAGACGGTGACGCAGCGCCCGCACTGTGTACATGCCTCCGCGTCAAAGGCAAAGGACAGTGGAACGTGAGAGGCGGGCTCCCGCAAGTGCGGCAGAGCCAGGCCGCGCAGGTCGGCCAGGCGGGCGTGACCGTGCTCCTCTAGCCAGCGATCTAGCCGGGCCAGCGTCTTGCCAAACCAGTCCAGTCCCTGCAGCAGCGGCGCGGTATGCACCCCCACCGCCGTCGCGCCGGCCATCACCATCTCCACCACGTCTTCCGCCCGTCCCACCCCGCCGGTACCCACCACAGGCACGTCGTGGCGCAGGCAGATTTCGGCCACCGCCCGCAGCGAGATGGGCAAGATGGCCGCGCCGGAGAGCCAGGCAAAATCTCCCAGCGCCGGCCGCCCCGTCTCCACGTCCACCCGCAACGTCGGGCCGATAGAGTCAATGGCCGTGATGCCGTCGGCCCCGGCACGCAGGCACGCTTGCACTGTTTCCAGCAGGTTGGGCCAGTTGGCGCTGACCTTTGTCAGCACAGGCACAGAGACGGCTCGTTTTGCCAGCGTCACCATCGGAGCGGCGTCCTCCGCCCGGTAGGAGACGAGTTCCAGCGCGTCAGCCCCGGCGACCACCAGCGGCCCGGCCAGTTGTTTCACCTCGGCTGGGGTGTGACCCACGCTGGCGATGAGCACCCCGCTCCGGCCGGCCAATGCGGGCAACTCTTGCTCAATCCACTGCTTCGCCGGCAGGTCAGACCAGCCCTCGGTGTTGAGCAGACTCCCCCGTCCCGCTGCGGCGATGTGGGGCACGGGGTTGGCGGCGGCCTCGGGGCGGATGGTCTTGGTGACGACCGCCGCCGCCCCGGCCGCGAAGGCGGCCCGGATGGCCACCGCGTTCCAGGAGAGTGGGCCGGAGGCCAGGACGAGGGGGTTTTGCAGTTCGAGGCCACACAGGGTAGTGATCAAGTCAGGCATAGCGATTCCTCGGTACAGAGACCGGGTTTTTTCCGAAAAACCTGGTCTCTTGAACTACTTTTCCCATAGTCGAGCCGCTGCTTCCGCCACTTGTGCCCGCACCCTCTCCTCGTCCACGCCGACGGCTTCTCCATCGCATAGTAGCCAGCGTCCGGCGCACATCACGCCGCGCAAGTGGCGGGGGTTGCGCCAGAGGAGCAACTGGTCGGCCAGGTTGTGGGCGGCCAACGGGGTGGGGAGGTCGGCGGAGATGAGCAGCAGGTCGGCCTGGTGACCAGGGGCCAGACGGCCCAGGTCGTCAAAGCCAAGTGCTCGCGCCCCGTTCTGCGTCGCCATCGTCCAGACGACATCGGCAGGCATCGCGCCGGGGTCGCGCCGCCGGGCCTTGGGCATCAGCGCCGCCGCTCGCATCACCTCGAAAAAGTTGTTGACGTAACCGTCCGTGCCCAGGGCAACATTGATCCCGGCCGCCAGCATCTCTGGCACCGGGGCAAAGCCGCCGCCCACCTCGCAGTTGGAGAGCGGCTGGTGTGAGACGCTCGCGCCACGCCGGGCCAGAATCGCGATCTCCTCCGCGTCCACCTGCACGCACTGGGAGGCCAGTACACTCTCGCTCAAAACACCCAACTGGTCGTAGTAAACCGCCGGGCGCATGCCAAAGTGGGACAGGCAATACTCCAGCTCGTAGGTTCCTTCGGAAAGGTGCATGTGAACCTTTGCGCCAAGTTCGGCGGCCAGAGCGAATGCGCGGCGGATAAAGTCGGCGGAGCAAGTAAAGGTGGTGTGAAAGCACATCATTCCGGAGACCAGGCCGCCCCGTGACCGGCAGGCGGCAATAAAGTCACAGTTCTCGTGCAGGCCCAACTCGCCGTTCTCCGCGCTCACGCGCTCGGTCGCTTCGAAGGAGAGCACCCCGCGCAGTCCCCAACGGCGCACTACCTCCGCCTCCACCTCCAACGCGCCGGGGACGGTGTCCTGAGCCTGTCGAAGGAGAGCGTGAGGTGCCTCCAGACAGTCGTAGAAGGTGGTGACGCCGGAACGGACCATCTCCAGGCAGGCCCAGTCGGTGGCGGCAGCGATCAAGCCGTGGGTCAGCCGATCCTCGACTCGCGGCCACCAGAAATCCTCCAGAAAAGGCCAAAAGCCGGCCGGGGCCTCCTCCAGTGGGATGCCGTGAGCCAGCACGCCGTATATATGATGATGCGCGTTGACCAAGGTCGGGGTGATGACACAATCCGTGGCCTCGACGACGGCGGCGCCGGGGAAACGAGCCCGCAGGTCGGCGTGAGGGCCTGTGGCGATCACACGCTTCCCCTCGACAGCAACCCCCCAGCCCACTTGCGGCGACTGTCTCGTGTCGGCCCAGAGTATGTGACCAAGAATCAATGTGGCGGACATTGCTGGCTCCTCAATCCCCAATCCCCAACTCTCGCAATTTCTCCGCCGTGGGCCAGCCGGTGACCGGGTCCCAGCCTCGCAACCGGTAGTACTCGTCCAGCATTGGCTCCAGATCAATCACCTCCCCGCGCGCGTTGCCGGAGGGGGAGGGCTCGTCGCTGAAGCGGCGGGGAAGGTGGTCGTCGGCGCGGGTAATGCCGTGGCGGGCATTGTAACAACGCTGCAAGTTGTAGATGCGCTCGCCGGTGCGCTTCAATCGCTCAACCGGCATCTCCATCCCCGTGGCCGCTTCCAGCGCGGCGGCAATGTCGGGCCAGTAGAGTTCGGCCATGACAAAAGTTCCGCCTGACTTGCACATCCCCACCGAGTCGATGACCGCGCCAAAATCCTCGCCATCCTTGACTAGCATTGGTTTGTACCTGGTCGCCAGCGGGTCTGCCATCTCCGGCAGATACTCCTCTCCGTAGCGGCGGCGGGCTTCCTCCGGGTGACCGGCCTCGTCAATCGTGGGAAAGGCCTTGAGGTGGTCGGCCCCCCGGCTGGAGGTGACGTGGGCCAATCCCATTGACTTTTGAGCGCGGCCGTCCTGGGCGGGAATCTCCATCCCTTTGACGTGCATGGCGTACTGCTCAGAACCGCGTCCGATGATCAGGGCAGCCCGGCGCACTCCCTCCGCCAGCAGGTCGCCAAAGCCCTCCCGCCGGGCGATCATCCCCAGGAGGCGCAACACCAGGCCCATATCGCCCCAGCGCAGCGATAGGCCGCCGGTGTCGTCCAGATTGAGGATCTCTTGCTCCCACAATTCCATCGCAAAACTGATGGCCCGCCCGGCCGAGATGGTGTCCAGCCCCAGGTCGTCGCAGAGACGGTTGGCGGCCAGGATAGCGTCCAGGTCGGCGCTCCAGACGCCAGAGCCCAGGGCGCTGAACGTCTCGTACTCGACGCTGCTCAGGGTCGTGCCGGCGTGAGGCCCGTCGGGGATGCGATAGAGTTTGTCGCAATGGACGGGGCAGCCAAAGCAGGCCAGGTGGCGGACAAAGGCCCGCGCCTCCAGCGCCTCGGCGCCGATCTCGTCCACTGCGGGGAAAGAGCCCATAAGAAAGTTGCGCGTGGGGAAGCGGCCCAGTGCGTCCATCAACGTGACGATGCCGGGGGTGCCGTGAGTGGAGACTGGAGCATAGACCGGATTGGCGCGGATGCGGCGGTGGAAATTAACAGCCAGATCGTGGAAGCGGGCCGGGTCGGCCACGCGCACGGGGCCGTGGCCGCGCACGGCGATAGCCTTGAGGTGTTTACTACCCATCACTGCGCCCAGCCCGCAGCGGGCGGCGGAGCGTTGCGGGGTGGTCTGGATACCGGCAAAGCGCACGCCGGTTTCGCCGGCCGGCCCGATGGTGGCCGTCTTGACTCGGCGATCGCCCCAGGCTCGGCGGATGGCGGCCTCTGTCTCGGAGGTGGTGCGCCCCCACAAGTCGCTGGCCGGGCGCAGTTCCACCCGCTCGCCGGCGATGGCCAGGTAAACCGGCTGCGGGGACTGTCCGGTGACGACGATGGCATCCCATCCGGCAAACTTTAGTTCGGGGCCGAAGGAGCCGCCGGCGTTGGCGTCGCCATAGATGCCGGTGAGGGGCGACTTGGCGATCACCTCCACGCGGCAGCCATTGGGTACCAACGTGCCGCACAGGGGGCCGGTGGCAAAGACGAGCAGACTATCGGGAGCCAGCGGGTCCACCTCCGGCCCAACGCGCTCCCACAGCAGGCGCGTGCCAAAGCCGTTGCCCCCCAAATAGTCCTCGGCCAGCGCGGGGTTGCACTCGCGGGATTCTATCTCGCCTGTAGTCAGGTTTACGTGCAGCCATTTGCCGGTGTAGCCTTGGTATGGAAACATTCGCACCTCCAGAACCCGGATCACAGGACAGCAACGGATCAATCCGCTAGTGTCCTGCAATCCGCGTTCTCACCCGTATCGCCCCACTGGGACACATCGCCGCGCACTCTGGCTTCCCGCCGCACAGGTCGCACTTGAGCGGTACGCCCAACTCCTCGTCAGAACTCGGATCACAGGACAGCAACGGATTAGTGACGGATCAATCAGTTATTGTCCTGCAATCCGCGTTCTCACCCGTATCGCCCCACTGGGACACATCGCCGCGCACTCTGGCTTCCCGCCGCACAGGTCGCACTTGAGCGGTACGCCCAACTCCTCGTCCAGGAAGATCGCTTCGTAGGGGCACGCCTCCACGCAAGCGCCACAGCCGATGCATTCTTCCGCGTTCACCACCCAGGCCCCGGTGCGCTCATTGAGAGTGATCGCCTCCACCGGGCAGGCGGCGGCGCAGGGCGCGTCCTCGCATTGGCGGCAGACGTTGATGGTGAACGGCCCCGTGTCACTCTGGGCCACGACTGTGATGCGTGATCGTTCCGGCCACACTGCTTGCTCGTGGTGAAAAGAGCAAAAGTTCTCGCAGATGCGACAGCCGGTACATTCTTCGGCGTGGATCTCCAGATACACGTTCACCCCCGTTCCCGCCGTATGAAATGTCCCCATCCCACCTGACCGACGAACTCGCCGTCGCGCACGATCACCCGTCCCCGGCTGAACACGTCGCGGGGCCAGCCCTGGACACGCAGCCCCTCGTAGGGCGACCAGTCCACCTGCTCGTGGAGTGTGGGCGGGGAAACCCCGCCTCTACCGGCCTGGATCGTCACCCAGCGTTTCGGGTCAAAGATCACCAGGTCGGCGTCAAAGCCGGGCGCGATCTGCCCCTTGCGGCGCAGGCCAAAGATGCGGGCGGGATTGGCGCAGCAGACCTCGACCCAGCGATTCAGCGTCATCCCGTGTTGCCGGCCAAAGTGGTGGGCCAGGCTCAGGCGGGCCTCAATGGAGGGCAGGCCGCCGGGGATGGTGGTGAAATTGGCATGCCCGATCTTTTCGGCGACGGTGAAGGGGCAGTGGTCGGTCGCCAGCACATCCAGGTCTTCGAAGGCCAGCCCGTCCCACAGCGCTTTGTTGTCCTTCTCCGTGCGCAGCGGCGGCGCGCAGATCAGTCGTTCTCCGCCAGGCGCGTCCAGCGCTGTTTTGTCCAACAGCAGGTACTGCGGGCAGGTCTCGCCGTAGGGGCGCGGTAACCGCGCCCCTGCGCGCGCGCGGGCGGCCCGGATGCGCAGCATACTCTCCTCGCACGAGACGTGCACGACGTAGAGCGGGCTCCTGACCAGCGCGGCAAAATCTATGGCGTGGCTCACCGCCTCCGCCTCCTGGCGCGGCGGGCGGGTGAGGGCATGGTAGATAGGAGTGATGTTGCCCCGGGCCACCGCCTGGGCACGCAGTATTTCACAGACGGGGCCGTTTTCGCAGTGCATGATGGGCAGGCCGCCCACGTCCGCGATAGCCTTCATCGCGCGGTAAAGTTGCGCGTCGTCCAGCCGGAGGCCCGCGTAGGCCAGGTAGAGTTTGAAACTGGACGCGCCGGCCGCCATCACTTCCGGCAGCGCGTGCAGTGTCTCTGGGTGGTCGGCGTGCCAGGCGGGGATGGTCATGTGCAGGCCATAATCCACCGCCACGCGGTCGTCGGCCTTGGCGCGGCGTTTTGCCAGCGCCTCCAGCAGCGGCTCTCCCGGTTCCGGCTCGACGAAATCAATCACCGTCGTCGTGCCGCCCAACGCCGCCGCGATGGTGCCGCTGGTGAAATCGTCGCTACTGGTGTAATCTCCCACCGGCATTTGCAGGTGGACGTGGGGGTCTATCCCGCCGGGGATGACGTAGCAGCCCGTGGCGTCGAGTTCGACTGTGCCGTGGGGGCGCGGTGACCGCGCCCCCACGGTGACTATGGCGGCAATGCGCTCGCCGGCGATGCCCACGTCGGCGGAAAAGACGCCGGCGGGGGTGATGAGTGTGCCGTTGCGAATTACTGTGTCCATTCGTCCAACTCCAATCTTTGCAGTGTCTCCGAGGTGGGGACGCCATTATCATCCCATCCCCGCAACCGGTAATAGCGGTCTAGCATGGCCTCGAAATCGCGCAGGCGGCCGACATGCACCGGTTCCCCCGTTGCTCCATCGCGGTCAAAACCGTATATCTCTAGCGGCTCGGCGGTGAAACGGGCGGGCAGGTGGTCGTCGGCGCGGGAGAGGCCCAGACGCACGTTGTACAGCCGCTCCAGGTTGACGATGCGCTCGCC
>Ga0136651_10001334_pt1 | contig 13563 bp, 12 predicted proteins | sample Mar14236cmmetaG_FD_94867 | JGI IMG/M metagenome (GOLD analysis project Ga0136651, IMG submission 94867) | Marine hydrothermal vent microbial communities from Guaymas Basin, Gulf of California to study Microbial Dark Matter (Phase II) - Marker... ...
CATAGCCCCAGGTGGCAACCTCAATGCCACCTTCGTTAAGGGCTTTCGCGGTGGTATGCCCCTACCAAACCCCACGTCATGACGGGGTTGTAGGGGCTGCCCTTGCGTGTTCGCCCTAGCGAAGGCGAAGGTGGCATTGAGGTGGCAACCTGGGGTTGCCAAAAAATGATAAAAGTTTTTCAGGCAAAAGTTCGCAGCGCGAACTTTTGCCTGAAAGTTTATTCCAGCAAAGAGTATACCCACCATTTCACGCGCTACAAAGCGCTTCGCTTCACCGCGCGCGTGAGCCTTCGGTGCGCGAAGCTAAATACATAAATTTTGTTAAGATAAATGGGGTAGGCAACAAAAACCCATTACCCACCATTTCACGCGCGGTGAAGCTCCGCTTCACGACGCGCGTGAGCCTTCGGTGCGCGAAGCTAAATACATAAATCTTAATTTTCTAAACTTCTGAACTCCTAACTCCTAAACTCCTATGGTTACAGTCAAAGAATTGATGAGCTGTGAATTATACACACTCAAACCCACCGATACTTTGCATCAAGCGCGTGATTTAATGCTGAAGAAAGCAATACGGCATATTCCCATTGTTGATAAACAGGGTCAATTTGTAGGTCTATTGACTAAGCATGATGTACTTGCAGCAGGTGTCTCGGCCTTAGCTGAAATTAACACTCAAGAACGTGATGAATTGGAATCGAGCATTCCCATTAGTGAAATTATGATTGCCGATGTTCTCGTCGCGCAAGAAGATACGCCTTTGCTTGAAGCGGCTCGCTCTATGTTGAAACAAAAACAGGGTTGTTTACCGGTTTTTAGAGGTCATCAGTTGCTCGGCATTTTGACAGAGGCTGATTTTGTCAAACTGGCGCTTTACTTAATGGAAAACATGCCTCAAGATGAAAAAAACACTGAACCTCAATAAGGGTTAATTTTTCCATTTTTTCCATTTTTTCCATTTATATGAATTGATAGATTTTATATCGAAATGCATAAGAGGCCGATGATCGCTCACATTACTTGAGTATAATTGTAAGACATTAAGTTTATTTTAACACTTTGAATTTAAATAAAATTCAAGACTGACAAGGCGAGTTTCAACAACGGAAATCTTATACACACGCATTGAATTTTATTTAAGCAGCCTTATTTAGCTAACCTATCTTGATAGCTTTTCAAACGCTTATCAACCACATTTCTAGTTTGTTCGATAATCGCTTGGTTTTAGACTGACTCAATATCAAAAAAATCAATATCTTGAGAACTGAAGTGTTCATTGAACATTGAACATTGAACATTGATTCATTATATAGATGTCACCCAACACGGTTTGATCGCCGCACGATATCGGATTTATAAAAGGAGAGTTAACAATATGGCTGCTATTTCACGACAACAAGTTGAAACTGCCATCAAACAATACATTGACCCTTATTTGCAACAAGACTTAGTGTCGGCCAAAAGCGTCAAAAACATTCAAGTAGAAGGCGATACCGTCACGGTGGATTTGACTTTTGGTTATCCAACAGGCGGCTATGATGAAAAGTTAGCTAACCAACTTAAAACCCTGATTGGGGCATATGAGGGTGTTGGTACAATCAATATCAACATCACCAATAAAATTGTCGCTCATGCGGTGCAAAAATCCGTTACCCCCCTGAAAGGGGTTAAAAACATTATTGCCGTTGCATCGGGTAAAGGGGGGGTGGGTAAATCAACCACAGCCGTCAATCTCGCCTTAGCCCTTTCTGCTGAAGGCGCTACTGTCGGTATATTAGATGCGGACATTTATGGGCCCAGTCAACCTCAGATGCTTGGTGTTCAACAACAGCCTGAATCGACAGACGGTCAATCTCTTGAACCCGTCATGAGTTATGATCTACAATCCATGTCAATTGGCTATTTAGTAGAAGAAGACACGCCGATGATTTGGCGCGGGCCAATGGTAACGCAAGCTTTAGAACAATTACTTAAAGATACCAATTGGCGCGAAGTGGATTACCTCATTGTCGATCTCCCCCCCGGCACCGGTGATACGCAATTAACGTTAGCCCAAAAAATTCCCGTTAGCGGTGCCGTGATCATCACCACACCTCAAGATATTGCCTTGCTAGATGCCCGTAAAGGCTTAAAAATGTTTGAAAAAGTGAATGTGTCCATACTCGGTGTGATAGAAAACATGAGCATACATATTTGTAGCCAGTGTGGGCATGAAGAACATATCTTTGGTGAAGGCGGTGGCTTACATCTGTCCCAAGAAAATAACGTTGATTTTCTAGGTGCTTTGCCCTTAGATCGCAGCATTCGTGAAGAAACAGACAGCGGTAAACCCACAGTCGTTGCCGAACCTGAAGGCCGTCTCGCGCAACTCTACCGTGAAATTGCACGCCGTGTTGCAGCCAAACTGTCCTTACAAGCGAAAGATTACACCACAAAATTCCCGACTATTAAAGTCATGAATAATTGATATATAGAGTAGGGGCGAACCTACGTGTTCGCCCTTGCTCCCCTTTCCTATTTACCACTTCCCCCCTTTCCAAATGTCCATTAAATCCGATCAATGGATCCGCCAAATGGCGGCATCCCAAGGCATGATAACGCCCTTTGAACCGCATCAAATCAAAGAAAACGCAACCGGGCCAGTGATTTCTTACGGCACCTCAAGCTATGGTTATGACGTGCGCAGCGCCAATGAATTTAAACTCTTTACCAACATCAACGCCACGATTGTTGATCCCAAACACTTTGATGCCAAAACTTTTGTCGATATCGTCTCCGACGAATGTATAATTCCACCCAATTCCTTTGCCTTAGCGCGTACTGTTGAATATTTTCGTATACCACGCGACATTTTAGCGATTGTCTCAGGCAAAAGCACCTACGCAAGAATGGGTATTGTTGTCAATGTGACACCACTTGAACCCGAATGGGAAGGGCACATCACCCTAGAATTTTCCAACACCACCACCCTACCAGCCAAAATCTATGCCAACGAAGGAGTCGCCCAAGTCTTGTTTTTAGGGGCCGATGAAGCCTGTGAAACCTCCTACAAAGATCGGCAAGGAAAATATCAAGGGCAAAAAGGTGTCACATTACCTAAAGCTTAAAAATCACTTATTCTCTGTGGCACTCTGTGGTACTCTGTGTCCTCTATTCCAGGTTCAAGTTTTTGCGCGCAAAAACTTGAACCTGGAATGTTGAAAAAAAAGCGTCGGGTCAAACTGATAGGTGGTAAGGGTTACCCTTTTTAGCTCTCTTGATTTTCCAAAGTTAGCGTGTAAAATAAACGCCCATGTGAAATCGGTATAAACTTTATTTAAAAAATCCGGTAGTCATGCACTACCAAAAATCCGTTTATTTCGTCAATCCGTTGTACTATTTAATATTCATGACTACGCAAACCACAACCAAAGACTACACGCGCACATTTGCCGAAGTCTATGTAACCGAACTAGACTATGTCAAAAAACGGCGCGAAAAAATGCAGCTCACCTCAGAATCCGTAGAACGTGAATCTGAACGAGTAGATCAAGACATCAAAAAGCAGAGCGAAAAACACGCGGCCGAAAACCCAACATCCGACAAAGTACCCAGTCATGATGTCAAAATCAAAACCTCCGCCGGCCTCGTCGGCCTCGCCTTTTCCGGCGGCGGCATCCGTTCCGCTACCTTCAATTTAGGCGTACTACAAGCACTGGATAAAAAAGGCGTACTTCGCTACTGCGACTACCTATCCACCGTATCAGGTGGCGGCTATATCGGCTCCTGTCTCAGTTCCCTACTCACCAATCCCAAAGCCTCGACAGATTCCGCAGCCCAAAAAGGATACTTCCCCTTCCGTTTCCTTCGCGACAGTGAATCAGATGATCCGCATGAAGTTGACTATGATCTGCCTGATGCACCTAATACTTACGATGAACGTAAAGAAATGAGCCATCTGCGGGCAGCCAAAAACTACTTACAACTTGATCGCGGCCTCTTCAGTATAGAAACGTGGCGTTTTATCGCCATGTTTTTATCCGGAGTGCTACTCATCAATATCATACCGCTTGCCATTGCCATTTCAGCCGTTTATACATTGTTTTTGGTCGAAACACATTCGATAGCCACATTCATTCCTCAACTCAATGACATGGGGGAATTGATTGATTACACGTTTGATAAAGCCACAACTTTCCACAACTTCCATGCGCTAACCTTCTTCTTGTTTCACTTAGCAGGTGCCGCTTTCATCAGTATGGTTGTTGTTCGCGCCTTTTCCGTGTTATTGAATTTCAACAGCTCGTTTATACATAACCTGCAAGCCTGGCTGATTGCCACGACAATCGCACTCTTGGTTTTTATCGGCCTGATAGCCTTAACCTTTTACTTATTCCTAGATGAATACCAGAAAGTGGATAAGCAAATCTTTACGGTGCTGAATTACACCTTACTGGCCACACTTTTTGTTTTTATTCTAGGCCGTTTAAAAACGGCAAACAAAGGTTTGCAAAAAATCTCCAATACCCTATTGTTCATCGCCTTAGCGGCGCTTATACCTCTCTTGTTTGCACAATTTATGCGTCTGCTCTGGACAACGGGATTTCTTGAAAGTGCCGTATCTGACTTCATCAGCTTCTCGATCTTTCAAACACCAGTATTTCAATGGTTACCCATGCCTGTTTTTACCATTCTGTTCTTGGTTATCATCGGTTTACTGATCAACCTGAATCGCATCTCCTTCCACGCCTTCTACCGCAACAGCCTCAGCAAAAGCTACTTGTTCAAACAAGAGAATAAGCAGATTAAATCCAATGTCGGTGTCAAATTGAGCGAACTCCATGAGCATTACAATGGCCCTTATCACATCGTTAATGCAACCATGAATATCATGGCTTCCCGGAATCGCTACTTAAGAGGGCGTGGTGCAGACTATTTTATTTTCTCAAAATACTACTGTGGTGCAGAATCGACAGGCTACAGAAGCACGACAAGCTACAATTATGGTAGTACCGAACTAGCGACAGCCATGGCCATATCAGGCGCGGCCGCCAGCCCAAAAATGGGACGGAGAACCAATCGTCTGTTTGCACTGTACATGATCCTGTTTAACATCAGACTCAACGTCTGGATGCCCAACCCAGATCCAAAATATGAGAGGTACCCAGTTTGGCCTTACTACCTGTTAAAAGAATTTTTTCTAGGCGGCCAAGAACACAATTCATTGCTCAACTTGTCTGACGGTGGACACCATGAAAATCTGGGAATCTATCCCCTACTCAAACGTCGTTGCCGACTGATCATTATCAGCGATGCTGCATCTGATCCCAAGTTTAAGATGGACGATCTCGCCAATCTACAACGCAAAGCACGTATCGACTTAGGCATCAACATTGAACTCGACATGAACCCCTTACGCCCCAACAAAAAGGGCAACGTTGAACAATACTATGTCAAAGGCATCATCCATTATCCCAATGACAAGAATGGAACCCTGTTATACATCAAGACGGCCATGACGGGAAAAGAATCAGAAGATTTGCTCGCCTACCGTCGTCAAAATCCCAGCTTTCCTGACCAAACAACGGCCGACCAGTTTTTCAACGAAGCTCAATTCGAGTCCTATCGAAAACTGGGAGAAATAGAAGGGCAGACAGTTTGTCCAGCGATAAAAGAAGAAATCACCAAGCTTTTTGGTAGCTTAGATCAGAAAAAGAGTACAACGGATTAGGGGAATAAACGGATTAGTTTATTGATATAGGAGTTCAGATCAATATTTTGGCCCAAACCTGACAGGTTTTCAAAACCTGTCAGGTTTTTATTATAGCGATATGGCATTGAGGCAGATTTTATAATGACAGAGGGGAGAGCCAATGACTTCAAATTTTAAAGAGTGCATAACTTCAGCTTGTCAGTATTGAATGTCATCCTTTTTTTAAATCAATATAAAACAAATGAAACCTTCAGAAATCAATTTCAAAAAACTCTGGAAAATCGTTATATCAACTCCAAATAGAATTCATTCATCTGTTCATGGCCCAAAACATTGGGCCAGAGTCGAACGAAATGGTTTGTATCTCTGTAAAGCCAATAGTGCAGATGAAGAGGTTGTCAGACTATTTGCCTTATTTCACGATAGCATGAGAATTAACGATCATCGCGATCCAGAACATGGGTTAAGAGGCGCCGAATATGCTAAATCCTTGTTAAATAAGGAATATGAACTTTCAGAAGAGCGATTTGAATTATTGTATTACGCTTGCCAATATCATAACAAAAGCAAAACGCCTACTGAAAATAAAACGATTGGCACTTGTTGGGATGCTGATCGATTAGACTTGAGAAGAGTTTGTATTAAACCATCAGAACAGCTTCTCTATTCTCAAGAAGCTAAACGGATTGTTAGAGAAAAGAAATGGGCAGAATTAACAAAAGGAAATAATATAAAAAACAAAGAGAGTCTTGTGAAATTTTGGAACAACTTCTTTCATTAAAATCAAACCCATTTTAATCAGCGTAAATCATGACAATCAGTATGTCACGCAAAAGTTTTTGCGCGCAAAAACTGTATTTCACATTTCACGCTCAAGTTTCGCTCCGCGAAACTTGAGCGTGAAATAAAGTTGCGCGCAACTTTTGCGTGAGCCGAAGGCCAGCGAAGCTAAATGTGACATATCAGCCTTCTATCACATTTTGAGATTTGTTCGTACCCACATTTTCTGTGTCAAATTCTGTTGAGTACGACACACCACTTGCATTTTCTGTTTTCGTGTTTAAAATATATCGCGATTTTGCCATGCACTAAGTTATCTAATCGTGCCTTCAAAAAAACAAAAAAATTCTTATTCTGTTTTCTTTAACACAAGAGGCCTTAAAATGTTTATCAAAAAAAATTCAATAGCAAATTTCAGGGTATTAAAAGACATAGAGATACAATTTGAAGAAGAATTTACACCAACTCTCTTTCCATTGGGCAGCCTGAATGGGGGGGGAAAAAGTACGCTATTACAATTAGTCTTTACTTTATTACATTGTTCCTTTAATAAACAAAGACATCAATATTTAGTGAATCTTTTATCGACATTAACGTTTACCAAGCGCGACACTGTAACGACGTTAGAAAAATTTGAGATCAGACATGATGACAAAGCATTTGACTTAGAATTTATCGTGTCTGATAACAATTTTGAAGGGCAAAACTTAAACGTTTTTTTAGATATAGAGGAACTTGAACAAAAATTAGAAGAAAATAAGCCCTTAAAAGCCAAATATTCATCTCTCTTAAAATTGGAAGAGGAAATGAATACCTCGAATAGAGTCAGCCCATTGCGCTGGCTGGAATTGTCGCAATACCTCAATAGCAAAACAGATCGTGAATTATATGAAATCGCCAGAAATCACGGCACAGTTGATGAGTATAAAAAATGGCTAGATCACTTATTACGATCCTATAATAGCAATGCTGAATCATGAGAATGATTTAGAGTTAATGCTAAAAGAGGAACAAAATAAGCAGTCCACAATACGCCAGCTTTTGAGATCAAAAGAGATGTTATATGTGACTCATTTTGCTGATGAGAAAGTCTTGTTATGTCAAACCAATATTGATGATACGGATATTTTGACAAAAATGTCAGATAAAGTCTATTTAGCCGCGCCAAGTACGCAAGTTTTTTTATTTTTATCGGCTCAAGAAAAAGAAACGTTTTTTTCAAGAGAAAGTGGCATAATCAATTATATTGATAATCTCAATAAAGCCAAAGAAAAGCTAACCGGTTTTTTTCCTTATGACTTTGTCTCAACCGATTTGATCATTAAATCTTTTGAAAAGGCAAGGGATAAAGATTTTGAAGAGGCCTTAGAAAAGGGAAGATATGGCGATCATTTTAAAAACTTAAGCACAGCATTAAATGGTTTTTTAATTGATAAAACCATTACAGTCAATAAACAACTGTCAAACATCGTTTTTAAATTAGAAGATGATGAAGCGACATTATTGCCAGAGGATTTAAGTCATGGTGAATTAAAAAAGCTAAGCATCTATATTTGGTTAAAATATTATGGCATAGAAGATGCCCTTGTCTTAATGGATGAGATAGAAATCGGTTTACATCCCGATTGGCAATATGAAATTGTGAATGAATTACAAGAATGGTCAAACAATAATCAATTTATATTAGCCACCCATTCTTATGAACTGTGTCAGGCTTTAACGCCATCTCATGTTAAAGAATTAGAACCCAAGCTCATCAAGACGAATAAGAAATGAGTTTAACCGCAGATGAATTAGAAAATCACGTCAAAAATATTATGTCTTCAAAAAGGATAAAATATAAGGCCGTGATTTTATGCGAAGGTGATATTAGCAGCGTAAAAAACGTTGGACTCAATCCAACGATGTATAGAAACCTTGAGCGTAAACCATATGCCGATTTCTATAAAGCCTGTTTACCCAAAAATATGAGGAAAAACAACGCTCCTCAATTTTTTAACTGCGGTGGTAGAAGTGATGTCATTAAAGTTTATAGTGAATTAAAAGCATTACATGTGGCCCATCCAAAAAACAGTTATCTTGACATCAATAAACTTTTTGCCATTATAGATTTAGATATTCAAAAGGCAAACATAGACAATTACTCCTTTCAAGATACCGAAGAAATATTTGATAACTTATACAATGAACTAGAAATAAACCATCACAACCTAGATAGCCATGTCATATTTACCACCGGTTTAATTCATAAAGAAGCGTATTTTTTACTGCCTGATTTTAGTCAAAAATTTATTTTGCGGTTTATTGGAGTGCAAAATTCATTTTGCGGCCTGATTTTCGTTCCAAATTCATTTTGCGGCCTGATTTTCGTTCCAAATTCATTTTGCGGTTTTTTTCGTTCCTTGTTATTTTGTGTCATGAGTTTACTTTATTATAGCGTTTCCCGATTGAATACAGTACACTCATATCAAGAAAATCTAACCGCAAAATAAATTTGGAACGAAAAGAGGGCCGCAAAATAAATTTGGAACGAAAAGAGGGCCGCAAAATAAATTTGGAACGAAAAGAGGGCCGCAAAATTTTTCAATCAAATCAAATAAATAATTTGTACTTTATTCAATCGGGAAACGCTATAAATCGGAAAATGCCACAAAAATTAGAACTAAAATTTGGAAAATTGGCAAACGAACATAGTTTGCACCTATCCAATACCTTTTCCACAGCTGACACCACATGATGACACCCCCCATTACCGTTAATCACGACGAATTCCTCAGAGATTATGCTGGTTATGAGTTTATACAAGATGAAATGGAAGCCGTGATCAAACGATTTTTAGAACGGTATTATCCAGACATATTAAGATTGTATGGCTATCAAGATGAACCAACGATCAAAACGATCAACACATTAACCGTTTATGCTGCCGGCGCAGGGGCCTCTAAATTTGTGTTCGGTGTCTCAATAGATCAGCCAATCAACTTAACCTTTGGTATCAGACTGTACAATAGCAAAGGATTTATGAAAGAAGGCGATAAAACGTATGACAGTGCTGAACAATACAAAATCAATCTGGAAACGGATGATCACGAATTAATAGACATTTTGATAGATGAAATCAGAGTCTATCAGGAATTTGAAAAACAAGCGAAAACCGGTATTGATGTCAGAGGCATTTGGACAAGATTTCAATCCAATAAAATCTATCAAGACAACGACTGTCGTCACTATTTTGAACAATTTGTCTATATTGAAGATCGTGAACTCAAACGTTTGCTTGTTAATTTAGGCATCAATGCCATCACAATTGGTGGCTTTATTGTCGGTTATGATGGACGAAAAATACTGGAGCGCAATGAATTTGGGCCGAGCGATAAACTCAATGCAATCATTCATATTTGCAATACCATGCTACAAAGCTGGTTATTTACCCTACAATATAACAATAACAGAGAATGGGTGGGTAGAAGTATCGTCGATTTAAAACCCGCACAATTCGTTATCCAATCAGACAACATGAGAAATGACAACCTGATGCCCGCTGTGATCATTGACGTAGGGCCAGCCGAAAACACCGATAAGATTTATACTTATTTCAAAGACAGCGCCTATATCAAAAATCTGATCCCCGCTTTTGCGGGAGAAATGTTAAAAAAAATAGGCCTATCAAAATATGAACATCGTCAGGCTAAGCAATTGATTTATAAAAAAATTATGAATTATCTCAATCACTGTCAGCAAAGCACTGTCAAACCCAAAATCAGTAGGCCAAGAGAATTTGTGTACTTGATTAATGAATTAATTCGCCATATTGAGGGATAATGCGCGGGCGTTTTAAAGAGCGTAATCGCCGCCCGCCGCTTGATCCCGTCAATGCCTTGTTATCGCAGGGCTATACTTTAGCGGGCAATAGCCTTGGACATTAGGCCAATCACGCAAGAAACGCTAGATTTTTCTACCGAACGCCTTTAGCGTCTCTTGCGTCTCTTGCGTCTTTTGCGTTTTCTTTAAAGATTAATCAGCATTTAATCCTATATCTATCTCAAACAAAAACCATTAAAATTTCAATCTATTAGAGATTTAAGACGTTATTTTCTGCCACAAGGGTTTGCAATACGAAACGACATGATGTAAACTACCCCCGTTTTTTCACGATGATAAAAGCCCGTTATCAGTATTTTTCACACCGTTAAAAACTGAGATCGCAAAAAGGCCTAAAAAAGCCGATTTTTCGCCCTTTAAAAATAGCAGCTATCGAAATAGGCCAACAACACAAAAAGACTGATATTTCAATAACTTGTTTTAATTGCCTTACTCAATGAGGGCATAAAAAACTTAATAGACGCATTCTGTTTGTTGTTGATTTTATTGTGATAAAATTTAAAAAATGCGATTAATGAGGGGTAGAGACGCGATGCTTAGCATCTCTGCTAATTAATCAAAAATGAGATCGCGTTTTGACAAGGCCTTGTTTTCAAAAAAACCTTTAAAATCAGCAACGTGTTGAGGTTTTGGGGGTAGGCCAAAAACGGGGTGTCGATGTCAAAACGGGTTTTATAACTTATTGATTTTTAATCTAACTATTTTTACCCTGGGGTAGGGCAAAGAAGCCCATTGAGACAACCGCAAACGTCAAAACCTGATTGCCAAGTTGACAGGAACCCTAGTACAACGGATCAGGGGATTGATCGGATTGGCTCCCGGGCGGTTTCCACTTATCGGGTACTTTTTTTTAACGCAAGAGGCGCAAGAGGCGCAAGAGACGCAAAGAATTGACAAATTTGCGCCTTTTGCGTCTTTTGCGCCTTTTGCGTTTTCTTTAAATCTTTTTAACGCAAGAGGCGCAAGAGGTGCTAGATTGCTCCCCCATGACTTTCACCACTCCCACTCAGAATAGAAGTTCAATCCCCTGATCCGCTGTACTCATTCTTTTAACGCAAGAGGCGCAAGAGGCGCAAGAGACGCTAGAGTTCTCTGATTAGAGTAACCCCCATGACTTTCACCACTCCCCCTCATACAATCCGTTCAATCCCCTGATCCGCTGTACTCATTCATTGCGTGCTTTAAATTCTGATTATCAACCCAATTAATAAAAATGAAATTTGAATTAATCACATTTTAACCAAAGTTCATTTTTCATAAATGAGCTGATTTCTTTTTAAGGCACATTTAATTATGAAATCAAAACTCTAATCTATATGAGGTATTGAAAAAAATGGCATTAACCCTAACCCAAAAAGCCGCAAAACACGTTGAAAAAAGTTTGACTAATCGAGGAAAAGGTGTTGGTTTACGCCTTGGTGTCAAAACATCGGGTTGTTCTGGCATGGCGTATGTGATGGAATTTGCGGATCAAGTTGAGGAAGAGGATCAGGTTTTTGAATCACAAGGGATAAAAATCCTCGTTGATCCGAAAAGCCTCGTTTACCTTGATGGCACTGAACTGGATTATGTGCGGGAAGGCTTAAATGAAGGCTTTCAATTCAACAATCCCAATATCAAAGATCAATGTGGTTGTGGCGAAAGCTTTAATGTGTAAATCGGAATGTGATAACTGACATGTTTGCAAATCATTTTGAAGTGTTTGATTTACCGATATCGTTTGATATCGATACTGATATTCTTGCACAACGTTATCGGGATTTACAACGTGCTGTACATCCTGATAAATATGCTCAGGCACCTGACAGGGAACGTCGTTTGGCGATGCAAAAGGCGATTCAAATCAATGAAGCCTTTCAAACCTTAAAAACGCCGCTGAATCGTGGCCTTTATTTGTTGCAATTGCAAGGTATAGATACCCATGACAACACGATTGCGATGGAGAGTGCCTTTTTAATGGCACAAATGGAATTGCGTGAAGAATTGGCCGAAATTAAGCAACAAAAACAGCCTCTTGAGGCTTTAAATACGTTTTTAAGTCGGGTTGAACAGGCGCAGAAAGAGTTGATTGAAATGTTAAGTCGGCAATTTGCACAACCTGATTATCAAGCCGCTTTTGAACGTGTACGCCAATTACAATTTTTTACACGGTTATATGAAGAAGCTTTGAGACTGGAAGAAGATATTTTATAGTGTTTTTGTATGCAAATACTTTCTATAGCGAGTAGGCCTTCCAACTCTGGCCGGAGTACAAAATTTATTTTGCAATGGAGTGCAAAATTTATTTTGCGGCCGGATTTTCAAACCAAATTTATTTTGCAATGGAGTGCAAACTTTAGGTTGCCCTTTCTGTATAACTATTTGATTTGATAAGAAGCGTTAATGAAAGAAACTAAAACGAATCAATTCATTCAGCACACACTAGCTGATCCCAATGCCGTACTCTTGAATAAAATCAAGAAGATGAAATGGACATCGCATAATATTCCGTTAACGCTTTCAGAAACGACTTTAGACAATCAGCCCTTGATTGAGCATGATCCACGAACCCGTGTTATCAAAGATAATGTGTATGGGTTAGCAAGCAAAGGAAGCAGTTTAGCTGGCTTACGCTTAATTGATTTGGGTTGTTTGGAAGGCGGATTATCGTTTGAAATGGCGCGAGAAGATATGGAAGTGGTTGGTGTTGAGGGTTGGGAACCGAATTATTTGAAGTGTCAATTGATTGCTGAATATTTCAATTTACCCAATTTACGTTTTTATCATCTTGATGTGAAAAACCTGAATAGCAACACTTATGGCTTGTTTGATGTCGTGTTATGTTGTGGATTGCTCTATCACCTTGATGATCCCGTGCGTTTTTTCAAAACGCTTAATGCGATCACACACGATACCAGTATTGTGTTTTTAGACACGCATATCGCGCCATCTGATGCTCAATTGTCTGCTTGTTTTGCAAAAGCGGCCTTATCTGGGATCACCTCTTATCAATCTGAAGGCAAAAGGTATGAAGGGCGTTGGTATAAAGAATATGAACAGGGTTTGATCAGTCAGCATGAATGGACTTCCGTTTCTAATGCCAACTCTTTTTGGCTGACGCAAACGGCATTGTTTAAAGCACTTTATCATGCTGGGTTTAAACATATTTATAACCTTTACGGTGCTTTTGAGATTGAACACGAATTTGAATTAAGACAACAACAGAGCCG
>Ga0136651_10001338_pt1 | contig 13548 bp, 7 predicted proteins | sample Mar14236cmmetaG_FD_94867 | JGI IMG/M metagenome (GOLD analysis project Ga0136651, IMG submission 94867) | Marine hydrothermal vent microbial communities from Guaymas Basin, Gulf of California to study Microbial Dark Matter (Phase II) - Marker... ...
AACTTATTGATGATATTAATTCCCGTTCTATTAGTCCGACAATGAAGTCTGTGTTAAAAAAGTTTTTTGACAGGTCATTAGAGATTGAATTTTCCGGCAAAAGCGTTTCAAAACAAGAGTTAAGGGCAATGATATCAGAGTTTAAGCAGATAGTTGCCCATACCAGCGAAGAACCATTGAAAAGCGAAAAAAAGCTAGAAGATAAGAAAAAAAGTAAGAAACTTAGCCAGATAGATAAAATGTTCGTGAAAATATCTGAGGCAGAGACAGTTTTGAGAAGGGGAGATATTAATGCCGCCTACTTTAAATATATGAGGGTTGTGCATGATTACAAGTTATTATCAGCAAAAGAAAAAGAAAAACTTCATGGTTTCATTTCAAGGTTGTATGAGGAAATTAAACTTGCCCGAGAAAAGTTTGAATATGAAAAAGAATAGTTCTATTATGCTTTTTTAAGACCATAAAATAATAGTAACCTTTATAAACAGTGAAAATTTCCAAACGAGCATGCTCATGGTTTTCTCTCTTAGAATTAAGAATACATTTTAATATATCCAACTTAAAACTGTAGAGAAAACTATGCAAATTAACAAAAAAAATGCCCAAGTGGTGCAAACTTTTAAAAAAAGTTTGAGCAAAACAAGTGCGACATGCGCTCTTTCAGAGCTTAGTCACACATAAAAAAATGCCCAAGTGGTGTAGTCTGGCCTATCATAAAGCCCTGTCGTGCATGGCATGGAAAGGCTTTGACCCGGGTTCAAATAGTAAGGAAGGTCCAAACGTTTCGGCTTTGAAAGTCCCGGCTTGGGCGTTTTTATTTGGGCCGGTAGCTCAGCTTGGTAGAGCACCTGACTTTTAATTCAAGAGAAGAGATCAGGTGGTCGCGCGTTCGAATCGCGTCCGGCCCACTTTCCAATCAAAGGGGGGATCCCAAATCGCAAAAAAACAAACAAAAACAAACAAAACTGTGAAAAAACCAGTTAAGAAAACCAAAAAACCAACTATTTCTAAAAAAGTTCAAAAGAAAAAACCAGTTAAGAAACCAGTCAAGGCCGTAAAAAAAGCTGTTGTTAAGAAGGAAAAAAAGGTCAAGATTCTTAAAAAAGATGTTAAGCCGAAAAAAGAAGAAAAGTTTGACGTGCACCTCCATTATTTAGTCCCTAAGCATATTAAAATGTCTGAGAAAGAAAAAAAGGAGATGCTTGAAAAATACAAGATTTCATTGAATGATTTGCCACAGATTTTTATGGATGATCCTGCCATAGCCCATCTTGAATTAACTACTGATGATGTTATAAAGATTGAAAGGAGCAGCCAGACAACCAAGACAAGTTATTTTTACAGAAGGGTGATCAAATGAATAAAATTAATAAAATGAACAAAAGAAACACTCTCATAAAAAAATTCTTTGAAGAAAATTCGTTTGTTAATTCAGACATTGAATCTTTTAATAATTTCATTGAGATGGAACTGCAAAAAATCGTTGATGAGAATTCTACTATATTGCCAACAATAATCCCGCATACAATTGACGAGTTTAAGATTAAGTTCGGAAAAGTTACAATTGGCAAGCCTCAAATAACTGAGGCGGACGGTTCCAAGAGACCAATATTCCCAATAGAAGCTAGATTAAGAAAAATTTCTTACAGCGCACCTATGTTTATTGAAGTAAGTGCGCATGTGGATGGTATCCAGAGAGAGTCTTTTACTGCGCAGATTGGAAGTTTTCCTATTATGCTAAAATCAAAATACTGTCATTTACATAATCTGAGTGAGAAAGAATTAATAGAAAAGGGTGAAGACCCTTATGACCCTGGCGGATATTTTATTATTAATGGAACGGAAAAAGTCCTGATAAGTATTGAAGATTTGGCACCTAATAAAATGTTGGTAGAAAAAGATAATTTAGGTCCAAGCAAGTTTATTGGCAAGTTATTTAGTGAGCACGGAGCTTATAAAATACCGCATACAATTGAAAAAAGGAAAGATGATATCTTTTATTTAACCTTTACCAGAGTTAAAAAAATCCCTTTGATTGTAATAATTAAAGCTCTTGGATTAATTAAAGATGAAGATATTATGAATTTCACTGGTACAGAGTATAAAGAAGAGATTTTCATAAACTTATATGAGTTTGTCAATATCAAGAATGAGGAAGAGGCTCTTGACTACACCGCAAAAAAGATTGGTATAACCCAAGCAAAAGAAATCCGTATTGAGAGGATGAAAGAAATTCTTGATAAATATCTATTGCCGCACCTTGGCACGAACAGGGAAGACAGGATTTATAAAGCTTATAATCTGTGCAAGTTATTAAAAAAGTTCATTGCAGTTTCTCATGGGAAACTGGATGCGGATGACAAAGACCATTACATGAACAAGCGTCTTAAATTATCAGGGGTTTTGCTTGCGGACCTTTTCAGGGTTAACTTGAAAGTATTAATAGGCGATTTATTGTATAACTTTCAGCGTATTGTGAAGAGAGGCAAGTTTCCTTCTATTAAAGTTATAATTAGGGATAAATTGCTTACTCAACGTATCTATAGTTCAATGGCAACAGGGAACTGGGTCGGCGGTCGTAAAGGGATTGCGCAGAGGATGCAACGACTCAATCATCTTGAGACATTATCGCATCTGCAGAGAGTTGTAAGTCCGTTATCAGCTAGCCAGGAAAATTTTGAAGCACGTGCCCTTCACAGTACACATTTAGGCAGGTTATGTCCAATTGAGACACCAGAAGGTACTAATATTGGACTGAGAAAAAACCTTGCGTTATTAACTGAAATCACACAAGAACAGGATGAAGATTTCTTACTTAAATATCTTAAATCGGCCGGTGTTAATGTGGTGAAATAAAATGATGAAAAATAAAATTTTTCAAATGTCAAAAACCGGAGGTTTTTAACATGAGTGAAGTATTTTTAAATGGTAAATTTATTGGAAGTATTACAGATCCTAAAAAATTAGTAGACTCTTTTTTAGAAGAACGTAGAAAAGGCAAGATTAATTATTCAGTTAACATTTTTTATGACGATACTCTTGACCAGGTTAATATTGAAGCTTCTAGGGGGAGGGCTATAAGACCTCTAATAGTTGTAAAAGAAGGCAAACCCTTGTTGACAGACAGGCATATTGAACAGATAGAGAAAGGTGAGTTAACCTTTTCTGATTTAGTTGATAATGGTATTATTGAATATCTTGATGCAATGGAAGAGGAAAATGCGTTAGTGGCGTTTTTTGAAGATGAATTAACAACAGAACATACACATATGGAAATATTGCCTTTAGCTATAGTGGGGTTATGTACAAGTTTGGTTCCGTTCGCAAATTTTAATCAGTCAACAAGGTTGAACGCCGGCAGTAAAAACCAAAAACAGGCTTTGGGTTTCTATGTAGCTAATTATCTTGTCAGGATGGATATGGACGTTAATTTGCTGCACACAGCCCAGATACCTATTGTCAAAACATTGATGCATGATTCTTCAGACTATGAAAAACATCCTTCTGGACAAAACGTTGTTGTTGCAGTGTTAAGTTATGATGGTTATAATATGGAAGATGCTATATTACTAAATCGGGCCTCAGTAGAAAGAGGATTTGCCCGTTCTACTTATTACAGGCCAGTCATAAGCGAAGAACTTCGTTATTCTGGCGGCCTTATAGACAATATTTCCATACCTGATAAAGATGTTAAAGGATATAAAACAGAGAAAGATTACAGGTTGCTGGAAGAAGACGGCATAATTTTTCCTGAAGCAAAAGTGGCTGAAGGCGATGTTGTTATTGGTAAGACAAGCCCGCCTAGGTTTTTATCTTCATTAGATGAATATAACTTGACTACCAGTTCTAGAAGAGAAAGTTCAATGATGATTAAACATGGCGAACGTGGCATTGTTGATTTTGTTTTGTTAACAGAAAATGTTGAAGGTAACAAATTGGTCCAGGTAAGGTTACGTGATGAACGTATTCCAGAAATAGGTGATAAATTTACTTCAAGGCATGGTCAAAAAGGTGTTGTTGGTTTAATCATAGATACAGCGGACATGCCGTACTCAGCTTCAGGTATAATACCAGATATTGTTTTTAACCCTCATGGTATACCTAGTAGGATGACAATGTCTCATTTGATTGAGTTAATGGCTGGTAAAGTGGGCTCATTAGCAGGAAGATATATAGATGGTACCCCGTTTGAAAGCGAAAACCATGTTGATTTAAGAAAAGAATTAGCTAATTTAGGGTTTAGAGAAGACGGTACAGAAACTTTGTATAATGGACGTACCGGGGAAATGATGACTGCCCAAATATATATTGGGGACATGTATTATTTGAAATTAAAACACATGGTTGCTAACAAGATCCATGCTAGGGCAAGGGGACCTATTCAATTATTGACCAGGCAGCCTACAGAAGGAAGGGCTAAAGAAGGAGGTCTCAGACTAGGGGAAATGGAGAAGGATACTTTTGTTGCGCATGGCGCTTCTTTATTATTAAAAGAAAGGTTTGACTCAGATAAAACAGTAGTGCCTGTGTGTGAAAAATGCGGTTTAATCGCAATATATGATGAGTATAAGAACAGGTCGTATTGTCCTATTTGTGGTGATAATGTTACTGTGTCAAACATTGAATTAAGTTATGCATTCAAATTAATGTTAGACGAGTTAAAATCCTTAGGAATATATCCAAGGCTGATGCTTAAAGATAAGTATTGAGGGTGAAAAAATGGATGATAATAATTATATTTTCAAAAAGGTTAGCGCAATCCAATTTGGTTTACTTTCTCCAAAGATGATAAAGCAAATGGCATCTGCTAAAATAGTAACGCCAGAACTTTATGATAAGGAAGGTTATCCAGTTGACGGTGGTCTTATGGACACAAGGTTGGGAGTTATTGATCCTGGCTTGAAATGTAAATCATGCGGTTCAAAATTAAAAGAATGCACAGGCCATTTTGGTTATATAGAATTGGCTAGGCCTGTTATACATGTCAAGTTTGCGAAACTAATCCTTGATTTACTGAGATGCACGTGCAAAGAATGTGGTCGTGTCTTAATACCGGACGACACTATAAAAAAATCCATTAAAAGATTAGAGAAAGTTGATGAAATAAAAAGTACACGCGCAAAATCAAGAATGGTAAAGGAAACTATTGTTAAGTTAAGGACAATCTTGAAATGCCCACATTGTTCTGCCAAACTAGAAAAAATCAAGATTGAAAAACCTACTACTTATTATGAAGGTGATAAACGTCTTAGTCCAATAGAGATAAGAACAAGGTTGGAAAAAATACCAGATGAAGACCTTGAACTATTTGGATATAACGCCAAAGCAATGAGACCGGAATGGACTGTTTTGACGCTAATGGCCATCCCCCCTGTAACAATGCGCCCTTCTATCACTCTTGAAAGTGGAGAAAGGAGTGAAGATGACTTAACTCATAAATTAGGAGATGTCGTTAGAATTAATCAGAGGTTGTTTGAAAATATAAACGCAGGCGCCCCTGAAATTATTATAGAAGATTTATGGGACTTGTTGCAATATCATATTACAACCTTTTTTGACAATAATATTGCACAGTTGCCGCCTGCTCGTCATAGAAGCGGCCAGCCTTTAAAGACAATTACTGAGCGTATAAAAAGTAAAGAAGGCCGTATCAGGCATAATTTGGCTGGTAAAAGAACTAATTTTTCCAGCAGGACAGTCATCAGCCCGGATTCAATGATTGATTTAGACGAGGTTGGTGTTCCCTTGCAGATTGCAATGAAATTGACAGTACCGGAAAGAATCACTGAAGAAAATTTTTCATACCTTAAAAAGTACGTTGAACGCGGACCAAAAAAATATCCGGGCGCGAATTATATTGTTCGGCCGGACGGTAAGAAAAAGAAAATAACTGAAGAAACTCAAGAACAGTTATTGGAAGAACTTGAAATTGGTTATCAAGTAGAAAGACACTTGATAAATGGAGATATAGCTATTTTTAACAGACAACCTTCTTTACATAGAATGAGTATGATGTCACATAAAATTAAAGTATTGCCAGGGAAAACTTTTAGGCTGAACCCGGCTGTCTGTGCGCCTTATAACGCAGACTTTGACGGTGACGAAATGAATCTGCATGTGCCACAGACTGAGGAGGCAAGGGCAGAGGCAGAGATTTTAATGGAGGTCCAGACCCAGTTAATAAGCCCAAGATACGGTCTTGGTATAATAGCGTGTAATCATGACGCGATAGGCGGTAATTATATGCTGACTAAAATGCTTGATTTATCAAGGGAAGATGCAGTTGAATTATTGGCCAGTGTTGGTGTTACTGATTTCTCGTCATTGCCAAATAAAAAAATCGTTAACGGCAGAGAAATATTTTCTGTTTTAATTCCGAAAGATTTTGATTTTATCGGAAAGGCAAGAGACGGTACTCGTGTTGTTATCCATAACGGGAAATTGAAAGAAGGTTTTATGGACTCTGCTAATCTGGGTAGTGGTTCTGGATTATTAATTAGAAATCTGCATAAACAATATGGTAGTGAGAGAGCTCTTAAAATCCTTGGCTCAATATTTAGGTTAGGAGTGAAAACTTTGTTAAAACACGGATTTACGGCCGCTTTCTCAGATACAGATTTATCTGAACAAAGCCAGCAAGAAATCGAGAATATATTGACACAGGCAGAAGCCAAGGTTGATAGTCTTATAGAGACTTACAAAAACCATGAGCTGGATGCATTTCCAGGTAGGAGTGTTGAGGAGACTTTAGAAATAAAAATATTGGAAACTTTGAATAAGGCAAGGAACGATGCCGGCCGGGTTGTATCTAAAAGCTTGGACATTACAAAAAACACCTTGATAATGAGTTTGTCAGGAGCACGGGGTAATATAATTAATTTAGCGCAGATGGCTGCTGTTGTCGGTCAACAGGCTTTACGTGGAAAAAGAATTGAGAAAGGCTATAAAGACAGGACATTATCTTGCTTTAAAAAAGGCGATTTAAGATCTGCTCAAAGAGGATTTATAAAAAACAGTTTTAGAAAAGGTCTTAACCCACATGAATTTTTCTTTATGGCAATGACCGGTCGTGACTCATTAATGGACACTGCCCTAAGAACGCCTAAATCTGGTTATTTGTATAGAAGATTGGCAAACGCAATGCAAGACCTTAAAGTAGAATATGATTATACAGTTAGAAATGCTTCAAAAAAGATTATACAATACAAGTATGGGGAAGACGGTATTGATGTCAGCAAGTCTGAAGCTGGTAAAGTTAATGTAAATAGGATTATTGAACATGTTATGGAGGGGAACTAAAAATGGAAACAATATTTAAGCAATATAAAGACAAATTACCTCCAAAAATAATTGAAGATGTGAAATCAAATTTACCAGAAAAGGTTACAAAAACACAATTAAAAAAGATAATGAAACTCGTATATGATGAATATATGACTTCTTTGGTAGAACCTGGTGAATGTGTCGGTCTAGTTGGAGCAGAATCTATTGGTGAGCCCGGAACTCAAATGACTTTAAACACATTCCATTTTGCAGGTGTTGCTGAATTCAATGTTACAGTTGGTCTGCCCAGAATAATTGAGATTTTAGATGGCCGTAAAAATATGTCGACACCCATGATGGAAATCTATTTAGTAGAACCATATTCAAAAGGAAAAGATATAAGGAAGATAGCAGAATCAATTAAACAGACAGAATTTAAAGATTTTATAGATGAAATTAACCTTGAAATTACTGACTGCAAGCTCGAAGTGAAGGTTGATATTGAGAAATTGAAAAGGGTCAAACTTGCCGAGTCACGTTTATTAAAGATTCTAGAAAAAAATCTGAAGGGTTTCACAATAAAACAAAAAAATAACAATATAATAATAAAAAGCAAGGGCAAGCAGGAAAATATTGGCGAACTATATAAATTAAAGGAAAAGATAAAGTCTATTTATGTGTCTGGCATAAAAGGAATTACACAAGTTCTGCCTGTAAGAAGGGGCGAAGAATTTGTTATTATAACGGCAGGCTCTAATATGAAAGAAATATTTAAAAAAGAATATGTGGATAAAACAAGAACAACATCTAATAATATCTTTGAAATAATGGACTTTTTAGGTATTGAAGCAGCGCGCCAGGCCATAATTAATGAAGTTTATAAGGTAATTGAAAATCAAGGTTTGAATGTTGATATACGACATATTATGTTGGTAGCAGATACAATGACCTTTACTGGCAAGGTTAGAGGTATCACAAGGTATGGTGTTGTTAGTGAGAAATCAAGTGTATTGGCGAGAGCATCATTTGAGACACCTATTAAACATATTGTAGCCGCATCATTAGTTGGTGAAAAAGACCCATTAAATAGTGTTATCGAGAATGTTATGCTTAACCAGCCTGTTCCTGTGGGCACAGGCCTTCCAGGTTTAGTTACTAAAGTAAAAAAATAAAAACACACATTAATTTCCTTTATAACAATGAAATACAATACAAAAAGCGCAATATTAGGAAGGTCTGGTAAGAGAGATGAGGATGGCAACGGACCTGTATTTGTACATCTATTTAGTATGAATGACCCACATAAGAAGCCAGATGCTGTTCCTGATAAGTTCATTGATTTTAAAAAGATACATAAAATTGTGTTTAATAACCTTAATATAAGCTACTTATTGGCTGGCTCTGATATTCTTATTAATGACCTTGAATATATTGAAGTTAGAGAAGATCCAAAAAGCAAGGGTAATTTGATAGTTACTGGGAAACAGAAGTAATCCTAATCTAGTTCTTTTCTCAACTTTATTCTACTTTATCCTAAATAGAAAACTATTTAAATTCTGCTTAATCTTAAAATAAGTTATATAACTTAGTAAACTTAGTTTACTTAACTAACTTATTTTTTTAAAAAAATGACAAACATAAACATTGAAATTCCAGATGAACTGCACAAGAAAGTCAAGATACAGTGTGCGGTGGATGAGATGACGTTGAAAGAGTTTATAGTGAAGGCATTGGAGGAAAAACTAAAACGGAAAAAATGACATATTCATGTTTTCGAGGGGAAACCAAGCATGCGGTCTCAGTAGAACTTGGTCCGGTTCTAACACATACTTCTAGGAAGAAACTGAGTACACCCCCAAAACGTATGTTTGGCCCCTATTCACTAAAATGATTAACATAAAAAATTCAAATAATAGAAAAATCGCATTATTACTTGTTGCAGTTATCTCCCTTGTCCTAGTTGCAAATTTAATTTTCTCATTTACAATTAATGCAGTTGATTTAACGCCAATTAATGCTACAACTGTTAATGATTTGGTGTGCACGTGGAATATAACTGGCAGCTATACCCAAATTAATGTTACTTGGTATAATAATTCAGTTGAATATACAACAAAAGTTGGTGTTTCTGGTTCTTCAGATACTTTGAGTAGTTCCTTAACAAAACGGGACAATGTCTGGAACTGTACAGTTAGAGTTAGCAATTCCACTATACTGGATGTGTTAAGTGATAAACTAACTATATTAAATGCAGATCCATATCCACCGGACATAAATAATCAAACATTATATGAAGATCAGCTATGGTCACACACTTTTACTTCAACAGACCCTGACGGAGACAGCGTAACTTACATATGTCTCCCTGGAGATATATTGGATCAATGCACTTCAGGAGGTTATTTAGAATGGACTCCTGATCAGAGTTATGTGGGCTTGCATAATTTCAGTTTTGTTGCGTTTGACTTTCCTCAATCCGGCAGTTCTGTTACAATAGTATCTTTCAATGTTACTGCTGTTAATGACAAACCATTTTTCTCACCTGCTTTATCTGACCAGACCATGAATGAAAACGAGACATTACAATATATTATAACAGTCGATGATGAGGAGAACTCCAGTGGTCCTTTCACATTTTCAATGATATCTTCTTATAATCCTGAACGCCTTGAATATACTACAAGTAATGATAAAAATTTCACAATAAGGTTTATTGCGAATGATAAAGCACAGTTTGGAGATGTGGGCAATTATTCAGTAAATGTAACAGCCTGTGATCCTGTTAATTCAAGTTTGTGTGTTAATGGCACATTTAATTTAGAAGTAATTACTATCAACCATCCGCCTGTTTTTTATCCTATACAGAATAAATCTGCTACTCAAGGCTGGAGCTTCAACTTGTCTGTAAATGCATCAGATATTGAAATAGGAGATACAATAAACTTTGATGTATTGACAAGGAACTGCAGCTTGCCAAACCCATGGAACATAACTACTTTAAATAACAGCCATAATGCCACAGCTATTATTAACATAACAATATTAAATAACAGCCATGTTGCATGCCGTAATATAACAATAACAGCAACAGATGGTAAAGACTCTTCCTCTTATTTATTGGATATAAACCTTACTAATGTTAATGATCCACCAATTATCTATAATTTAAGTTATTATTTTGGCAATACTCAAAATAATACAGATATAAGGAACCTTACTGCATACACGAACACGCCTTTCTTATATAAAGTGAACGGTTCTGACCCAGATTTGTTTACATATGAATCAGAGGTTATAATATATGGAGATAATTCAAGTTTATGTGTAGATTGTCCATTATTAAATTTAAACACAACTTCAGGAATAATAAGTTTCACGCCAAATGTAAGTCATGTGGGCAACCATACTTATCTAATTAATTTAACAGATGATGATAACTTAATAACAGAACAAACTATGTATCTTATAGTTGTTAATAATACACCGCCTTATTTTAATCCTGCATTAGAAAATAAAACAGCAAATGAAACAGAATTATTTACCTATGATGTCAATGCAACAGATCCTCAGAATGATACTATTACTTATTCTGATAATACACCTTTATTTGATATATCTCAAACTGGTTTGATAAATTTTACGCCTAGCTGCAATAATATTTCAAACCACACAATCACACTTACTTTGACAGATGCCTTAGGCGCGTCTTCTGAAGACAACTTTACACTGGAAATAATACATAAGCCGAACGCTCCTGTATTGCCAACTGTCTATAACAGAACAATTCTTGAAGAGAAGCCTTTCTATATGGATATAGGAAGTTCAACAATAGACGATGATTTGAATTGTCCTGTAACAGAAAACTTAACATTTTCATCTTCCTTTTTATCAGGAGCCACATTATTTACTATTAATAATGTAACAGGCGAGATTAGTTTTACACCAAATGATACGTCACAAGGAAATTATCTTATCCAGATAAATGTCTCAGACTATTATAATTTTTACGACACATTGTTATGGAACTTGACCATATCTAACAGAACAAACCCGCCTGTTATACATAACATAACTCCTTATGGATATCCGACAGTTTTTGACTGGATACAGTTGTCTGTTTTGGGAGCTAATATTACAACCTTGAATGCAACAGAAAACATGACTTTTAACTATAATCAAGTTTCAACAGACCCTGATGGAGACCCCTTAGTTTATGATTGGAAGGTTGACGGTGTAACTGTTGGCACTTCTAGCAGTCTAACTTACAAATGGGACTTCTCAAGTTCAGGGATTAGAAATTTAACCTTGACAGTCTCAGACAATATTTCGGGAGCTTTAGACCATAATATTAAGTTTACATGGAACATGAGCATCGCTAATCTAAACAGACCTCCTGCTATTAATGATAGTCTGCCAAACGTAACTATTAATGGTACTAAGAACATAGGCAATTATTTGACGGGCATAGGGTGGGGAGAAATAAGGTTTTATGATCCCGACGGTGATAGCCTTTCATATACATATACAAATACCACAAAAGTTACTATTCAAGTAAGTGGTGATTCTGTCACTTTTGAAGCAGTTGAAACAGGCAATGATTCTGTTATATTTACAGCGTCAGACGGTCAATATTCTGTTGATAGTAATAATGTTACCCTTTTTATAATAGATGTGCAGAATGAGGAGGAACAACAACAGCAACAGCAGCAATCTTCATCCCAGAGCACGGAAATTGTGCCTTTTTCAGTTATCCAGGAGGTTGAGAAAGAAAAGGAAATTTATTTTGATATTATTGTCCCTGAAAAGCTTACTTTATACAAAAATGATACAATAAGACAGCCTATCAGGCTTGTAAACAATGGTAATAGCACACTGCGCGGTGTATATGTAAGCGCTACAACAAATAGTACAGATACTGAATTATTGTTTTCAACAACGTATTTTCCTGAGATTGCTCCGGGCGATGAAGCAAAAACCGACTTGATAATTACAGCATATAAATTACTTAACCAATATGAAATCTTTGTATGGGCAAATGTCACTGAGCCAAATTATAGGGATAAAGCTATTATTTATGTAAATGCGATTGAGAAATCGCGCGGCAACCAGTCTGTTACCAGTACAAAAATAACGTTTGCCCAGGACTTATTGAGTAGCAATCCGGAATGTCTTGAGCTGAATGAATTCTTGAAGCAGGCTCTTGAATATATGGATAAACAAGATTATTTAAAGGCTAGCCAGATAACGGATTCCGTAATCCAAGGTTGTAAATATTTAGTTAGCCAAACCAAGTTAAAAGATGAGCGTCCTACAGGCTTGATTATTGGTTTTGATTTAGACAAAATACCTTATATAAAACCAATATTACTCGTATTTATACTACTGATGTCATTTGCTGTGTTTATGACAATCAAAGCTAGAAGAGAGAACCAAGGTTTAACAGAACAATAACACTATTTTTCTGGTTAAAGATTTATGAATGTACTCACTGAATATGTTCTTTATTTTCCATTTTGTTTTTAAAATCATTTTTTTATAATTAACAAAATCAGGGAATATTACTACCATGTTGTTTGTTATTTTGCTGGCATTTTTTAGAAACTCTATATATAATTTGTTTTTTTTATAAACTCTTGAGCCTTTTCCATACGGCAAGTCTGTGACAATAGTGTCTATTTTTTCATTTATGAAACGCGCATCCTTATTATATAACTTATAATTTTTTATTTTATAATGCTGCAGGTTTATCTTAGCTCTTTCCAACTGCTTATTATCAATGTCATAGCCAATTATTTTGAACTTCATTAAACCAGCTTCTATTAGAATTCCGGCAGAACCGCAGAACGGGTCTAAAATTGTTCCGGATTCTAGGCCTGTTAAATTAATGCAGGCTCTTGCTAGCCCAGGATGTAGTGACGTGGGATGTAGATTTGGTCTTAGATGAGCTTTTCTTTTTAGGAAAGATTTATCTATGTTATTTAAAAATAATCCTGCTATTACCTTGTTATTAAAGAAAAATTCAATTTTTGTTTCTGGCTTATCCAAATTAACTTTTGGTTTTTTTATTTGATTCCAGATGATAGATGCAATATCTCTTTCAGAAAATTGTTTTGTATTATGGATTCTAACACAGAAATCTTTTTTATATAAGGATTGCCAATCATAATTTTTTATTTTTGCAAGAAAATCTTTTTCTTCGCATTTAAACAGAAATTCATAGATTTTGTGTGTATATCCCAACCTATTTTCTAATTTTAGTTTTGAATTGTCTTCACTAATTAAGAT
>Ga0136651_10001340_pt1 | contig 13545 bp, 12 predicted proteins | sample Mar14236cmmetaG_FD_94867 | JGI IMG/M metagenome (GOLD analysis project Ga0136651, IMG submission 94867) | Marine hydrothermal vent microbial communities from Guaymas Basin, Gulf of California to study Microbial Dark Matter (Phase II) - Marker... ...
CCCATCGAGGGCGGCTCCGAAAGCGACGGCGACCGGCACGTCCTGGTAGTAGACCGCGACAACTGCATCTTGTATGAACTGTTCTACGCCTGGCCACAGCTCGATGGGAGTTGGAAGGCCGGCTCCGGCGCTATCTTGGACCTGAACTCGCACGATCTCCGGCCGGACACCTGGACCTCGGCCGACGCGGCCGGCTTGCCGATCCTGCCCGGGCTGGTGCGCTACGACGAGGTGACCGCGGGCGAAATTCAGCACGCGGTCCGTTTCACCGCGCCGGAGACCCGCAATGCACACATCTGGCCCGCACGTCACGATGCGTCGGAACTCACCGGGGAGCAATACCCGCCTATGGGCCAGCGCTTTCGCCTGCGAGCCGGCTTTGACGTTTCAGGCTTTTCGCCCGAGGTGCAGGTCATCTTGCAGGCGCTCAAGAAATACGGTATGATACTGGCTGACAACGGCGCCCCCTGGTTCATCTCTGGCGTGCCCGACGAGCGTTGGGACAATGACCATCTCCACGAACTGCGCCAGGTTCACGGCTCTGACTTTGAGGCGGTGGACGAGTCGTCGCTGATGGTGGACCCTGACTCGGGCCAGGCGCAAAGCCCCTGAAATGAGGTGATGAAATATGAGTCGTAAACGTGTGCACGTAATAGCCTGCTTGATGCCGATTACCCTGGTCGGGCTATTCCTGGCCTGTGGCCTCGGCCCGCCCGACGCGGATGGTGAAACCCTGTCCGCCTCCACGGCCTCTACCAGTCAGGCACCGACGCGCACTTTTACGCACCCCATCACCTTTACCGCCGTGTCAACGACTTGCCTGCCGCTCGTCCTCAAAGGTGCCGGCACTTTGCCCGGCCTGCCGGCGGTGAACGACTTTTTGTATCAATTGCAAAACCTCAACCTGACCGATGTCGGCAACACCGCCTACGACCTGGTGGTGATGGACTATGCGGCCGACGGCGACGACGCGACCGCCTTTACCGCCGCGCAAATCGCCGCGCTCAAGGACAGCCCCGGCGGCGACAAGATCGTGCTGGCCTACATGAGTATTGGCGAGGCCGAGGACTATCGTTTCTACTGGCAGAGCGGTTGGACGCCGGGGGATCCCGCCTGGCTGGACGCCGCGAACCCGGATTGGCCCGGCAATTACAAAGTGCATTACTGGGACCCGGTCTGGCAGACGATCATTTTCAGTTACACCGACCGGCTGCTGGACGCCGGATTCGACGGCGCGTACCTGGACATCATTGACGCCTACGAGTACTATGCTGACCAAGGCCGCACCACCGCCGCCCAGGAAATGGCCGACTTTGTAGCCGCTATCCGCGCCCACGCTCGCGCCAGCGACCCCGATTTCTACATTTTTCCGCAGAACGCGCCTGAACTGGCGGATGAGGTGACGGGCTATCTGAGCAGCGTGGACGGCATCGGCCAGGAGGACATCTACTACGGCTACGAGGACGACGACGTGAAAACGCCGCCGGCCATCACCGCCGAACTGGAGGGCTACCTCGACCTATTCAAGAACGGTGGCAAACTGGTGCTGACAGTGGACTATGCCACCACGCAGGAGCACATAGACGACGCCTACGCCCAATCGCAGGCCAAAGGGTACGTGCCTTTCGTCACCGTGCGCGACTTGGACCAGTTGACCATCAACCCCGGCCACGATCCGGATTGAGGAGAATGGGAAATGGAGGATAAAAGATGGCAGATGGAAGATGGAAGATTACCCTGTTGATTACCATCATCGCTGGGGCTGCTATGGGAGTTTTGTCGTGCCACTCCGCTCTGTCCAGGCATACGTCGGAGAAGGAACAACCAGAAACCCAGGGTTTTGCCGACAGACCTGGGTTCTCCGGTGCCTTGACCTTTACCCCGGTGGCGACGACCTACCTCCCCCTGGTGTCCAGTGCCGGCGGCTTTGACAAATGGACGCTGTGGACGGGAGGCACCCACCTGCGCGGGGCCAACATCTACCAGCGCCGAGTTTATCCCGAACTGGATGGCGCCGAGTTTATGGGTCCCGGCCCCGTCGGCCCGCCCTACACCCAGGCAGATTTCGACGCCCTGGCCGCGCTGGGCGCCAACTATGTCAACGTCTCCCACCCCGGCCTGTTCACCGAAACCGCGCCCTACACCTTGGACCAGGCCATGCAAGACAATCTGGATAATCTGCTAGGGATGATTGCTCAGGCGGACATGTTTGCCGTGATCACCTTCCGCACCGGGCCGGGCCGCAGCGAGTTCTGGGCTTTTTGGGACGAGGACACCGGCGCAGATCCCGGTGGTGGTTGGTTCGATCCGAGTTATTACAACAATCGTGTGTGGGGGGATCAGGCGGCGCAGGATGCCTGGGCCGACATGTGGCGTTACACGGCTCAACGCTACAAAGACAACCCGATTGTCGTCGGCTACGATCTCATGTGTGAGCCAAATTCCAACGAGGTGGGCAGTTTCCCCGTGGGCGATCCGCTGGACGCCTGGGATCCGGCAGATTTTTACTCACAGTACGGCGGCACGCTGTACGACTGGAACCAGTTCTACCCCGACATCACCGCCGCCATCCGCGAGGTGGACGCCGGCACGCCCATCCTGATCGGCGGGATGGCCTACAGCAGTGTCGAGTGGCTGCTGTACCTGACGCCGACCGGCGACTCGCGCACGGTCTACACGGTGCACCAGTACGATCCGTTCGTCTACACCCACCAGGAGCCTCTGCTCACCTACTCGTATCCAGGAGTATTTGACGCTGACTGGGATGGAGAGGATGACAACGTCAACCGGGCCTGGCTGGACGACCTGCTCTCGACGATTGATGATTTTGTGTCCACGCACGGCGCACCGGTGGCGGTGAACGAGTTCGGCCTGATGCGCTGGGAGCCGGGCGCGCACACTTTTATGGACGATCAGATGGATCTGCTGGAGCAGCGGGGGATCAATCACGCGCTGTGGCTGTGGGAGAGTTCGTGGTCCCCCATTCAGGAGGAGATAGACGCCTTCAACTTTCGTCACGGCCCCGATCCCAACAACCACACCGACGTAGAATCTGACCTGCAGGACGTCATCGTCGAACACTGGGGATGTAACATGACACGCCCATAAATGATAGATCGGATTGGCAAGCCGATCTATAGTTTCGCCAACGGAGAGGAGGTGGTGTGTATGTAACGTTTCGCGTTTCACGACAAACGTCAACCAACCAACATTCAAAAAAGGAGAAAAAATGTCTACCAAAAGAGTGTTACCCTTTGTTCTGGTCATCAGCGCCGTGATACTGGTAGTGGGAGTCGGTCCCCAGATCATCGGCGGCGCCCAGGCATTGCCCCCGATCCAGGAGCCGGCCCCTCCGGGCTTGACCATCCCCTACCCCGGCCGTCTGGACGATGAGTCCGGGCAGCCCGTTGCTGACGGGGACTATGATTTTACCTTCGCCCTGTACGACGCCCCAACCGGCGGGGAGCCGCTGTGGTCGGAGGCGCAGAAAAATGTGGCGGTGCAAAATGGCGCTTTCAATGCCTTGATGGGCAGCGTGAACAATATCCCGATAAAGGCGTTGACCGGCGGCAAGACCTGGCTGGCGGTGGCCGTGCGCGGGCCAGGGGAGACCGAGTTCACCGCTCTGACACCGCGCCAGCAGTTGGGCACCGCTTCGCCGGCCAGCCCGACTGCTCCGGGCAACGGAGGGTCCTGCCCCCATAGCCATTGGGGAGAGACGTGGGAGGGAGACACTGACTGTCTTACACTACGTAATACGAGTACCGGCAATGAGGCAATCCTTCCTGGCTGGCTAGCCGGCGTTTATGGCTACAGCGAGACCTGGGGTGGCGTGCATGGCCAGAGTACCAACAACATCGGCGTATATGGGCAAAGCACGAATGCCTCCGGCGTGGACGGTCACAGCACCAATGGCTACGGCGGTTTCTTCCACAGCGGCGCCGATAACCTCGACTTGGGTCTGGGTGGCGACGTTGGCCGAATCAATGCTGCCGAGAATGGGAACAGCCAATTGTATCTCTCCAGCAACGCCGACATGATCCTCAAACTGGACAATGACGGTGGAGAGAACAATGTCCTTCGCGTCAAGGACTCGGGAGGCAGCGACGCATGCACTATCAGCGAAGGCGGAGAACTGAACTGCACCGGCGCCAAGAACGCCGTCGTCGAGACAGAGAACTACGGCTGGCGCAAGCTCCACGCCGTGGAGAGCCCCGAGGTCTGGTTCGAGGACTTTGGCAGCGCCTCGCTGGTGGACGGAGAGGCCACGGTGGCCTTTGAATCCATCTTTGCCGAGACGGTCAACCTGGAGGAGGACTACCACGTCTTCGTCACCCCTCTGAGCCAGGAGCCGGTGCTGCTATTCGTCACGGCCAAGAACGATACAGGCTTCACAGTGCAAGGCGTGACGCTGGACGGCGAGCCGGCCGAATGTTCCTTCGACTACCGCGTCACCGCCAAACGGTTGGGCTATGAAGACGTGCGCATGGAGGAGACGATCTGGCAGGAGGGCGAATAATGGGCAAGAATGTTTTTTCTATCGTCCTCGTCGTCCTGGTCTGTATGCTGCTGGTTGGCGTTGCACTGGCCCAACAGGGCAGCGGACCTAGCCCGCCCACGCTGTACACCGTGGTAGAAGGCTCCACCTCCGGCGAAGGGTACCATCTAACCAGCCTGAACTGGCGAGTAAATGGCACGGCCAGTGGAGGAGGGTATCGCCTGCTCGGTCCGGCGGCTTCACCGCCACCCTCTGTAGAAGTCGGCTGCTGCTGCACCTACCTGCCGTGTACGCTGCGCAACCATTAGAACGGCGGATTCCAGGACAGTAACGGATAGGCCGGGACTGGCGTCAGAAACCTGGGGCCGGCCTTGGCCTATCTACATCTGCCGAAAATGTAACTGCTCAGGCTCACGCCGGACGACACGTCCGGCGTGAGCCACGTTCAATTTTCTTGCCCAGTGGGCGAGAAATAAAACTGCGTGTTGACACCTGCGCCCATCCCGGTTATACTGGAGGCCAGGAGGCGCAGCGATGAAATGGACAATGAGACATACCACCTTTTTGATGGGCCTGATCCTGGCGCTGGGGCTGGCATCCTTCGTGGCCTTGGCCCGGCCGGCGGTGGCCAAGCCGGCCGGCGTCACCCCGCTGCCGCCGGTCGAGGAGACGGACGGGCGAGCGGGGGCGTGTTACTCTTTCTACTACGACCCGCCTGAAGGACCCACACGTCCCTTCGTTCATAAGGCCCAGGACGCTGGCTCCCGCTGGGATCGCTTCGACTTCAACTGGCACAACCTCGAGACATCTGATGGGGTTTGGGACCCTGGTGTCCGCGATGGCTACGACACCCTGGTGAACGATCTGCACGCTGCCAAGATGAACATGGTCGGCATCCTGCTCTGGACCCCCGACTGGGCCGCCACCGGTGGAGTGACTGGCCTTCCCCATCCCAGTTTCGACCAGCGACCCTCAGACTGGCACGCGCCGGTTCCCCACGACCCAATGTCTCCCCTGGTCGCCAGCGCGGCATCTTCTCCACCCCAGGGCCTCTACCTCCCGTGGGATGACCCTAACAACTATTGGGGACGCTTTGTCTATAAAGTCGTCGACCGCTACGACAACAAGATAAAACACTGGGAGATGTGGAACGAGCCCGAGTGGCCCTACTTTTGGACCGGCACGTCCACTGATTACGCTCAACTCCTCAAGGTAGGCTACCAGGCCACCAAAGCAGCCTGCCCTGATTGCACTGTGCTCTTTGGTGGGCTGCATTACTGGATGAACACCAACTATTACAAGTGGGTGCTGAATACTCTCAATCAGTACTCGGACGCGCCGGACAACAACTACTTTTTCGACGTGATGTCGGTCCACCTCTACAGCCGTTCCTCCAGCATCTATAACGAGGTAGAGAATATCCGCAGCGGGATGACAACCTACAACGTGGGCGACCATCCTATCTGGCTCACCGAGACCGGCGTGCCGGTGTGGGGCGATGACGCGGTGGCCCCCAAAGCCAAGTACGACTATGCCGCCACCCAGGGCGAGGCCGCCGCCTACGTGATCCAATCCTACGCCAACGGGTGGGCCTCCGAGATCGAGCGGTATTTTTTCTTCCGCACCAATGATGCTGACATGGGAGAGTACTTTGGGCTGCTCCGCAACGACCACACCCTACGCCCCGCCTACGTCGCCTACCAGGTCGCCACCACCTACCTCATCTCCCCTACCTCCGTCACTCGCACATCCACCGACTCTCACATGCGCGTCACGTTGTGGGGCACGCCACACGGCAAGGTCAGCACACTGTGGAACGAGAGCCCCACCGCCGGCGTCTACACGCTTACGGCCGCGCTCCCCACCGCCACCCTCGTAGACCGCTGGGGTGTCACCGAGACCATCGCTGCGACCGGTGGCGTCTACACCTTTACCCTGCCAGGGGCCACCGCCAGCACGGTCTCTAATCCCAACGACTATATCATCGGCGGCGACCCGCTGCTCGTCGTCGAGTCCGAGACGGTCAACGAACCGCCTACCTCCACCGTCCGCTCAATGCCGGCGGTCACCTGTTCCCCCACATTCACCGTCACCTGGGAGGGGCACGACAACGAGTCGGGCGTCTGGTTCTACGACGTGCAGATGCGCGACGGCGCCGGCGAGTGGGCCGACTGGCAGTCCTCGACCACCGTCACCTCCAGCCAGTACACCGGTGAACACGGCCACACCTACTACTTTCGCTCACGGGCCACTGACCACGTCGGCAACCACGCAGACTGGCCCGAGTCATCTCAGGTTTCCACTACACTCGACCTTTCCAGCACGTTCCATCTCAGCATCGAGGCCTTGTTCGCCGACGAGAATCGCAACGGCGTGTGGGACCCCATCAGCACGACGGATGAGATCACTTTGACCGAGGTGGCGCTGAGTTTCCGCGATGGGGCCGGACAGAACGTCGTCACTCCCACCATCGGAGACTCATGGGAGTTCACCACGACCGTCTATGCCGGGCAGACCTACCACCTGTGGGCTGAGAGCGCCGACAATGTGCGCGCTCTGTGGTTTACCTGGTCGCGAGGTGGGGAGGTGTACACGGCCACATACTCGGCGTTGGGCCTGTGGCCGGCGACGCGGAGTTACCTGCCGCTTGTCCTGAGGTAACTCGAAGGGCTTGTCCTGCGCAGTGGGGGATGCGCATCCAGCGGCAGTTGAAACTGCACTAACGGCTGCCAAGTCGGCCTTCGCCGACTGATTTTAACCCGCGAAGGCGGGTTTCGCAAACGTTGCCGCGACTTTTAGTCGCCAAGCTGAACAGTAACGCTTGGAAAAAAAGGCACCGCCGTGAACAGGCGGCGCCGGGCTGACTTTTATTTCTTGCTAACCTGCTGCTGGCGCGTGCAGTGTCCGGGCCTGTGCCCGGACGCGCGACCGCGACACCACGAACACGATTGCCCCCACCACCGACGCGATGGACACGAGGGAGCCCAACACGGCTGCGCCAATTACCACCGTCCGTCGCGGCCGCTTCGCCGGCGAAATCTGGTGCCTGGCATTATCCACCAATTCCCTCCCCAGGCTGCGCACAAAAGCCGCTGACGGCTGTACCGGCTGCATACTTTGCTGCAAGTGTTCGGCCAGTTGGAGCAGCGGAGATAGCCGGTTACGTTCCTCGGCGGTCACACTGAGCCGCTGCATAACTTGCGCTCCGCCAGTCAGCCCCTCGGCGTGGGCTGCCAGTACCTCAGCCATTCGTCTCTTGTTCATATTGCGTCCTCCCGTCCGTTCTCCTCGCTGACTAATTCCTTGCGCAGTGCCACCAGCGTCCGGTGGTAGAGCGACTTGATGGCCCCCTCTGTCCGTCCCATCACCTGTCCAATCTCGACATTGCTCATCTGTTCGACAAACTTGAGAATGAGCAATTGTTGCCGCTCCGGTGGCAACCGGCGGACCGCATCAAGCAGCCAGTCCTGTTCCTCGTGCTCTTCAGCCAGGGCAATGGGACCCTCTCGCCTGGGCATCCTCGTCACCAATTCATCCAGCGAGATGATCTGCCGCCGGCTGTGGTCTCGGTGCCAGTTAGCCACCAGGTTGTGCGCAATGCGGTACAGATACGCCGAGAAAGGGGCGCCCCGATCCACGTAACGAGAAAAGTGTTTTAACGCCCGGTAGAACGTGCGCGCCGTCAAGTCTTCCGCGTCGTGGTGATTGCTCGTGCGGTAGTAAATATAGTTATAGATGTTGCCCACGTACCGCTCGTACAGGAGGCCGAACATCTCTGGGTCCTCCTTTGCACGGGCAACGAGTGCCGCATCACTCTCTTCGTGCACACTCTCCACTTGTACTTCCCCTTTCTCATCTGATAGGGGGATGAGCGAACGGCATCTCAATCATGAGAACACCGTTGCTCCCTCTCGGTTGCGTCACTCTGTTGACGCGACACCAGTATAACAGAGGAATGGTGGCCGGTCAACTTTTGCTTCCTGCATACCTTGTCATTCTGGCCCTTTTATGCTACACTTGCTACCTACTCAATGTCATCAAGGATTGTAAAGACCTGCCAGGTTTCCACCAGAGCTTTTGTGAGCCAGATTCGACACGATTAACAGTGTATTTCCGTTCGAAAGTGCCTCATAAAACCTGACAGGTCTGGTTCTCATCTCTTGATGACATTGGCTATCCACTCAAACTAGATCGAGGGAGAACTATGCACAAACGCGCGCTGGTTGTAGGAATGACATTAGTGATGATTCTGCTCATTGTGGGCTCGCCGGGCTGGGCAGCGCCGCAGCCTCAAGCACGATCGGTCATCACCCACCCAACCGACGGGATGACCGTCAGCGGTGTGGTGGAGGTCGCAGGCATCGCCACCCATCCCAATATGAACTTTTACCAGTTGCGCTACGCCGCCGGACCGGAGGAGACTGGCGGCTCTCAATGGGTAGATTTTGCCATCGTCGAAGGAACGCAAGTGGAGAATAATGTGCTGGGTGCATGGGATACCACTACCCTCCCCGATGGCCAGTACACGTTGGCACTTGCCGTCTGGGGGACGGGGGACGACCCCGGTAATCCCTATCTCTTCTTCGTCAGGCGCCTTACCGTGAACAACGCCCAACCCGTCGAGACGCCGACGACCGAGCCGCCAACACCAGAACCGATGCCCACCGCCGTCGCCGGGCCGACGCATACGCCGGTCTCTGTCGAGCAGCCCGCCACCTCCACGCCGCGACCATCCCCCACACCCCTCGAAGGGGAGGGCGAGGAGATCCCTACGCCTGTCGTGGGCGAGGGTGAACAGCCAGGTTTTACATTTGATGTTGACACACTACGCCAGGCTTTTTGCAACGGTGGCCTGATCACCACGTCACTGCTTGCCTTGTGGGGGTTGTACCTGTTGGCAAAGGCCATCGTGCGCTGGTTCCTACGCCGGCGCACGAATCGGCCTCCAGGTGGGATGTAGCAGTGGAACCCTATCCTTCGACAGCCTCAGGACGTAGCCTCATCGCCGGATTGGGCAATCCAGGCCGAGAATACGCCGCGAACCGGCACAATGTCGGCTTTCGCTGCGTCGAGCATCTGGCCGTTGCCCACGGCCTGGCCTTTGATAAGCGGCAGAAGCGGGCCCGCGTCGCCCTGGGAGCCATCGGGGAGTGGCGCGTCATCCTGGCTCAACCGCAGACGTTTATGAACGAGAGCGGGCGCGCGGTCGCTCCATTGGCTCATTTCTATCGCGTGCCACTAGAGCGCTTGCTCGTGGTCTACGACGACCTCGACCTGCCGCCAGGCACGGTGCGCCTGCGGCCGGAGGGAGGCAGCGGCGGCCACAAGGGAATACGCTCCATCATTGAGCACCTGGGCAGCCAGGAATTTGCTCGCCTGCGCATCGGCATTGGTCGCCCGCCGGGGCGGATGAACCCGGCCGCCTACGTGTTGCAGGATTTCTCGGCGGAAGAAGAACCGCTGCTGGCGGAAACGTTGGAACGGGCCGTGGCCGCTATCGAGACCTGGTTGCGCGAGGGGATAACGGTGGCGATGGATCGTTATAATCAAAGGACTCGTTTGCTGCCTAGCGAATGAATTCGCAGCAACATCTGCCAAGTTGCCCTGCGGCGACTGGGACAATCGGCGCAGGCCGATTTTGCAAGCGTCACACGCGGTTTCAACGTATCTGCTCAATAAAGTGGGGCAATGTAGCCGAGGTTTCCATACCTCGCGGGCATAACGCGCTATGGAAAGCGCGGCTACGTTAAAAGTGCCCCAGAATATTGAGATGATACGTTTCAACCGCCGTGCGGCCATTCCCGTGATTTACTCATGTCATACCATAGCCAATTCCAATGCATCCGTGGCTGCGGCCGCCATTACTCCATCTACGACGTCATCTACCGCTGCGAAGACTGCGGCGGGCTGCTGGACGTGGAGCACGATCTGGAAGCGCTCGAGACCCGCAGTGGGGCCGAGTGGAAGGCGCTGTTCGAGCAGCGCACCCGCTCCATCGAGTGGCCCTACAGCAGCGGCGTGTGGAGTAAAAAGGAATGGGTCTGCCCCCAGGTGGAGCTCTCCAACGTCGTCTCATTGGGCGAGGGGAACACCGCTCTCCTGCGGGTCGAGCAACTGGGGCGCGAGAGCGGCCTGCCCGACCTGTGGGTCAAGCAATGCGGCACCAGCCACACCGGGTCGTTCAAAGACCTGGGAATGACAGTGCTGGTCTCAGTCGTAAAGCAGATGATCAGCGACGGGAAGCCGATCCGGGCGGTGGCCTGCGCCTCCACCGGCGACACCTCGGCCGCGCTGGCCGCCTACTGCGCCGCCGCTGGCATCCCCGCCATCGTCTTTTTGCCCCGGGGCAAAGTCTCCACCGCGCAACTGGTCCAGCCTATCGCCCACGGCGCGCTGGTGCTGGCGCTCGACACTGACTTTGACGGCTGCATGCGCATCGTGCAGCAGGTGACGGCCGACCAGACCATCTACCTGGCCAATTCGATGAACTCGCTGCGCATCGAGGGCCAAAAGACGGTGGCTATCGAGATCACCCAGCAACTGGGCTGGCAGGCGCCGGACTGGGTGGTCATCCCGGCGGGCAACCTGGGCAACGTCAGCGGACTGGGCCGGGGCTTTCTGATGATGAAAGAGTTGGGCCTGATTGACCAGTTGCCGCGCATCGCCTGCGCCCAGGCCGCAAACGCCAACCCGCTCTACCTGAGTTACCTGGCGGGGTTCGAGGAATACCGGCCGGTGCCGGCGCAAAAGACGCTGGCCAGCGCCATCCAGATCGGTGCGCCGGTCAGTTACGAGCGGGCGGTAAAGGTATTGCGGGCTTTTGACGGCGTGGTCGAGCAGGCCAGCGAGGATGAACTGGCCGATGCGTCCGCCCGCGCCGACCGGGCCGGTCTATACTGCTGCCCCCAGACCGGCGTAGCGCTGGCGGCGCTGTTCAAACTGGTGGAGCGGGGCCAGATTTTGCCGGAACATCGCGTCGTCGTCATCTCCACCGCTCACGGACTAAAGTTCACCCGCTTCAAGGTGGACTACCACGAGCAGACGCTGGCAGACGTGGTCGCCCGCCACGCCAACCCGCCGCTAGAGTTGCCGGCCGACGTTCAGGCGGTGCGCCAAGCGATTGACCGGGCGATTGGGTAGCGGCTGAGATCACATCGTAGGACAAGTTGCTAACTTGACTAACTGCGCAAGTTGCGTTATCCTTATTACGTTTTACGCATTACGCTTGGGGGTGGTTGGGGCCCGGTGGCTTCCCCGGTCTTCAAAACCGGTGGCGGGCCGCGCAGAGCGGGCCGCGGTGGGTTCGACTCCCATCCACTCCCGCCAGCAAAAAGGCAGGGCCGCTGAACAAACTCAGCGGCCCTGGTTCTTTGTGCGCACCGTATCCTGTCAGAGCCGTTCCCTCAACTCGGTCACTTTTTCGCGCAACTGCACGATGCGCGCCTGCGTGTCCTTCTCCCCGGCGAAACGGGTGAGGCGATGCTTGCTAAAGGCTAGTTCCGTCGCCAAACGGTAATAGCGGCCCAGATTCCACCACCGCCTCCAGTCGCCTTTGAGCAGAGCGTTCGTCCGCGCCGCCACCCGCTTGACGTAAGAGCACACCACGTTGTAATCCTCCTGAACCAGCGTGCCCAGTTCCACCTCGTCGGCCAGGAAAGTGACGATCCGGCGCTGCTCCAGCACCGAGGCCCACACGATGATGACAAGCAGCACCAACACGCCGCCCCAGTCAGAGATAAAGGCGATCAGACAAGGCCAGCACAATTCACCGCCCAGCGTCACACCGCCGTTGTGAACACCGTGAGCCATCATCCCTAGAAGCAAGCCCACGACAGGTGCGCTGATCTTGACCAGCCAGTTGTTTGCGGTGCGCGCCAACGCCACCCCCAGGCCGGTCAGGCCGGTGAACAGGGCGTGGTTGAGACCAAAGATAAAGGCGCGGAGTGCTGCCAGTAGACCCATTCCAACCAGGCCACCTGCGAAAAATGCACCGCCGAAATAAAGCACGTTCTCCACGGCGGCGAAACCGAAACCCACCAGTCCGCCGTAGATGATGCCGTCAAGGGGACTATCAATCTCCTTGCGGAAGAGAAGTAGTAGAAACACTACCGCCATCCCCTTGAATATCTCTTCGGCGATGGGAGCAACCACGGCCACACCGACCAGGTTAGCGGCCACCGGCTCGACAAAGTAAGAGATGGGAATGTCCAAAACGAATTCGGCGATGATGGAAAAGATGATGGCGGGGACCGCGCCCCACAGGAAAGCGGCGATGAGCAAGCCCAACGGCTCCTTCTCGTAGCGGTCAAACCACCACAAGACGAGCGCGTAGACGACCATCGGCAGGATGCCGACAGTGAGGACGAGTAGGATGCCGATCAGGATTGCCATAGACGGGCTCCGCCAGGCGTGGCCCGGGTGCTCCCAGGCCGCGGGTCATTCATCGCAGTTCCAGTGCTTTTTTCAACCGAACGTCTACCTCGGCTATCAGGCACTTGCTTAGTCGCCCCAGGCGACCTGTCAGCAGTGTGCGATCTAGCGTCATCAGTTTTCCACACCGCACCAGCGATGTCACCCGACTACCACTCCTCGTCTCAGGCTGTCGCCCATTCAAACCGCTCCTTCAGGTCATCGTCGCTATACAGGTCAGGCTCGTTGGCCAGCCAGTCAAACGCTCCTCCTTGCATGGCTAGATAAGATAGTTCGCCGGCGCTCGGCTCACTAAGGTTCAATTCCGGCCTGCTCATCACAGCGGTCATTATACGCAGCGTGGCCTCCAGCACGTCGGCCAGGGCCGTGCTTGCCTCTGGTGAAAGGTGGATCTTGAGCCGCTGGCGAGTTGCACCGGCCAGCCGTGCCTGTTGAGCCAGCGTGTACAATTGCGTCCAGGTAGCCTGTCCAACAGTCATTGTACCCTCTCCCTCTAGGGCAATCGCTTTTATCCTGATCTCTTGCCCATTTGTCATTCTGAGCGACCGTAGGGAGCGAAGAATCTCGATTTCGCCGCGCAAAGAGGAGATTCTTCGTCGCTTCGCTCCTCAGAATGA
>Ga0136651_10001342_pt1 | contig 13539 bp, 13 predicted proteins | sample Mar14236cmmetaG_FD_94867 | JGI IMG/M metagenome (GOLD analysis project Ga0136651, IMG submission 94867) | Marine hydrothermal vent microbial communities from Guaymas Basin, Gulf of California to study Microbial Dark Matter (Phase II) - Marker... ...
CACCGCAAGGATGTCGAAAAGAACTCCAATAATCCATTGATGCTTTACGGTTACGGCGCCTACGGGATGAGCATGGATCCCTGGTTTTCGATCAGCCGGTTGAGCCTGCTTGACCGCGGCTTCGTTTATGCCATCGCCCATGTGCGCGGCGGCGGCGAGATGGGACGTTACTGGTACGATGACGGTAAACTGCTGAACAAGATGAATACTTTCACAGACTTTATCGCCTGCGCCGAACACCTGATTAAAGAGAATTATACGTCAAAAGACAGACTGGTAATCGGCGGCGGAAGCGCCGGCGGCCTTCTGGTCGGGGCGGTCGTGAATATGCGGCCCGACCTGTTCAAGGTGGTTATAGGCGATGTCCCCTTTGTCGATGTCATGAATACCATGCTTGATGAAAGCATCCCGCTGACAGTTCTTGAATACGAGGAATGGGGCAACCCGAACGAAGAGCAGTATTACGACTACATGATGAAATACAGCCCCTATGATAATGTCGAGGCCAAAGATTACCCGAACATGCTGATCACCGCCGGTCTCAACGACACCCGTGTCCAGTACTGGGAGCCGGCCAAGTGGACGGCCAGACTGCGGGCCATGAAAACCGACAACAATCGCCTCCTCCTGAAAACCAATATGGGCGCCGGGCACGGCGGTAAATCGGGCCGTTATGAGCGGATCGAAGAAATCGCCTTCGAGTATGCCTTCATGCTGGATATTCTGGGAATTACGAAATAGAGCCTAGTACAATATAACTCAAAAAATAAAGCGCACCGATCAATCAATCGATGCGCTTTTATTATCTGCGACTCATTCCATCTCTTCGACTTTACGGGCATCTTCACGGGCAAAGAAATACGGCAGACCCTCCTCGACACCCCTTTTCCGGGTGCATACCAGAAAGCTGACCGATTCGAATATAGCCAGTACCTGGTCAGGCGGGGCCCCCGGTTCCAGATTACGGTAGCTTTTGCCCACCTCGATTTTCATATTGGGGATCTGCTGATGAGTCGGATAAACGGTTAGGGCCCGGATACGCTTTTTCCTCAGCCTGATATTCAGACTTTTCTCCAGCCGCTGGCGAAGCTCCTCGATTTCCTCCGGCGTAAGCATGATTGGCGACTTATTTTCTCTTCTGCGGTTTAATCATCTTTTCCGGGGCCAGCAACTGATCGAGTTGCTTTTTGGACAGCAGGTTTTTCTCAAGCACCAGTTCGTACACGCCGCGGTTGCTTTCAAGCGCCTCTTTTGCCAATTCCGAACAAATCTCATATCCAAGCTTCGGAACCAGTGCCGTTACCAGACCGATACTCCGTTCCACCATTGTCCGGCAACGTTCCTCGTTGGCCGTAATTCCCTCGACACAGCGATGCCTCAATGTCACCATGCCGTTTTTAAGCATCTCGATCGATTCGAAAATCGATTGGGCTATAATCGGCTCCATAACATTAAGCTCGAGTTGCCCGGCCTCGGCCGCCAGGGTGACCGTCAGATCGTTACCGATCACCTTGAAGGCTATCTGGTTGACCACTTCGGGTATGACCGGGTTGACCTTGCCCGGCATGATCGATGACCCCGGCTGCATCGGGGGAAGATTGATCTCGTTCAGTCCGGCTCGCGGCCCCGATGAAAGCAGGCGCAGATCGTTGGATATCTTCGACAGCTTTACCGCCAGCCGCTTGGTGGCCGACGAATACATCACGAAGGCGCCGGTATCCTGTGTCGCCTCGACCAGATTTGGCGCCAGGATCACCTTGAGGCCGGTGATTTCCCGCAGATGCCGCATTACTTTTTTGCTGTATCTTGGATCGGTGTTTATGCCGGTCCCTATCGCCGTTCCGCCCATATTTACTTCAAGAAACAGGTCGGCATTATCGCGAAGCCGTTCGACCTCTTCGTCGAGTGTCGCCGCGTAGGCCTCGAATGTTTGCCCGAGTGTCATCGGGACGGCATCCTGGAGCTGGGTGCGGCCCATCTTGATCATCCGTGAAAATTGCTTTGCCTTTATTCTGAAGGCCTTGATCAGATTATTGAGCACTTCGACCAGCTTCTTATTGGAATTGATCAGGGCGATGTGAAGCGATGTCGGGTAGGCATCGTTGGTGGATTGCGACAGATTGACATGATTGTTTGGATGACAATATTTGTATTCGCCCTTCTCATAGCCGAGTATTTCCAGCGCCCGGTTGGCGATCACTTCGTTGGCATTCATATTGGTCGAGGTTCCGGCTCCACCCTGGATAATGTCTACCACGAAATGCGGGTGCCAGCGTCCGTTGATGATCTCGCCGCAGGCCTGGATAATGGCATCGGCAACCGGCTTGGATAACAGCCCCAAATCGAAATTGGCCCTGGCGGCGGCCATCTTGACCATCGCCAGCGCCTCGACCAGCACCGGGAACTGAAACAGCGATATGCCGCTGATATTGAAATTTTCAAGCGCCCGCAGGGTCTGGACACCATAATAGAATTCGTACGGAACCTCGCGCTCACCCAGGAGATCATGCTCGCGGCGGGTCCGTCCCGATACATACTGTGCCCCGGCGTTGACCACCCGGGTGCTGGTCTGCCGCATCCGGCGCGAAATAACCCGGGCAATCCGTGAAAGTATCTTGACAGCAATATCGGAATCGGCCGCGGCCATTTCGGCGAACTTGTCCCGGCTGATGGCAAACACGGTGGTTTTGATCATCGCCCGCCCGGAAGTCGAGTGCGGGTAATCATCCATCAGTGAACCCTCACCCAGGAAATCATATTTGGTGAATATCGACAGCCTTTTTTCCTCGCCGAACGGTGTCTTTTTGAACAGCTCTATCTCACCGCTGTAAATAATATATAGATTTTTGCGCGGACTGTTTTCCTGAAAAAGCAGGTCGTCTTTCTCGAATACCTGCTCTTCCATATTCCGGGAAACCCGGCGGCACTCGTCGTCGTCAAGTTCGGCAAAAAGCTCGATCGATTTTATGAACTCGTTTATAAGATTTGTCTTCATTTTCAAAACCCCGCTTTATTCGCCCCAGATTTATTGGCATATTCCTTTTGCGAGGGAAAATAGCCCAAGATTATGAATTTGGCAAATGATTTAAATCGCCAGGGCGGTCGGATTTAATATCCCGGTTTTTCCGCTATAAAGATCATTTCCGGAGAATTGTCCGCTAGTGATGATTTATCGTAATTCCCGAACAACTCGACTATTCTAAATCCGCAACGGGCAAGCAAATGTTCGACTTCATAGCGGAATAAATATCTCATATTAAACGCATGAACATAGCGCTCGGTCTGGCCGTTGACAGATGTAACATAATATATAAGTTCCACATCCATATATTGCTCCGGGCGGTTGATCTTTGGGATCCGGCCAGTCCGGCGAAGTTTCCGGCCGTCAGTTATCGTAACTTCCGGAAGATCCTCGATTTCCTTTCCCGACGGCAGTGAAGCGATACGTTTGAGATCCGGATTGAAAATATCCAGGATAAATTTCCCGCCCGGTTGAAGGTGGTTATATATGCAGGTGATACATGAAATTTGATCTTCCAGTGTAATCAAATGCTGAAACGCTCGGAAGGGGGATGTGGCCAGTCCAAAAGTTTTTTCAAGATCGAATGTCCGCATATCTCCCATTACCGTTTCGGCATTTTGCCTGATTTCCGGCGGTTCCTTCTCCAGCTTTTCACGGCATTTGGTCAGCATGAACTCCGATAAATCCAGCCCGGTGATTTGTATCCCCTCGCAGGCAATCGGTATAAGCACCCGGCCCGTTCCGCAACCCAGCTCAAGAACCGGGCCGCTTGATTCGCGGGCATATCCGGTATAAAAATCGAGGTCGCCGCGATTGATATACGCCGGTACCAGATCATATAACATTGCCGTAAACGGCGCATCCGAATAGTCTCCCCGCTGAATCATTACCGGCACATCCTCCCGATTGAATTTTCGATTCGATTTGATTCCGAATAGTCTGAAAATACAAGAATCGCAAATTATTCGTAATTGTCAATCATCAATTTTCATGACATGAGATTTCTATTCGTATAAAAAACATTGTCTGCTTGCGATATGGGAGATTTTGTGTTAAGTTAGCCTTCTTGAGTTGATATTGAAAGGCGGAAACGTATTTGAAAACATATCTCGATTGCGTTCCCTGCTTTATCAGGCAGGCCTTCGATGCTGTCAGTTTTGTCACCGATGACGAGGCTGTCCGGGAAAAAGTCCTCCGCGAGGTCCTTGTGGCCGTGGCCGAAATGGATTATAAACAGTCGCCGCCCCTGATGGGCCAGGTTATCCACCGCCTGATAAGAAAACATACCGGCAACGATGATCCCTACAAAGATATTAAAATCCGGTACAACCGTTATGCCTTGAATCTGTACGAGCGGTTAAAAGGGAAAATCGAAAGTTCCGATGATTCTCTCCAGACTGCCGTGCGGCTGGCCATCGCCGGAAATATTATCGACTTCGGGGCCAAACGCGATCTCGATATCAGTGCCGTGTACCGCGCCATAGATCATGCACTTAAAACCGATCTGGACCAGGATACACTCGAAAAAATGCGCCGTAAAATCGATCAGGCCGGAAAAATAATGTATATCGGCGACAATTCCGGAGAAATCGTCTTCGACCGATTATTGATTGAGATTCTACCCAGAGAAAAAATCACTTTTGTCGTCCGCGGATATCCGGTGCTCAATGATGCCGTTATGGAAGATGCTCGCATGACCGGGATGACGGAGCTGGTTGATGTCATCGACAATGGCTCCGATGCGCCGGGCATGATACTCGATGATTGCTCCGAGCATTGCCGCGAGATAATGCAAAATGCTGATCTGATAATCGCCAAGGGGCAGGGCAATTTCGAGACGCTGTTTGGTTTCGATAAAGAGATTTTTTTCCTTTTCAAGGCTAAGTGCCCGGTGGTGGCCGGACATGTCGGCGTCGAAGAAGGCGACATAGTTATTTATAGGAATGTTGAAGGATAAAATCAGTCGACATCTGTCCTCCGCAACATGGTTTTAATGGCCCTTGGATAGCCATCCCAATCTAAGCCATTGTAAATCAACATAATAACGCAAAATCTGCCCCTCTAATGTAAAAAAGTCGATAAAAACCTCGCAAAAATTAATAAAATCAATTGACAACATTATATATATTAATATTATTAATATATGATGAAACAAAATTAATATTATGGCGTAGATAATATTAAATAAATCAATTTCGGAGAATATATGACCAAAGACTGGCAGGAATTGACCAAAATGACCGGCGATGAACCGCTGGTTATCGAGAAAGTGCGGCTGAAAAACCGCGATATTACCGTCGAGGGCTCATTCGAACTGCCGCCGCTGGCAAAATTAACTGCCGATGATCAGATTTTTGCCGCCGCTTTTATCGGATCTCACGGATCGATCAAACAGATGGAACAGACTTTCGGGGTCAGCTACCCGACTATCAAAAACCGGCTCAACAAGATCGCCGAAAAACTTGATTTTGTTAAAATCGAAACGATCGCCGACAAAAATGAAATACTCGGCCGTCTCGAACGGGGGGAAATCACGCCCGATGAAGCCATCAAGCAGTTAAAGGGGGAATAAACCGCTCAGGTGGGAGGTAATCAATTATGTCTACAACAACTCTGGAAATTCTCAACCTGCTGTCCGTGGGAAGGATTACGGTCAATGATGCAATTTCGATGATGCGATCAAGCGGAAAAGTTATTACCGATATGAATATGTTTAACGGTATCGGTATCATCCCGCCGCCGCATCGCATCGGCTCGATTATAGTTCACGAAAACAATGTTGATTTTTTGAATCCTTTTTAAGAGGAGGATGATATGTCTGAAGAACGCCGTCAAATTTTGAATATGCTGGCGGAGGGCAAAATCACTGCCGACGAGGCCGAGCGTTTGCTCGATGCGGTCGGCGAGAAAACGACCCCGCCGGAACCGCCCAAAAGCGAAGCCAAAGCTGAAGCCTATTGCAAGCCCGGTTCGGGAGGCAGCCCCAAATGCATGAGGATAGTGGTCAAGGGCAAGAAAGGCAAGGGGGATAATGTCAATATCAGGGTGCCCCTTCAGCTTTTCCGCGCCGGGGTCAAACTTGGTTCGATTATGCCGTTCGATGTCGGCGAAAAGGTCAGCGCCAGGCTGAAAGAAAAAGGTATCGATCTCGATATCAAGAATGTGAACGAGGGTTCGCTGGATAAAATATTCGAGGCTTTGCAGGCGATGAGTATCGATATCGACGAGGATGACGAGAGCGTCAAAATATTCTGCGAATAGCAGGACTGTAACACACTCCTGACAGGGACAGCACCATCGTGCTATCCCTGTATTGTAAATTTTTATTCCATATGCTTCAGCAGATCATTTACCAATCCCCCCTGCATTTCTTCCTTGCAAATGATCCTCAATTATCCGATAGTTGTATATAAATATGATGAAAACCAAGACCATCAAACAGATTGCCGGGTGGTTGCTCGCCGCGGTTATTATATATTTCCTCGCCAAAACCATACACAATAATTGGGCCGAACTGAAAAACTGGGACTGGCGGATCGACTGGCTCGATGCTGTCCTGGCCGTTCTGTTTCTTGCCACGGCCTATATTACCGCCAGCCAGGGCTGGCGGACAATACTCCACGGTTTCGGTCATCATGTCAAACTGCATGAATCTTTCCGCGTGGTCTATCTGGCCAATCTTGGTCGCTACATCCCCGGCAAAGTATGGCAGGTGATCGGCATGGTCGGACTGGCCAGGGAAGTGAATGTCCCGGCGAAAACTTCGCTGGCCTCGTTTGCGCTGGTGCAAGCTTATGCTCTTCCTGCTTCGTTCCTGCTGGTCCTGATGTTACTCGGTGGTTTCGATATGCCCGCCTCACTGGTCGTTTATAGCAATATTGTCTATATCTTCATGGCGGTCGTTTTTCTGCTTTTTCTTATTCTATTTATCTGGCCCGCCGGACTCGATTGGGCGCTCAACAAGATTCTCAAGCTGTTCAGGCAGGAATCGATCAGTTATAAACCGAGTTTCCAGAATCGTATCGCCATTTTTATCTGGTATATTATCACCTGGCTTTTGTTCGGGTTTTCATTTCACTTTTTCCTGAAAGCATTGATCGCTCAGCCGCCGCTCAGCGCATCCTTTACCACCGGCGCCTATATCGCCGCGTACAATCTTGGCTATATCGCGATAATCTCGCCGGGAGGGCTGGGAGTCCGCGAAGGTGTCATGACCCTGCTTCTGGCTGGATCACTGGGTCAGCCGATAGCCGCCTCGATCGCCCTGATCCACCGGGTGCTGATCACCATCGCCGAGGCTGTAATGTCGCTTCTGGCGCTTTTGACCTATAAACTGAAATGATTTTGTCCCCTGATTGCGCATTTTCCACGATTATCACCTCTTTGCCGCACAAATGATTAAATGATTCGGCCCACCGCCGATAGAAAATTATATAGGTTTTTCAATATTCCCGGAGCAATAACGCGTAAATATTGTTACGTTTATTATGAAAGACGAAGTTATCAGCAAGAATAGTCAGGAAAACATGGTTGATGTGACCCCGTTCGCCATCAAAGATTGTGCGCTTATTGTCCGTATCTGCGACCTTCTCCCGGCGATAAACCTTCGGGAGCTTCATGAACGGGTAGCCAACTGCCCGGTGGATTCATTGTACCACCATTTCTGTGAAACCGCTATCCGTCCCTCGTTTGATGATCCGGAGTTTCATAACGATTTCGCTCGCTGGGCCAGAAGGGCGCTTCATGATCATGTCCTGGCTGAACGGCTGGAGATCCTGCACCCGTATTCATTCCCCCATATGGAAGAGCTCCGCAAAGAGATACTCGATATTATCGCTGACCGGTTGAGCGAGATTCACTACATCCCCTGGGCGTTGCACGATCAGGCGTTCTTTTTCAAGCAAGCCACCACGGTTGTGTTCGACACCAACCGCATCATCGAAACACCGGAGCATCTTTGCGATGCCGTCAAGGAGATGTCCACCAGCTCGCTGTATTATCATTTCTGGGAAGCCCGACGGCGGACCCCGGAGAAAATCGACGATTTTTCATTCTGGTTAAAAGGCTGGAACGACAGGGGTAAACCGCTGATCGATGCCTTCTCCCGTATAGACTTTTATTTTATGAGCCTGAAAGAATTACAGGATAAACTTTGCACTGTTATGGAAGAGGTCGGAAAAACATGGCGGAAGAAGTAAAATCAATACAATTGTATGAAGATGTCGTCGGTCCGGCCGTCTTAAATCAGCTCCGCCAGCTGGCCGGCAATCTCGAGGGCCTCAAGGTCATTCATGTCAATTCGACCAAAACCGGCGGAGGTGTCGCCGAGATTTTGTCGTGGATGATACCATTCATGCGCGAACTGGGAATAGATGCATCATGGGAGGTGATCGGCGGCAATAAGCCCTTTTTCCATACGACCAAACTGTTTCATAACGGTCTGCAGGGCAATCAGGTCAACCTGGCACCGCATCATATCCAAGCCTACGAAGAGACCAATCGACAAAACGCCGATAGGTTGCGGGATAAACTTGAAGATGCTGATATTGTCTTCATTCATGATCCACAGCCGGCCATGCTTTTACAGCTTTGCCCGAATCGCCGCGGCAAATGGATCTGGCGCTGTCATATTGACGCATCCCAGCCATTTCGCCCGGTCTGGAAATACTTGCGGCCTCATTTTGAAAGCTATGATGCCAGCATTTTCTCGATGGCGGAATTCACCCGCGCCCTGCCGCATCCGCAATTTTTGGTCGCGCCAAGTATCGATCCCCTGAGTTTAAAAAATGTCGACCTTCCGCAATCAGAGATAGAAAACACCTGCCGGCAGTTCGATCTCGATCCGGATAAACCAATCCTGACACAGGTCTCCCGATTTGACCGATTCAAAGATCCGCTGGGTGTCATCTACGGTTACCGCCTGATTAAAAAAAGCTGCCAGGCTCAACTGGTTCTGGCCGGGGGAGGAGCCGATGACGACCCCGAGGGCGCCGAGGTGTTGCGTGAAGTCAAAGAAGCCGCTATGGATGACCCCGATATACACATTCTTCTTCTGCCGCCCGACGCCCATCGAACCATCAACGCCCTCCAACGGGCCTCGGATATAATTATCCAGAAATCAACCCGTGAAGGATTCGGTCTAACCGTCACCGAGGGACTCTGGAAAGGAAAACCGGTCATCGGAGGTCATGTCGGCGGTATCATACTGCAGGTGATCAATCATCACACCGGCTTTCTGGTCAACTCTCCCGAAGGTATGGCTCAGCGAATCCGTTATCTGTTTAATCACCGGGAAATAATCGACAGTATGGGGGAAAAGGGAAAAGAATTTGTTCGTGAAAATTTCCTTTTAACCCGGCACCTCAGAGAGTATCTTACCCTTATGGTAGGATTGCGCCGCGGGTTTGCCGACAGACTGATTGCCGCGGCATAACTTGATCGATTATCGGCCGGTTTTGTTTTGCATGATTTAATCGAAAATTTTTTCCGAAGACTATCGCAAGCCGAATGCCGCTTGCTTCTTCTTGACTACGACGGCACCCTGGCGCCGTTCAGGATCGAGCGGGATCAGGCCTTTCCATATCCCGGAGTGGAAAACCGGCTGAATCGAATTATATCCCGTGAAAAAACCAGGCTTTTTATAATCTCCGGCCGCGCCATCGCCGACCTGAAGCCGCTTCTAAAACTTAAAAAATACCCCGAAATATGGGGCAGTCACGGCCGCGAAAAACTATCCGCCGATGGAAAATACTCCCTGCTTGAAATGGATGAGGAACAAAAAAATGGACTCGAGATTGCCGCTAACTTCATATTGGAAAACAACCTGAATGATTATCTCGAACGCAAACCGGTTTCGCTGGCGATACACTTCCGCGGTCTCGAAAAAAATAAAATACTTGAGTTAAAAGATAAAATTACGGATAATTGGAACAGGTTGGAACGTGAATATAATCTGACATACTCAAAATTCGACGGCGGCCTGGAGCTAAAAATCCCCGGTTTCGATAAAGGTTCGGTCGTAAAAAATATATTGGCAGGTTTTTCACATCCGTGCCTGACAGCTTATCTGGGAGATGATCTGACCGATGAAGATGCCTTTAAAGTTCTGCCGGAAACGGCACTAAGTATCCTGGTCCGGCCCGATTTCAGAGAAACCGCCGCCACGGCGTGGATAAAACCGCCGGAGGAACTGATCGAATTTTTGGACAGGTGGATCAAAATAGATGATACCGAGTAAAAAATTTGCAGATCTCAAACCGATCCTGGTTTCCAATCGTCTGCCGATTAAACTTGATTATATCGACGACAAATGGAGTTTGTCGCCCGGATCCGGGGGACTGGTCACCGCCCTGGCCCCGGTTCTCAAGAACCACGAAGGTATATGGATCGGCTGGCCGGGCGCCGAAATAACCGACGAGATCAGCGATCTGCTCGATCAATCGATAACCGAGATCGGTTATCGGCTGGGTATTATAAATCTTGATGGCGGGGAAATCGAGGGGTACTACCGCGGATTTTCCAATGAGGCGCTCTGGCCGCTGTTTCATGATCTGCTCGATCACTGCAATTTTGATTCGACCCAGTGGGAAACATACCAGAAAGTCAATTACAAATTCGCCCGGGCCGTGGCCGAAAAGGCCGAAAAATACGGCTTTATCTGGGTCCAGGATTATCAACTCATCCTCGTCGGTCATTTTCTCAATGAAATGGGCTTCAAAAATCGAACCGCCTTTTTCCTTCACGTCCCCTTTCCGCCCAAAGATATTTTCATAAAATTACCGTGGCGGCAGGAAATCCTCGAGGCTCTTCTGGCTTATCGCCTGATCGGCTTCCAGACCGAGCGTGACCGGCGGAATTTTATCCACTGCGTCAGACACCTGATACCCTCGGCTCATATCAGTCACCACCGCAAATACCCCTTCATACGTTACGAAAGCCGCATCAGTCGTATCGGCGCCTTCCCGATAAGTATCGATTTCCAATATTTCAATAATTTCGCCAAGACCAAAGATGTCAATGACGCCGCCTGGTATATCCACGAAAGATACCCAAACCAGAAAATCATCCTCGGGGTTGACAGACTCGATTATACCAAAGGAATCCCTCATCGACTGCTTGCTTTCGAAAACTGCCTCGAGCGATACCCGGAATTGATCGAAAAAGTCGTTCTCGTCCAGATTGTCGTTCCCAGCCGGACCGAGGTTACCGAGTATCAGCAGATGAAACGGAAGATCGATGAGATGGTCGGCCGGATCAACAGCCGTTTCACCACCCGCGGATGGGTGCCGATCCACTATATCTATGACTCTCTGGAGCAAAGCGAACTGCTCGGTTACTATAAAGCCTCCGAAATCGCCCTGGTCACACCTCTTAAAGACGGCATGAATCTGGTGGCAAAAGAATACTGTGCATCCTGTTACGACGATATCGGGGTGCTTATTCTTTCAGAGTTTGCAGGTGCCGCCGCCCGGCTCCATGTCGGGGCCATTCTGGTCAATCCGTATAATCTCGAAGAGGTTGCCGATTCGATATACCACGCCTTTTATATGGATATCAAAGAACAGAAAAGGCGAATGCAGAAACTTCGGGCCGAGGTCCGCAAAAACAATGTCTTCAGATGGGTCGATCAGTTTGTCAAATCCTACCATTTTTCCGATGACGCGACCAAAGCCGGCGATGACGATATGGCCGAGTCTATCGCCCTGACCACCGACATATAGAACAGCCCATAATCAGCCTAAATTCCCATAATATTTTCATTTGCAGGGGTTGCCTTTAAACTTTAAAGTGTTATATTGGTGCGCAATTTGGTTTAAAACGGAACGGAGGTGATTGACATGACACTGTCAACAAACGAAAAAAAGATGATTGGATACTCCAATCTTTCCGACAAGGAGATTCTCGACATCGACAATATCTACGGAGCCAGACATTACCGACGGCTGAAGACTATTGTTCGCAAAACTGAAGGCGCATGGCTATATACTCAGGACGGACGCAAGATCCTCGACTGCCTTGCCGCATACAGTGCCGCCAACGCCGGACATCATCACCCGAAAATTGTCGCGGCCCTGGTCAAGGCGCTTCGGGAAGGCTATGGATCGGTTATCTCCAATGTTGTCTATACCGATGTTTTATCTTTATTCCTTAAAAGGGTTTCCGAACTGGTGCCGCAGCTCGGCCTTAGATTCGGGAATAACGGCAACAAGGCCCTGCCGAAAAACGGCGGTGTCGAGTCGGTCGAAACGGCTGTCAAGCTGGCCCGTTATTACGGTTATAAAAAGGGTATCCCCGACGGCAAACAGGAAATCATCGTTTTCGACAAAAATTTCCACGGCCGCATGATTACCACGATTTCATTCTCGACGACAAACAAATACAAAGAGGGCTTCGGCCCGCTCACACCCGGTTTCAAATCGGCCCCCTACGGCGATCTCGAAGCGACCAAAAAACTGGTCAATGAGAATACCTGCGGTATTCTGGTTGAGCCCCAGCAGGGCGAGGGCGGCATGTATATCCCGCCGGCAGGATTTTTGGCCGGACTACGCGAACTGTGCGACAAACATGATATGCTTCTGCTGTTCGACGAGATCCAGGTCGGCTTGGGCCGCACCGGAAAAGCCTTCTGCCTGGAACATGAGAATGTCATCCCCGATGCCGTCACGCTCGGCAAAGCTATTGCCGGAGGACTGGTTCCGGTTTCGGTCATGGTGACCAACAAGAAATTGATGGATGATACTTTCAGCCCCGGAAAAGACGGTTCCACATTCGGCGGTTATCCCCTGGCATGTGTCGCCGGTCTGGCCGCTATCGATGTGATGGAAGAAGAAAACCTGGTGCAGAGATCAGCCGAGACCGGCAAAGTGCTTCTCGAAAAGATCAAGGATATCGCATCGCGCTCGAAAGCCGTTAAAGAGGTCCGCGGACGCGGCCTGTTTATCGGAATCGAGGTTAAAGACGGCGATGCCATGAAGTACTGCGAGCAGTTGCTTGAACTCGACATGCTGGCCAACGACAGCTACGGCCATACCATCAGGATTTCCCCGCCGCTGATTATCAACGACGCTGAAGTTGATTACATCTGTGAACGCCTGGAGAAAGTCCTGGTCGGATAAGAAATTATTCAGTGGGCGGCAGATGTCCACATCTGCCCCTTATGATTAATTAGAAATTACCCCATCTCATATAAGGCGCGGCTTTTTGGAGCCGCGCCTTTTTTGTGGCTGTTGTCCCACCTCAATCCCCGTATTCGAAACTTATCGGGGGTGACACATCTGCTATATGTAGATTAATAATTATAGAATTTTACTGACGTGGTCTGTCAGTCGAAAAATTTATATTAACAAGGGGGGGGTTACGCGACAAGGGTGGCATTCCCAAACTTGTTTGGGCATGAATCCTGGAAGTATAAATATGGGAAAAAGGAAAGACTTCAATATCACATGGGCAGGCGCACGAATACCGGGCTTATCGGGGCAGATGTGGACATCTGCCGCCCACAGAAATAAAATTAATCC
>Ga0136651_10001343_pt1 | contig 13524 bp, 12 predicted proteins | sample Mar14236cmmetaG_FD_94867 | JGI IMG/M metagenome (GOLD analysis project Ga0136651, IMG submission 94867) | Marine hydrothermal vent microbial communities from Guaymas Basin, Gulf of California to study Microbial Dark Matter (Phase II) - Marker... ...
ATCTAAAGGAATATATCTTCGGATCTAACGCAGAAATGTAAGATTCACTGATTTTTCCAAAAAAAGTCAAGAAAATACTTGACTTCCTGTTTTGGACATGTTATTATATACATGACAGTTAGTTATTATGAGTTCCTTTTTATTAAGGATGATTGATTACAGCGATTGATTTCTCTTTTATCTTCCAAAGTTCATCTCGGTGAACCAAGGATAGATATAGAAATTTCTCTCAAAGTTTTCATTTAGATGGCGACAGTGGGTAGTATTAGTCTTTTTGGTTGGTACCCTGCTCAATCATCACTTCATGGTGCTAACTGTCACTAAAAGTTCTTCACTTCCGGTGGAGATTTTTTAGTAATAAGTAATAACAAAAACTCCCCTTGAAAAGAGGAGTTTTTAGCGACAGTGGTTTTGATCCATGCCCTGCTTTTTTCTCTTCCGAGAAAACATATTCATCATTTCAAGGCTGGAGTGTATTGTAACAAATATTTTGTATTTGTCAAGTTTTTTTAAAAAATATAGTTTCAGTAGTTTTTGTTTCTTGTAGCAAAAGCCCCTCGATATACACCGAGGGGCTTTGTGTGAAAATTTGCTGTTTTGTTTATTCGACTCTCACCTCTAGGCGAGGTGAAAACTCCCTATCATAACGCCTTTTTGCCGAAAAGAAGTAGATGCCTGGAGGTAATGCATCAGTATCCACCGAGAACTCCCCCGCATCCAGCTCGTTATCAGTTACAGCCCTCTGATAGGATTGGTAGATCCGATAATCCCCCTCCTCAATCACTTCAACCTGCCATTCCCACTCATGGTTGCAGAAGTACTGAGAGGAATAATGCAATGGGCTAAAGGTAACCTTGAGGCTCACTAACCCTGCTAACTGTGAGACGTACTGCATTCTGTGAAGGAGAAAATACTTCCCAAAAGTTTCAGTACTTGAGTACGAGAACTCCTTCCTCAATTCATACACCTTCGTCATCACCTTCTCTCCTGCCACGAATGTTAGAGTGAACTTTTTCAACATCAACATTGCTGGTGACTCGATATCGAACGTGTCAAACACAACAATGCTGAGCAGAGTTGCTCCCCTTTGGAAGGAAGAGATGGTGTAGTCGGAATAGTCTTTCTTGAAGCCAATGACGCCAGATTCGGTATCACCCGTGCCAAGTATATAATTATTCCCCAACTTGGTAATGTTCAATCTGGGCTTCATAGCAAGAAAGTTCTCCGTTTCGAGCTCTATCTTACAATCAATGAGTTTCAACACAATACCAGGAGGACCTCCTGTCACGGACGTTTCCCAGCTAAAACCGTAGGCACCACAGGCGTTGAAGAATCCTGGCTCCTCCACCTTGGTAAAGGACCCAAGGGTAATGTCGGCTTCTGAGAACCAAGCATATTTCGCCAGTTCCTCATTTTTCTTCACTTTATCGGTGTTCTCCCACGATTCATTGCATCCTCCTATGTGGAAGAAACAACTCGCAAGGACAAACCCCACCAATAACAATTTCCACTTCATTACATACCTCCTTTGACCTTTTAAGTAGCCTGTAAAAAAATTAAAAATCTGATACTTTTTCGAAATAAAAACAGCAAATTTTCAAGGAACGACCTCCTTTTTTATACTTTCACCCTTATTTATCAAGGGATTGATCAAGTAACCCAAGTATAATGCATATCATACTCAAGGTTAAAGATTATACATGAATATTACATTTTGTCAAGCAAAAGCAATACCACCATCTATCTAATAATTCCTCCTCCTAAACACTCTTCTCTCTCATAAAAAACTACACTTTGGCCAGGGGTTATTCCTCTTTGGGGCTTGCCAAAGATCAGCTTATTGCCGTCTAAAACAGCCTCTACTAGGGATGCTCGATAGCGGATCTTTACTTTGATCTTAAGTGGTTTTTTGGGCTTTTCTCCCGAGATAAAGCTCAGCTTTTTTAATCCTAGGTCCGCAGTGAAGCAGTCTTTATTTCCTCCTACTATCACCTCATTTTTCCGCTTATCCAGTCGCACTACGTATAAGGGTTTTTTCAATCCGCCAATTTCTAAACCTTTTCTTTGACCGATAGTATAGAAGGGTAGACCCTTGTGCTCACCAATTACTTCGCCTGAAACTGTACGGATTTTCCCTTTTTTAAAAGCGCTTTTGGGTAAATGCCGCCGCAGAAAAGGTTCATAAGTTTTTTCTGGATAAAAGCAGGCATCTTGGCTTTCAGGACGTTTTTTAAATTGCTTAAAATTGTATTTCTTTGCTAATTTCTGTACTTCTGCCTTGGTGTAACCTCCTACGGGAAAAAGCACATGCTTGAGCTGGTTTTGAGCCAGGGTATAGAGAAAATAACTCTGATCCTTTTTTTTGTCTTTTCCGCATAAAAGATGATATTTACTCCCTTTCTTTTTCACCCGAGCATAGTGACCCGTAGCGATATAATCTGCTTTTAGCTCTTTTGCCTTCTTGAGAAAAGCGCCGAACTTGATGTAGCGATTGCATTCTACGCAGGGGTTTGGTGTCCTGATACAACGATAAGTATCCAAGAAATAGTCGACAATTTTACGCTTAAAAACTTCTTGAAAATTCACGGTATAAAAAGGAATTTCTAACTTTTGAGCTACTCTCCGCGCGCTTTCCAAAGCCGCTGTCGAACAACACCCGAAATCCCCTCTTGCTCCTAGCTCTTTCCAAAAATGCATAAAAACTCCCACAACTTCAAAACCCTGCTCCTTGAACAAAGCCGCTGCTACCGAAGAATCCACCCCTCCTGACATCGCCACGCAGACTCTCTTCTTCATGAAAACTACAGACTACAAACTACAGACTAAAGACTAAAACTAAGCACCAACTGCTTGCGTAACCTTCCTCAGTATTCCCCCAATCAAACTTTCTTCTCCTGCCAACCCTAAGGCCAGATTGACCAAAGCCTTTACCATTACTTTATCCGTTCCTCTCACTTTTCTTGTTTTGTCCTCTAAGCTAGTAATGTCTTTTGGTAATAAAAAGCTAAAACTAGGATAACGGACAAAGGGAAGATTTTTTGCCCATTTTTGCCCCTTTAGAGAAGCCTCTATTTCCGGAAGCAAAGCTCCTCCGCCAGAGATCAAAACTCTTGAAGGAAGTGATTTAAAATCCATTTCCTGAAGAGAAAGCTTAAGACCTGTAAGCCAAGTCTCTGCATCTGCTTGCATTACCTCCCGTACAATCCGCGTAGAATTATTATCTAAACCTCCTCTTGAATAAGCTAATTTTACCTTCTCGGCCTCTGGATAAGAAACAACAAGCTCGTGAGCGAGACTTTTGGTAAATGTTCTTCCTCCAATGGAAAAAGATTTTGTCCCTTTCAGGCTCCCTTCCTCAACTACAGCAATATCTGTAGTTCCTGCCCCTAAGTTGATAAAAATTGCCGAAAAGTCACTGCCGTCTTCGAGAGTAAGGCAGCGCGAAAGCGCATATGGCTGCACTACTACGGAAAGAAGGTCATAGCCAATTTCTGCAGCGATGGTTTGCAAAGCGCCAAACTGAACTAGAGGAGCAAAGGCATTGTAGATATCGAGCTCTAGATTCTTTCCGAGAAAACCGATCGGATTCGAAACACGCTGATTATCAATCTGCACTCCGCCAATAGCTGCATTGATTAATTTGATGTCTATCTCGCTGTAACCTGTTTGCTCCGCTAAATCCTTACGTACTTGTTCAAAAACTTCCCACTGAATCTTGTGAACAATATTTTTTAATTCTGAAAGAGTAATCTTTTCGTCTGGATTGGAACGTTCGTACTCTATCGTCACTGTTTCTCCTTTTACCAATTCTCCAGCAATACCCATGACAAACTGGGTTGGTTTTTTTTTCGCCATTTCTTCCGCTTTTTCTATCGCTACATGACAGTTATCTACCACTTTGGCAATGTCAATAATCACCCCTGCTTGCATATTTCCAAGCTCTTGTTTCTCCTCACCATATCCAATAATCTGACCTTTTCTTCCTCGCGCTTCAAAAACAACCGCCCGTACGTACTCTGTACCAATATCGAGAGCTAAAACTACTTGTTCTTTGTAAACTTTTTGCTGCTTAAAAGCTGCCATGACTATTAAAATTTTCAACTATAGACTAAGCACCAACAACTGCTTTGATCCTCCTGATCCCTGCACTACTACTCTGCTCTTTCTTTATTTTAAAACTCTTCAACTCCCCTGTACTCTCCGCATGAGGCCCACCGCAAACTTCTACGGAATAATCCCCGACAGAATAAAGCTTCACCTTTTCACCATATTTATCAGCAAAAAGAGCCAATGCCCCTCTCTTCTTTGCTTCTTCGAGAGAAACTTCCTCTATCTTGATCTCTAGATTTTCTTTGATCTTTTCATTAACAATTTTTTCCACTTCTGCAATCTGCTCGGGAGTCATTTTTTCCGGATGAGTGAAATCAAAACGCAATCTTTCTGCGGTAATATTGCTTCCTTTTTGCTGAACATGATCACCCAAGACATCTCGCAGAGCTTGATGAAGTAAATGGGTTGCACTATGTAAGCACTTCGTTTGTTCAGAATCATCTGCAAGCCCTCCTTTGAAGGCTTTTTCTGCTCCTGCCCGAGCAAGTTCCCTATGTTTCTCGAAAGCTTTTTCAAATCCTTCAAGATCTACAGTCATCCCGCTTTCCTCAGCCAAATCTGAAGTCATTTCGATAGGAAATCCGTAAGTATCATAGAGTTTGAAGGCAAGCCTTCCTGAAATCTTCTTCCCTCGAAGAGACTGAGTAGAGTCGAAGGCTTGGTTTTGTTTAATCTGATCAACAATTTTTTCAAATTCTTTCAGGCCTTGATCCAGGGTTTTATTAAAACGAACCTCTTCTTCTTCCAAAGCTTTTATAACTTCCTCCCTCTTTTCTTCTAATTCGGTATAAGAATCTTTAAAATCATCAATCACTACCTTGGCAATTTTTCCTACAAAATCTCCTTCAATCTTCAGCTTTTTTCCGTGGCGAATACTGCGACGAATCAAACGGCGCATCACATAGCCCTGGCCAATATTCAGCGGCCTCACTCCATCTGCCGCCATAAAAACTGCTGTCCGAATATGATCAGCAATTATCCGGATAGACCGGTGATTTTCTTCCTTCGCCAACTCCATAATTTTCCCGATAATTCCAGCAAAAAGTTCTGTGTCATAAACTGTCTTTTTACCCTGCAAGACATTCAGAGTCCGTTCCAATCCCATCCCCGTATCCACATTTTTCTGCTTCAAAGGCTCATAATTTCCCTCTTTTGTCTTGTTATATTGCATAAAAACATCATTCCAGATTTCTACCCAGCGCTGATCCTCTGGATCAAACTTCTCTGGCGCTTCCTCGTCCCCTACCCAGTAAAACATCTCTGTATCTGGTCCACAGGGTCCTGTTTCTCCTGCTGGCCCCCACCAGTTGTCCTTTTTTGACAATTTCGCAATCCGCTCAGCAGGCACCCTTACTTTTTCATTCCAAATTTTATAAGCCTCCTCATCAAAAGGTGCGTCTTTGTCACCAGCGAAAACTGTTACGGCTAATTTTTTCGGATCTAATCCTAACCACTTCGGATCCGTAAGGAATTCCCAACTCCACTGGATTGTCTCCTCCTTGAAATAATCCCCTAAGCTCCAATTCCCTAGCATCTCAAAAAAAGTAAGATGAGTGTCGTCTCCCACTTCGTCGATATCTCCTGTACGTACACATTTCTGACAATTCACCAAACGTACTCCCATGGGGTGTTTCTCGCCGAGGAGAAAAGGAACCAAAGGATGCATCCCGGCAGTAGTAAAAAGCACTGTCGGATCATTCTCCGGAATCAGAGGAGCAGTTTTTATCTCTTTGTGCCCCTTGCTGACAAAGAAATCGATGTACTTTTTCCTTAGTTCTTGAGCAGTCATACTGAATCTTAATTCTCCCGTATTTTATCTTAACTCACTCTTGAAATCTAATTTTTATCAACAGCTACAACCACTTCTTGTTTTCCTTAAAAATAAAGCTAGAATACATACTGTAGCCTTCGTGATCACCAACTACAAACTATCAACTCTTATGGATCCTAGCTCGTCGATATACCTTCTTATCTTCCTGATTCTCCTTTCGGGATTTTTTTCTGGATCCGAAACTGCTCTTATCTCCCTCTCTCCTGCTAATGTTCTCACGCTGATCCGTCAGAAGAAAAAAGGGGCAAAGCTAGTCGAAAAACTCAAAAAAAATCCTCAGCGTTTACTGATCACTATTCTTATCGGAAATAATCTTGTTAATATTGCTGCTTCTGTGGTTGCTACACACAGTGCTGAAGTTCTTTTTAGGAGCAAGGCTCTTTCTGTTGTAATTGGAGTAATGACTTTTTTAATTTTAGTTTTTGGAGAAATCGTCCCAAAAACTCTTGCTCAACGTTTCAACAAGAGTATTTCTCGAACTGTTTCCCCTTTTCTTTATTTCTTTCAACTTATCCTCCTCCCCATCATTGTCGTCCTAGAACAGATTTCTCATTTCTTCATTACTCTCAGCGGAGGAAAAGAGAAAGAAAAAGAATTCACCGAAGAAGAAGTAAAAGCGATGGTTGATCTCGGTCATAAGGAAGGTGAGATCGAAACCCATGAAAAAGAAATGATCAAAAGTATTTTCGAATACGGAGAAACTACTGCCGAAGAAATTATGACTCCTGAGAAAGAAATTGAAGCTTTTGACGAAGAAATAAATATCAAAGAAGTAACTCATCGGGTTCTCAAAAAAACCCACTCTCGCTTTCCGGTATATGCGAAAAATATCGATAACATTACCGGAGTTATTACTTTGCGAGATATTCTTAACGGAATCAAAACCAAGTCTCCCAGTAAAAAAATAAAAGATCTAGAACTCCATAAACCCCTTATCGTACCACTCTCCAAGCCAATTTATAAACTCCTTAAGGACTTTCAAAAAAAGAGAGTCCAGATCGCCATTGTGATCGATGAGTTTGGCAGTACTGTCGGACTAATTTCCGTGGAAGATATCCTCGAAGAAATTGTTGGAGAAATAGTTGATGAATATGATCGTGAAAAAGCACCTGTTAAAAAGATAAATAGTCACACCTTAATCGCCGACGGCAATGCTACTCTCGAGGAAATTTTTGAATTAAAACGCTTTCGCACCAAGATCCCCACACATAAAACTATCTCCTTTCTCGTCTTAGAAAAGCTAGGAAGATTCCCCAGGGAAGGAGAAAAAATCAAAGTTTCTGGCGTAGGAATTACCGTAGAGAAAAAGAAGGGCAATCTGATCCAAAGCGTAAAGATTACCTTTAGGAAGGCAAAAAAATAGAAAAACATTGCGAAAAATAACCAAACAATGGTAGTGTGAAGCACCTTCTCGCTCTTTGACATATTTCAGTGGAGAGTCGATTGAGTTTTCTGAACTCTAGTCGTCTCTTCACCGTCACAACCACTATTTTTCCGTAAAGCCAACTAAAGAAAGGAGTAGGACAATGTTTGATGTCTCACTGATGTTCATGGTAGATCTTGACAGTAAAAAACGGACCAAGATTATGCAGAGACTACGTGCTCTAGCGAGCGAGTGTCAAAGCCAGAAAAAGGAATCCGATGATGTTCCTACCTTCAAAGATGATGAAGGAAATATTTGGCTCTGCCTGGGTAGCAAGCTCTACCACAAAAAGGTCATCGCGCTCCACCCGTTCAAATACGGTGTACCTCCCAGCTTAGACCCAAAGATCGACTTTTCTGTAATCCTCTTCGGTCGGCAACCTTTTTTATCAGGATTCGATGTTTCTAAGGGTACATACAAAGACCAAGGAGCCATTGCTTGCGTGACTGAATACGATAAAGTTGATTACGATAAAGTTCGAGAAGCACTACCTCATTTCCAGCACCTATTGCCACAATGGAACATATTGATCAAAGGTGAAACGCCAGAACAAATAAAGGATTTTTACTGGAAAATAATGCACGGGGAGATTAGCCCTACAGAGAAAGCCAAATCTTAGTTCTCCGTAAGGCAAACAATCGCAGATAGCTAATTGTTATACAAGTTGTAACAAAACAATTAGCTATCTGCCTTTTCGTAAAACCCTACTAATCGCCTTCAAAAAGGTAAAAAGGAAGGAAGGATTGGTCGGGTTTAATCTTGACAGTTTTTAAGAAACCTGTTAGAGTGATAGCCAATTTTTATTATGAGGCATGCTCGAGCAGCTTTTTTCACCAGAAACACTGGCTACCATATCCGAAGCAACAGATAGCATATCTTCCCTGAAGCAATACTGGAGAGAGGGATTTACGGCAATCTTAGGAATAAGTGGTGTTAGGAATATAATTAAAGGATCAAAAGGCTATAGCGATCTGGAATCTCTTGATAATGAAGCATCAAAAAAGAAGCGAATAACAGAATCAGCCGGAGGAATCTTTCGAGGAGCTACCCAACTGATGGCTGCCACTGTCCTAGGAGGAAGCCCACGATATATGCTACCAGAGGCACTGGCGACAGTTATGAGTGGTAGAACTTATGCAAGAAATCGTTTCGAAGAGACTACTAGGAAAATAGAAGGAACTATTGGAATCGATCGCATCAAAGATCAAATACAAGCTCTTATTTGTGCAGTGTTGATAATGGGGGGTCTTGCTGCAACGGGACAGTTTGAGAATTGGCAAGATGTACTTACTCCTCTCGGACTGAGTACACTTTCAGTAGCATTTAGCATGGATACCAGCACTCCTTCTAAAGAAAGAGTGTTTCAAATACTTTCTATCATTAGTGGTGCTACGATAACTGTTGGCTCTGCTGTGGATTGTGTTACAAATCCGGCAATAATAGGTAAAGTTATAAGCAGTCTATTTTTTGTGTTAAACGTATATTTTACTCGTGGAGCTATCGAAAACCTCTGTGATATCGATCTTAGCCCTAAGCGTATTTTTCAAGGTATTTTTAGCGGCGTAAGAAGTTCTATTCATAAAATTTTTGGAGGCTTAATTCCCCTTAAAGAGGAGTAACTAAAGTAGTACTGGAGGCTTTGATTTACCCTGGGAAGGAGCTTGCCTTTTGATGGATTTTATGTTAAAATTCTATAAGGAGAAATAGAACCAAAAAAACAAAAAAATAAAATAAAAACAAATGCCCCACCGTGTCTTTAAAACTGTAGCCTCCGACTTTCGGAGAATCCCTAACCCCATAAAACGGGCTTGTTTTTCCGCGGCTATCTTCACCGCCGGTTGGGGTTTTGCTGATTGTTTTTTTGCCATCCTCCTCGCAGAAATCGGTAGCGGTCTCGCTCTAGTGGGACTACTGAGTTCCTTTTATGCTTTCATTGCCCTTCTTCTCGCCATTCCGGTGGGAGAATTAGATGGAAGAGCCAATCAAAAACATATCCTGGCCTTAGGAAAAATCATCTATATCTTTGCCGGTATTTTTTACTTTTTAGCCGGCTATTTTAAATCCATCCCCCTCCTTGTCATTGCCCTTCTCGCTAATGGTATCGGCAATCCCCTCGTATACGTCACCTACAATAGTTACATCCGCCAGCGTTCCTCAAAACACAACTCTTCCCGCGTTTTTGGTCTCTATGCTGCGCTAACCAACTTAAGCTGGTGCGGTGCTATGGTGCTGACTTCTTTTTTGGTTATTCACTTCGGCGTCCCTCTCCTCTTCCTTTTTATTCCCCTTTTTGCCGCTCTCTCTCTTCTTAGCGACCTCAAACTTCCCGCTTGTCACAACAAAACCGTTCTCCAGGGAATTAGCGATGTTGTCCATAAGGACCATGTTTATAAGCGAGTATTCAAACATATTCGCAAGATGAGTTTTGAACTTATCTTCACCTTTATCCTTCAATTCTTCTGGGGAGTTTTAGACTTTGTTGCCTTCATTTACATCCCTATCCTCGCACTTAGGGAAAATTATTCCCTTTCCCAAGTTGCCCTTATCATGGCTTTTATGTACGTCCCCTACTTTTTTAGCTTCTTTTTCGCTGAAATTGCCGACAAAAAAGAAAGAATGAATATTCTCGCCATAAGTTTTATTACTGCCGCTCTTTTTATCGCCGCTCTTTTTGGACTAAAACATCCTCACGCAATCTACTTCCTCTGTTTCTCCTTGGCGATCTGTCTCGCGATTATCAGACCTACTCTTTCCGGAATAATCACTAATCTTGCTCCTCGTGGACAGAGAAGTGAAATCAGCGGTATTCAAACTTTCTTCACTAGAAGTGGGGCTATTGTCGGCTCTCTGCTCTTCGGCGTTTTCTCACAAATGTTTGGATTAGGACACACTTTCCTGGGGCTAGCGATCATTACCTCTCTTGTTGGTAGTAGTATCTTCTGGGTTAAAGACTACTGTAAGACAAAAGAGCTCCTCGGAAAACTTAATGAGGCCAAAGGCTTTCACAATTACCATCCTGAATTTGCCAAAGTAAATAGTTGCGCTAAGTGCCGAGGAGAAGAAGTGATTGAGGAATCCGAGCCTACTTCTGTCCCTGCTGAGTTACAGTAAAAACAAGGGAAGAGCTTCCGCTAAACACATAAATCGTGTATCTCAAATACGCTTTTTTGTTGTAATTATGAACACTTCCACTCTCCTTATCGTCTTCCTCGCTCTTGGCTTCGGCTACCTGCTTTATGAAAAGATGAAGAAAGGAGAGGGAAAAGAAAGTGAAAATAAACTCATGCTCGACGTTGTCGAGAAACTTCGTACAGACCTAAGAAGTGGATTGGACAAAAACACGGAAAACGTCCAAGGTCGGCTTGATGAAACCCTTAAGCTTCTTAATCAGCAATTTCACAACAGTCAAAAAAGTCTTGATCGCCGCCTTGATGCAAATACAAAAGTTCTCAACGAACGTCTAGACGGAGCGGCTAAAGTAATTGGAAGTGTAAAAGAAGAACTCGGTCGAATGAAAGAGGTTGGTGATCAGATTAAAAATCTCCAGGATTTTCTCCGTGCTCCCAAGCTTCGCGGTAATCTCGGAGAGCAAGTGATGAACGACCTTATTCAGCAATGTCTTCCTCAAGAAAGCTATCAGTTTCAATATTCTTTTCGTTCAGGAGATATTGTCGATGCCGTAATTATCACTAATAACGGAATGATCCCGATCGATGCTAAGTTTCCTCTCGATAACTATCGTAAAATTATCAATACGGAAGATTTAGAAAAAAAAGAAAAAGCCGCCAAAGATTTCCGCAAGGACGTCAAAAAACACATTAACGATATTAACAAAAAATACATCAAACCCGATGAAGATACTTTGGATTTTGCTCTCATGTACGTTCCTGCCGACAGTGTTTATTTTGAGATTGTGATCAACGACGAAGAAATCAGCATGCATGCTCAAGAAAAGAAAGTGCACATAGTTTCTCCAAACTCTTTCTACTACTTCCTCAAGGTTATTTTGATCGCTTTCCAAAGCCAAAAGTTCGAAGAAAGTGCGAAACAAGTTTTAGGTTTGATCTCGGGAATTAAAAAAGAATCAGAAAAATTTGGTGACACTCTTTCTGTTCTCGGAAAACACGTCACCAACGCAAAAGTAAAAATGGATGAAGTACAGAGCGACTACCTCAACCTCGATAGTAAAATCACTCAAGTCAGTACTCTTCATGCACCAAAAGAGAGAAAACCTAAAAAAATTACAGAAGTAAAAAAAGAAGCCTCCGCTCGGGCAGAAACTCAGGAAGAATCTATTAGTCTTCCGATTTAAAGTTATTTCTTTTTGGTTGGTTTTTTTTCCTTCTTGTCCTCTTTTTCTGGACTAGTTTTTTCCTTACCCTGTATCTTCTTCGCTTTTTCCACAGCTGCACGGAACTTATCCACTCTTCCAGCAGTATCTACGAGTTTTTGCTTGCCAGTATAGAAAGGATGACACTTGCTACAGATCTCTATTTTGACCTCTTTTTTTGTCGAACCAGCATAGACTTTGTGTCCACAAGCACAAGTTGTCACCGCATCTGCAAAATATTGAGGATGAATATCTTTTTTCATAATTAAGCTTTTATCTTTTGGATTTTCTTGTCGACTTTACCGAATTTAATTACCTGTTTTCCTCTATAATAACCACAATTTTGGCAAACCTGATGAGAAAGTCTTTTTTCGCCACACTGGGAACATTTAACTAAATTCACAAAATTAGTCAGTCTTTTTTTAACCTTCGCTGCGAAACTCGCGTATCGTGAACGCACTTTTGAACGAGAAGTTTTCCTCTTTGGTGTTGGATGTTTAGGCACAGTAACTGAAATTAATGATTGCAAAAAAGAATCTACTAGATTAACTGGTACTTTTCAAGAGCAAATGTTCAAAATCCCCTCTTTACCCTCCTCAATGTCTCGATCCCCCAGTTCACAAAATATTTCTTGCTCAATCTTAAATCTTGGCAGTGGAGAAGATCATAGCGATATCCACCAAAGCGTTTTTTGAAGAGAGTAATCCCCTTGAAAGGGTGCTTTGGATTTTTCTCCAGTTCTTCGTCTGAAGCAATTCCCCAGAAACTGTAAATCTTCTTTCCCCGCTGTTTGGCTTCTTTTATTGCCTCCCATTGAAGAAGATAAGAAGCAGGAATTTTTGGGAATTTATGAGTCGAAGCTCCATGATGATAAGATCCCTGATCTCCATAATACATAATCATTGCTGTCGCCAGAGTTTCTCCCTGGTATTCAGCCAAAAGCATCAGCGCTTGATCATCACAAACAAAGTTTCTGAATTGTTCCTTGAAATATTTATCTGGATACGGTGTGAAGCTATGTCTCTTTACCGTTTCCTGATGAAGCTCGAGAAATTTTTCTACATCTTCCAATTTTCGACTCTTGATAATTTTCACTCCCTCTTTTTCCGCTCGTCGGATCAAGTATCGCGTTTGCTTATCCATCTTCATCATTAGTTCTTCTTCGGATGGAGAGAGGTCTAAAAGCCACAAAACTTCAGCCAACATGTGAATCGGTGCCGGTCGGAAACCATTCGCCGTAAAAAGTTCCTGGTTCTTCTCGGTATTTTTCAGAAAAGGACTAACTCGCACAAAAATAGCGTTTTCCTCTTTTGCTAAAATTTTCAAATAATCGATTAGTGCCTTGAAATACTCTTCTCTTTTCCAATCCAAAACCGGCCCATAAGGGAGATAAAGAAAAGTTCCTCTCTTGGCTTCAACCTTCATCACTAAAGCAACTCCGACTAAATTCCCCCCATCAAAAACTCCCAAGCGAAAAACATTATCTCCTATCGCTTCGAACTGATCTCCCGAATTCCAGGACTGCAAGAAAGGGCTGTTTTCTTGGTTCAAAAGAAAATCTTCCCATGATTTTTTATCCGTAACTTCTTTAATTTTCGGCTCCATTTAGGTAAAACTAAATTATTTTTTTGAATATAATTCCTGACCTTTGAAAAATGTTTTTAATACAACTTCTCCATAATGATTAGTTCCTCGATCACAAATTTGACGTAAAACCTCATTGGGATCGCCTTTCTCTACATCTAAAACAAGAAAATCCGCATATTTTCCTGGCTTTAAATTTCCGGTTTCTTTACTAAACCCAAGAATCCCAGCTCCTGCAAGCGTCGC
>Ga0136651_10001344_pt1 | contig 13521 bp, 8 predicted proteins | sample Mar14236cmmetaG_FD_94867 | JGI IMG/M metagenome (GOLD analysis project Ga0136651, IMG submission 94867) | Marine hydrothermal vent microbial communities from Guaymas Basin, Gulf of California to study Microbial Dark Matter (Phase II) - Marker... ...
GTCCATATTGAACTTAATTGTATGTTAGTTTAAATTCTACAAGGAGCATTTTATGAGTGAGCAAAGTAAATCTAATAATAGTAAAGATTTCCAACAACGTCTAAATCTGGAGGACAGATCAATCTTATTTTTAACAATACTTTTCGGCTATCTCGCCACTCAAACGGGACTGTTTTTCAAATTTCTTTATAAGAAATTTTTTGCAAATGGAGAACGGATATCGGACGTAATTAACAAAAACTGGAATTGGGGTGACTATATTTCTGGTAAATTTGATACGTTTGGTTGGTTAGCAGAAGGTATTAAGAAAGTTCTTTCTTTCGCTTAGGCGTAAAAGTGTACCGGTGCACTGAGTTGAAGCAGCAAAATTGTGGCCTTTAAAAGCCACTATTACTATAATATGTGCGGAGAGAAGAACATCTCTCCCACATTTTTTTTAATTATTAAATAGAGAGAGGTTATTGTGATTTTATTAGAATTAAAATTGATCAATAAAGAACAATTACAAAAATTTATAAATCTCATCTCTAATTATAATATGTTAAATGATGATAAAATTGAAGTCGAAAAAATATTTGAATTTAAATTAACTAAAGCAAATAATGAAGAAGACTTGAAAACTGATGAATGTTAATGGTATTATTTATATATTTCATTTTGTAATAAAAAACATATATTAAGATATTCAATTAATACAATATATTGATAGTTACTTTCTATATGTTGTATTTTTTTTTATTTAATAATAAAGTTTGGAGATAATATGTTTGAGCTTTTGAAACGAGATACTAAGAAAAAGTTTGTAAGATTTAAATTGTCAGAAGATTTTCTTAGTAAGTATAAAGACAAAAAAGTAAATTGGGGGCCACTTGGAGAAATCACATACCTAAGAACTTACTCACGATTAATTAAAAAAGATAACAAAAAATATAAAGAGGTATGGTGGCAAACAATACAAAGAGTTGTAGAAGGAACATTTACTATACAGAAAAAACACTGTTTTAATAATAGAATTCCATGGAATAATTCTAAAGCGCAAACATCTGCTAAAAAAATGTATAATTTAATATTTAATTTCAAATTCCTTCCACCTGGAAGAGGATTATGGTCCATGGGCAGCGATTATGTTTATAATAGAGGCGGAAGTAGTTTGAATAATTGTGGTTTGTCAACCACTAAGCATTTTGGCATAGATCCAATTACGCCATTTTTATTCCTTATGGATATGAGTATGTTAGGGGTGGGTGTTGGATTCGATGTTCTTGGAGCAAAAAAGAATATAAAAATAAAATACACACCATTAAAGTCGAATGATGTATTCATAGTACCTGATAGTAGAGAAGGATGGATTGAGGCCCTAAAATTGTTGCTCGAAGCCTTTCTTTTTTCAGGTAAATTATATAAATATGATTTTTCAAAAATTAGACCAGAAGGTGCAGAAATTAAAGGTTTTGGCGGAACTGCAAGTGGACCTCAGCCACTTATTGATATGTTGAATAAAATTGAAGAATTATTACGATATTATGGAGATAATAATAAAATAATAGATTCTGTATTAATTACTGATATAATGAATCTTATAGGTAAATGTGTTGTGTCTGGGAATGTAAGAAGATCTTCTGAAATTGCAATTGGAGATATTAATGATTCTAATTTTATGGAAATGAAAAATTGGGAAAAATTTCCAATTCAAAACGATAAAGATGAAGGGTGGAGATGGTCCTCAAATAATTCTATTGTTGGTAAAATTGGTATGGATTATAAAAAAGTTGCTAATTATAATCTTAATGGAACTGATGTCGGTATAATATGGCTTGATAATATGAGAAAGTATAGTCGTTTGATAGATCCTCCTGACTGGAAAGATAAAGAAGTTGATGGATGTAATCCATGTGTCACTGGTAATACTAAAATATTAACTAAAGAGCATGGATATATAGAAATAGAAGAGTGTATTGGGAAGGGGTATGTCCATATTTGGAATGGCGACACATGGTCTTCAGTTGAACCAAAAGTTACTGGAGAAAATATTGATGTTTATGATGTTGAGTTTTCCAATGGTGATATGATATCTATGACTGAATACCATGAATTACCAATGGAGAATGGTAATATAAAACTAATAGATGTAATAGAATCTAATCATGATATTAGCGAATTTAGACTTCAAAAATTTAAATTACCAGTAATAAAAGACGGAGACTGTATTAATTCAAAGCAAGCATGGACACAAGGATTTTATTCTGGTGATGGAAGCGTAAGAAGCAATTATCGTAAAAGTTTACAAATATGGCTTTATGATAAAAAAATATTATTAAAAGATGAATTTGATTCAAGACATTATAATGAAAAAAATAATGTAATTTATATCGATGGCGATAAATATAAAGATAAAGACTTTGTTCCTTTTAAATGGGATTTAGAGGCTAAATTAAATTGGCTTTCTGGATTAATTGACTCAGACGGATGTTTAAACGATAAAGGGGAGTCGTGTTCAATTTCATCTATTAATAAACATTTTTTAAAAGATATTCAAATGATGTTATGCACAATAGGTTGCGATTCTATTGTTGGATTATTAAAAGATGGAAGTTATACTTTATTGCCAGATGGAAAAAGTGACAAAAAAGAATATCTAACCAAGGATTGTTATAGAATTACTATATCAGCTAATAATATTAAAAAACTTATTAATCTCGGATTAAAAACTAAAAGAGTTAATCTTGATTCTGTTTTAAATTGTAGATTTTCTAAAGCACAATTTATAAGAATTAGAGATATTAGAAATAAAAGAAATTCTAAAAAAGTATATTGTTTTAATGAGTTAAAGAATCATAAAGGTATTTTTAATACACTATTATTATGTCAATGCAGCGAACAGTCACTTGAGGGCTCACCGAGACTCGTCTTGCCATATAATTCAGATGATATGTATTCTGGAGGTGGGGAACTTTGTTGTGTGTCCTATAATACAAGAATACAGACAAAGAATGGTTCTCCATTAATAGGTGATGTTGTAGGAAAAGAAGTTGAAGTCTGGAACGGTGATGATTGGTCAAAAGTTATTCCTTTTTTGGCTGGAGAAGGCAAAGAACTTTATAGAATCTATCTATCAGACGGCTCTTATTTAGATTGTACAAATGATCATGGGTGGCATATTAAATCCAGAAATAAAAAAGTATTTAGAAAAATTGAAACTAAAGATTTAACTGTTGGTGATACCTCAACATCATTTGAAATAGATGTTAAATGTAATGGATTTTATGAACCACTTGCGTATCAATATGGATTATTTTCTGGAGATGGGTATATAGAGAAAAAAAGAAATCTTGAGTATCCAATGTTGTGTGTTTGTGGAGAAAAAAGAGCTCTCAAAGAAATGGATGATATATGTGGTTTTTGGAGAAAAGAGCAAATAAAGAATGGTTATAAAGATCCTATAAATAGATTGAATCTAAAGAATGTTTTAGATATTGAAAAGTGTAAATATCTAAATAATAAAGAGCTTGGACTTCCTAATTGGGTTTTTGAAATGGATAAAGAATCTATTTTACAATTTGTTGCTGGTCTTATAGATACTAATGGTAGTTGCAAGAATCAGTTAAACACTGATAATTATATTATTTTTGGAAATGAATCTAAAATTAGAGATGTTCAAATATTATTACGAAGGGTTGAAATTAATTATTCTACCATTCATATTTCTGGTAAAAAAGATGAAGAAACAAATTTTGGTGTAAGAAATTATGATTTATATAATTTATATATACCAACATTTGAATGTAGTAAAATTCCAACAAGAATAAAAATTGCCAGTAGATTTGGCAACAAATACAAAATAAATAACGCTTATCCAAATGGCAAAAAAATAGACTTATCTAAAAAGCAAAGAGTAATTAAAATAGAGAAATTATTCGATAAGCACAAAACATATTGCTTTAATGAACCGGAAAATAATATGGGTGTATTTGGAAATGTTCTTACATATCAATGCCTGGTTGAAACTTTTCCATCTCTTCATGATTCTTATGAAGAATACTGCAAAACTCTTAAATATGCATATATGTATGCTAAAACCGTAACTCTTATCCCAACTCACTGGGAGGGAACAAATTCTATAATGCTAAGAAACAGAAGAATCGGAACCTCTCAATCAGGTATTATTGAAGCATTTCTAAAACATGGTAGATCTAATATTCTTGATTGGTGCGATAAGGGGTATAAATATATTCGTCATATGGATGACATATATTCTGATTGGTTATGTGTTCCAAGATCTATTAAAATTACTTCAGTAAAACCATCAGGAACAGTATCTCTTCTTCCTGGTGTAACACCTGGTATACATTACCCTTGGTCTGAATATTATATTCGTAGAATTCGTATTGGAAGAACATCAAAGCTTGCTAATATACTTAGAGATGCTGGATATGAAATGGACTATATTGATACTGATAGAACTTTTGCAATAAAATTTCCTGTAAAAGTTAATAATTTTGATAAATCGGAAAAAGATGTGAGTATGTGGCAGCAGGCTGCAAATGTAGCTGATTATCAACGCTACTGGGCAGACAATCAAGTATCATGTACAATAAAGTACAACAAAAGTGAAAAGAGCGAATTAGCGTCTTTATTTGAATCTATGGAGAGACAATTAAAAGCAATATCAGTTCTTGAATATTTTAATCCTGAAGATAATAATTCAGACAATATGAAAGAGCTTATGAGATTTGCCCCATATGAAACTATTACAAAAGAGAAATATGAAGAAATGGTTTCTAAAATATCAGAACCAGATTATAATTCTTTTATAACTAATTGTCTCGAAGAATCTGTTGCAGAAAAATTCTGTGATAGTGAAACTTGTGAAATTGCATAGTTATTAAAACTTTGTTTATGAAATAATTATAGTGAAGTGATTAGTTATTATTACTTCACTATTTTTTTTTATTTAATCTGAAAAAAGAAAGGCGGTTTATTTTTTGAGTGAAATAGAAGTTTTTGATAGATTTGGTAAATTAATCGATTTAAAGAATCATCCAATTATTGTTACTGAAACTTGGCTTCCTTTGTTTCCAGGATTTTATGAAACTATTTATAGTCCTAATGTAGTAGTTCAATCGTATTGCGATGATTATCTTGAAGATGGATATAATTCAGATATTGAAGTTGAAATTGATTCTGAGAGGTGGAAGAGGGATATAGCTAAGTTATTTATTAAAGAGTTTCATAAGGCTGCAAATGATTCATTTTATGAATATGTAAATGTTGAAAATGATTGGGATAATGGTCGGAGTGATAATTCATCATCAAAAAGAAAACGTTATACCTATAAAATGATTCACAGTATCGAATTTCAAGAGATATATTCACCTAAAGAATATAATTTTTCAACTGATTCAATTAATATTATTGTTGGGTTTACTGCAGAAAATATAGCAAATATAATTAGTTTTGTAACTGGTTCTATAGAATCTTGTACAAAACAAGAAAAATTAGACTCAGATATATATTCATGTATAGGATATTATATTGATGAGAAATTTACTAAAGCACCTGGTTTTATTCCTAAGTATTCAAACAATTTATTAAGTAGTGATTGGGTTGATTTATATTCATGTTTATGTGATACGGAAAAATGTGGTCATATTCTTGAGTGTCTATTTTCTGTATGTGCAAAATTATCTGCTCAAGAAGATATACTTGATTGGAGTGATATTACAGAAAATCTTAATATTGAGGATTATATTATATTTTCAAATGAATAGTATAATGTATTTTTTTGTGTTATTTTTTTTGTTAATATGTAATAATTATATTGAATGTAGAATTTAAATATTTATTATTTTTTTTATTTATCAATGTAGGAGATGGTATGAATTATTGTATTGTTGGGAAGGAGAGTCTTCCAAAAAAATTAATGCATCTTGCAATTAACGGTGCAAAAGTCCTTTGTTTATTTAGTGATAAAGGTGAAGTGAAAAAGATTTTTGCAGGATCTGTAAGAGAACTTAATGAAAAAGTTAATGCTGTAGGTGGTGAGCTTAGTCAACCACCAAATGAATTATTTTTTGAAAATATTAATATAGGAGATACAATGAGTAAAACAAAAGTTTCTGACTCAATAAAGAATTTAGTTGGAGGAAATTTTTCTGGAATTAGAAATTTTAAATTAAGTGAATTCTGGATACATGTACAAGCTGCTGCAAAACGTACACTTAAAAAAAATAAAAGTGCAACTAAGCAAGCAGCAAGATTACGTATTGGCGAAATTGCATTAAACAGAATTATTGATAAAATTATTACACAGCTTAATAATTCTGCTCCTGGAATTAAAATTCCTTTCTTTGGTAAAAAGCCAATTATGGATTTTGAACAATATCGTGAAATTATAAGTATTGTTGTTGGCAATTCTTCGTTACTCGGATTTGATATTTTTTCATACTTCGGTATTCCAATGACTGGACTTGCAGAAGTGACTGCTAATTGTATGTTGGAATATGCGTATGATCTTGCTTCACGTAAGATTGTTAATTGGATTCCTCAGACAAAAATTGTTACAGAAATTAAAAGTATTTTTACTGATGTAGAAAATGAAATTGGTACACAAAATCTTAAAGATGTAATGACCAATGATGAAAAAAAATCAGATAATAGTACTACTCAAAATGAAATTTCTGATCTTATTAATAAAGACAAAAATGAATAGAATTATTAATTATTAATAATTAATTAGTGTAATAAAACAAGAGAATGATTATAAAGATTTATAATAAAAAATGTAGGGTGTTTCACCCTACAGTTTTTTTTACCAGACATTGAAAGTCTGGTTTATTATAGTTTAGCGCCGCGGATCAAGTTATTGGGATCGCAGATACTGCTATTTTTATATAGGTTATATCCAAGTTATCAAAGTTTACTATCATTCTCTTGTTTTTAATTTTCAAACATTTTTAAAGAAAAATAAAATATAATTTTAAAGAATGTTTCATTCTTTATTTAATATCTTACAATATAAAGTTAGGCTACTGATGCGGTGGTTTTTGGTAGGCCAGATAAAAGAGTTAGAATTAATGTCGGTATTATTTCTATTAGTTTTCAAAGTTTAAAAATGTTAATCTTTAAATAATTTTTTTTTAAAAAAATAAGAGTAATTTACTTTTTACTTTTTTTTAATTATTAACAATATATGGTTGTTACAGAGAATAATCTTAGTTATTAAAGTTTAAAAATTTCTTTTCTAAAGAATAGTTTAAAAATTGTGAGTGATTCGCTCATATTATTTTTTTCCCATAAATGGGGAGTTGTTTAATTAGTAATACCGCATGTATGCGAGGATTAGTGCGGTTTCGCACAGTAGTGTAAAGTGCATAATCTTCAAAGTTTAGAAAAGAATAGAAATACTTTTAAAGTTATTTTAAAAAAATATGAAGGCGATTTGTCTTTTACATTTTTTTTATTTCAATTGAGATAAATGAGGTCATAAGTGTATATGCTTGTCTCCGAAATACACCAAGGGATATATGGCAATTGAGGGTGTAGTAGGAATATAAATTATCAAAGTTTAAAAGTATTGAAATTATATATTTATTATATTATAATTAAATCAAGCTATCGAATTAGGTCGAAGACCTATTTGAGACGACTCGTTTCAGCTTATTTGGGGCTTGGACAGATTCTCTCCACAAATTTGGCGAATGTATAAAACGTTCTCTCAAGTTGGGGAATTGACCCCACTTTCGTAAATTTGTGGAGAGAATCTGTCCAAGGCGTCCGGCACGAAAAATGCTTTTCCTGGTTCTTTAGGTTTCCGCTTCGCTGCAACCTTAGCGAACCTGGAAAAACCGATTTCTTAACCGGACGTTGGATTATAGAGCTATAAATGTAAGTTGCTCATCCCGGGCAAATCAAAGGATAGCTTAATAAAATTACCACTCCTGCCAGTCGAATTTTTTCGACGATAGGAAAAAAAAGACCCCAGAGAAATCTGGGGTCTTTTTTTTAGTTATTATATATGGTATTTTTTAATTATTGTTCAGCAATTTGAGAAATATTAACTGGATTATATCTATTCCATCCAGATACAATATTAATATCCGCATAATTTTTACCTTTATTTGCTTCATTTGAATTAACATCACAAAATGGTCTACATCGAACAAAATCTAATGAAACACCTTCAGTAAGAACATTCATGTTAGCTTGAATACCAAAAGAATATGTGCCAATACGACAACCTTCAAAATAAGTTTGGCCAACATTATCATTTTCCTGATCTCTGAAATACATTGCTATTCCAATAGGATGATCAAAGAAAGATGATTGCAAATTCATTGCAAGATCACCAGAACTTATGTTTTGATATTTTTCCCATGCAATTTCATTTTCATCATTTTTCTTTGGATTAGATCTCCATTTAACAAATTTATTTTGATTGGTAGCACAATCTGCTGCAATTTCACCAGCATATAATGCTTTCATAATAGACATACCATCAAAGAAAACTCTATTTAATGAAATAGAACCAACAGTTTTTCCAGGTATGATATAACATTGTTTACTACCAATCTCAAAAATTCTTGAAAGAGGCTTCGACATATTAACTGAAGCACTTTCAACCAATCCAATTGGTATAATTTTGATAGCTTCGGCATCAACTGCACTTTCGCCAAGTGCAGAATCAAGATCTGCAGGTCCAGCTGCAATCAAAACACTACCAGATTCGATAATATCATTTATTGATATTGACGGCTTCTCTGATGGCAATTCATCGCTATTTTTTGAAGTAAAAAATACTGGGACATGTAGATTCTGAAAATCCCAGCTCGTAATATTATATGCACTTACTCCGTTTCCCATAATATCTCCTTTTCAATAATTATCTGGTTGTAACATTAAGGGTGATGTCAATTCTGTTATTTGCAACAAAGACACTTATTTCGATTGTAATATTAATTTTATCAACAACGTCAGGATCTTGATTTACTTTCGCAGTTGAAGCACCCCTAAGAATTTTTTTCCTTATTAAAGTAGAAGAAGCTATTCCGCAAACTTCTCCAAGAAATTGAAGGAATTTCGTAGTAATATTATATCGACCAGTATAAGGTTTGCAAGCATTTCGATATGTTTTAGCTGCAACATCAACTTGCTTCATAATAGACCAACTTCGAGTTTCTATTGAAGCCATATCAGTAGATAAATCATGTCTTGATTTAATAGATTGACTTACTGCCGTTTCTTGAACTTGAATATCAATACCTCCACCTCCAATGATGTCTAATGCATCACCATCAAATGAACCCTTATTGGTATTTAATGTAATATTTTTAAGTCCAACAATAGAATATGGTAGATTTGTAAAAGCTTGAGATGCAATCTGTCCTGAATCCATACCTACTCTATAAGCAGTATAGTAATATGGAGGAAACATTTTAAATCCATCTCTACCTTCAGCTTGAAACCATCCTGGCCAACAAACTTTGATTCTACGATTTGTATAACTAAGATTTGAAATTGCAATAGCTTGATCATTGGGGTCAGTTGCACTAATCCTATAATCATAAGTGCCAGTTAATGCATCTTCAAGAACAATATCTGTATTTAGAACAGTTGTAATTGCAGCAGGTGTAGCTGTTAGTAATCCTTCAGCAAGTATTTTATTATTATCTTGGTCGATAATATAAATTTTATCACCTCTGCGTACGCCAACTGGAAGAGGAATTGCTTCTGTTATTATGACAAGTCCATCAATTGATACATTTGTCGATTCACCCACTCTTTTTAAATAAACATCCCACTCACTAAAAGTAAGAGTCCCGCATCTCTCATGTCCTCTTTCAGGATCAGATTGATTATCAACATAAGGTGGTACAAGAGCATTCACACCACCATCTGTAGTTCCAAATGCATGAGAATAACAATCAACTTGTTTTAATTTATTCATTGCGTCAAGATAATTAACTGCAAGGTCTCGAGGGTCAACATTTATAGCATATATTACTCCATTTCCTGTTGCACCAAGTGTTGATATTGCCATAAATGGTAATTCATTTTCATCATAAATAGTTCCACTATCTGCATATAATTCCTTAAGTTTTTCAACACTAGAAATCCTTTGTACTACACCTGCTTCAGTTGGGTTCCACGCTCTATAATCGAGTAAAACATCATGAGAAACTACAGGTTTAAATAAATGTATAAAATTACCAGAAGCAATTACAGTTTCTGGAATAACATCAGATTGTCGAGCTTTTTTATTAAGTGTAATTGTCCAGTCGTTTCCATTTTTAGCAATTGAGAGAATTTTATATTTTCTTAATGGATCAAGATCAACTACACGATCACCTGCAGCAACATTAGCTGTCGAAAATGCAGCGATGTCGCCTTCTTCAGGAGTATCTGTAATATTAGGATCTCCAAGAATTACTGTAACATCAAGTGAAAAAGATAAGCCGTCACCTGCGACTGCGCCAATTGGTACTCCAGCAGCAGTATTAATATCTTTATATCCACGATTTTCAGAAAATGATACCATTCTCCTAATTGAATAAGATGTAATATTCATTCCAATTGCAACAGATTGGTCAAATCGTTTCACTGCATTTTTCTCATAATCAATTCTTCCAACACCCATATTAATAATATTATATATGAGCATTCTGGAAGATAATACTTGAACAATTGATGCTTCAATGTAAGTATCAGCACCAAGAGGATTTTGAGGCGAAGTAAATTTAACTATATCACCCTCTTTAATATCGTTGGCAGTAAAATTTGCTTCAATATCATAAAGAAGACAAGGGGCAGCAGTTGCTGTAACAACAGTTTGATCCCATTTTTGAGTTAATTGATATGTACCAACTAAAATTCCGTCATATTCAGCTGCAGTACCAGGAGCCTGTATTTTAATGTGAGTTGAATCGACTAAGGATTCAACATAAGCTGTAACATCCCAGTCTGTAATAGGGTCGTCTTTTACCCTTAAACCTACAGGCATTCCAGGAACTATATTTGCTTGCTCGGATTCACTTAAAGCTGATGATAATACTATTATTGTTAAGTCAGCTACTTCTATTTCTGCTACTTTTACTGTTGTAGTATCTCTCTTAAAAAAGAGTGCCTTAGCATTTTTAGGATTAAGACTTGAAATAATTTCAAAATCTTCAAATTCATCAAATGATATACCAGTATCATCAATTCCAACATCATCAGTAATCTCAATATTTCCAATATCACTCTTGACGTGAACTTTTATTGGATAGAAGTTAAACATTTCACGAGGCCAATCAACAATATCGTGAATGGTATACTCGTAAGGATAATTTATTTCTCCGTCTCCAACACCATCAAACCTCCCAATGTTTTCTTTGTCCCCTACATAGAAGGCAGAAGCTGCTATTGCAGATGGTAAGTTTTCTACCGCAACATCAGCGGCACTTAACTGGAAGTTCTGCCTAACCGTAACTTTTGGGCCTTTGTAAGTACTCATATTCACCCCTTTCGTTGGGTAGTTAACAATATATCTATTCTATAATCTAATTTATTTATCACTCATCCTGCTTTATAATTAAAAAAAATAAATTATATCTAATTTATTGCGATATAATAATCCAAATCAATTTCTGTAAAATCTGGATACCAATTAATATATTCACCGCGTTCATTTTTCCATTGCATGTTTAATGAATATCCCCAACTTTCATTTGGTTCAAGAACTATAGAATCTATATAAATTTTAAGTTCGGGGTTTTCTTCAAGAACAATTCTATATTTTTTTGTTTTAAGATAATGAGGTACAAAAGTAAAATCTTCTCCCCATTTAACATTTGTATCAGTAAAAATTGGAGAATTTTCTGTGATTTCTCCTGTATTTCCAGAATACTCATAGAAATCATTTCCTGGATAATTAAAGAACAGATGTATATTATTCCACCAAATTGAATATGAAATATCATTTAAACTAAAATCAGGATCCCACGGAAGATATGTACCATCTTCCTGTCTTATTTTTATATTTAATGAATTACCCCATGGTTCTGCAGGTTCATAATTGATACTATCAATAACAAGCTCTAATTCAGGTTTACTTTTAATAAATACTTTATACCAATTATTAGCAAGTTCTTGAGGATAGAATAATATATCTTCTCCAAATCTTGTTTTAAAATCTGAGAATATTGGAGAACCTAAAGTAACTGAACCGGTTGAACTAATATATTCATATGGTTTTTTTACTGCTGATAAACTAAATTTATTAAATTTTTGAGGATCTTGAGGTGAATAAGTAAAACCAAATTGTAATCCAACTTGAAATGCTACTGTAACTTCATATCTTTGTATTTTATGACCTTTAGATACTGGTACTTCTGGACCTATTGTTATACATCTTATAAAACGTATAAATCGAGAGCCTTTATAAATAGACTCTCTACCAGCATTAATAACGATGGCAATAAAATTAGCAAGACTACTTGCTTCAGCAGCTGCAGCAGAACCACATGTAATTAATACAACTCCATCTGGTATTAAAACCCTTTCTTCATTTTCAGTTGTATTAGCGTCAGCACGTTTTGTATCATTAATAGTACGATTTTTAAAAGAGAATTCACCTCTTTCAATAACAATAAATGGCTGTGAATAAGGTTTTTGATTGTCTATAACAAATGGTCCAGATATTCTTATTCTGGAACCTCTCTCATTATTTCTATCATATGCCCAATTAGCATTAACCATATTAGGATTACTAAATATTAATTCTTGAAGGTATCCAAGAAGAAAACTTACTACATTTGCTATTGGGTATCCTCTTTGAGGAGCTGGCATATTTTTTCCTTATTTTTTTTAATTATTATAAAATATAATATTTTTCAAGTTTTTATTTTTTATTTTTTATTTTTCCATTTTCGAATTCACATTTATCTTTACAAGTTTTACAAGATATTCCTTTATACGATTGATTTGATAATTCGCCGTTTAATTTTTGAAGAGTTTTATTTAATGAACATAATGCACTCATTTCCATTGTTGGTATTAATGAAAATATTGCAACTGCATTATTTTTTTTAGAAAATGGAGGAGTAAGACATATATCTTCAACTGTTTTTTCTATAAATTCATTTGTTGGTTTTGATACCTCAAGATATTTTATAATTGCAATTTTAGGAACTCCATCAGCATAGCATTCTGTAACCCAATCATGTTGAGTTTTAGAAAAAAATGTTCTCCATCTTGCTCTTGCATCAGCTACAGAAATTTCCCAATCATCATTTGTAAGTTCCATTAAATTGTCAGACATTGTTTGATATTTTATTTTAAGAATAGATTTAAATAATTCTCTTCTTAATAGGCAATTAAATTCTATTGCATCAATTTTATATTTAATAAGATCTTCAAGGGTCTTAAATACAAAATGTTTTTTAAGATTATTTTCTTTATTTTTTTTTAAAATATTTTTTTGTATAAAATTTGATTTAATAAATGTTTTAAGTAATTCAACTGTACAATAACAAATAAGTATAATAA